>JAEEGL016475502.1_pt1 | contig 12307 bp, 1 predicted proteins | sample 9134231 | NCBI WGS metagenome assembly JAEEGL01 (sample SAMN16246548, study PRJNA631951) | gut metagenome | biome: gut microbiome; feature: rumen; material: fiber-attached | host: Bos | place: Iran: Karaj | collected 2018-10 | reverse complement strand
CTCAATCGTCTCTCCGCATATCGTTTTTGTTCTTTTTCCCTTATTTCGATACGCGCATCTCTTCTCAACCATCAGGCGGCGTATCGTTTTGCCTCATTTTCCCTCGATCCGATACGTTCATCTTCTCTCAGCCACCTGACGTCGTATCGTTTTGCCTCATTATTCCTTGATACGATACGTTCATCTTCTCTCAGCCACCTGATGTCGTATCGTTTTGCCTCATTATTCCTTGATACGATACGTTCATCTTCTCTCAGCCACCTGACGTCGTATCGTTTTGCCTCATTTTTCCTTGATACGATACGCGGGCCTCAGCCTCACCACATCTGTATATCCCGTGTCCCGTTGATGACCGTCGCCGCATCGATATGGAAATTCCTGCCGGAATAATTGCCCACCCAGCCGGTGATGCGGCAGTTCAGGATCTTGATATTCTCCGCCGTCACATAATCGTCTTTATACGGATTCGAATGTGTCATGAAACACATCTGCTGCCAGTCGTTCCTGCCGCCATACGCGCGGATCTCCGTGTCACGGATCGTCAGATCATGATTGATCTTATCCCCGCTGGCATCGTCGTTGGGCTCCACACAGATCCCGCACTGCGGCGCCGTGCCGTGGGCATCCAGGATCCGGCAGGCTCTGATCTCCACATCATCCGCGTCCACGATGGAGATATTGTTGCGCCGGTTGCCGGAGATCTCGCAGTTTTCGATCACGATATGATCTCCTCCGACGCTCTCGGGGCCGCGATAGCTCGTCCCGAGATAGATCCCGTCTCCCCAGTTGTCCCGGATCACCGTCTCCGAGACGGTAATATGTGTCGATCCCACCAGCGCGAGCCCGTGTCCGCACTGCCCGGCCGTCCCGCTGTGCCGGTACCTCTCGCCGCTGATCTGCCCGCCGCGGATCGTGACATGATCAATGAGACGTCCACTCATTACATAGTACTCTGCAAGATTCGTACCTGCAACCGTCAGGATCGCATTGCGGTCCATGACCAGTTCGATATTACTCTTCAGAGCGATCCCGGTGTCCCAGGTTCCATTGGCATCATCCGGCGTCACATGATAGATGCCCGCCGGGATATATACGGTATTGACCCCGCCGTTATCCGCATTCTGCGAAGCCTGCCGGATCGCCAGATTGATCGCCGCCGTATCGTCCCCTGCATCATCCGCCACGGCGCCGTAGTCGCGCACATCGAGATACTCCCCTTCGGGGAAGATCAGGTCTTTTCCCGGACCGCACTGCAGCTCCCACTTCGCGTACACTGTCATGTCCACATCCGGCGACGCGACGATCGGACCGACAGCAGTCCTGCACGCCTTCTCCTTGTACCAGCCGGCAAAGGCAAAGCCTTTCCGCTTCGCGACCGGCAGAACATAGGCGTTCTCTCCCTTCTTCAGATAATTTGTGACATAGCCGGCACAGGAGGTATCCAGCACGGTCGTTTCGTCCCCGCCGTCGTTGAGATCATACCGGATCGTATAATGATTGGAGGACCATTTTGCATACAGAATGATACTCCCGGTGGTTCCGGCTTTCATGCCGGCGGTCTGCGTACGCAGCCCCTGATCCGTATACCATCCCCGGAAGGTATCTCCCATACGCTCCGGCGTCTTCCATTCGCTCACCGGCGTATCCACCGTATAGGACTCCTCCGGCTGTGAAGCCCAGACAGCCCCGTCGATGTTGCAATAGGTGATATGATACTCCTCGCGCTCCCATACCGCGTAGAATCTCTTTTCCGCGGAACCGTCCGTCCATCCGGTCTCCTCCGGAATTCCCGCAGCCTGCTGATCACGCAGCAGAGCTCCATCCTCCAGCGCGCCCTGTCCGGCGGTTGTCCGCCACCCGAGGAACGTATATCCCGGAAGCTTGAATCCGTTCTTTGTGAGCGCCTTATTCTCCCCGTAGACCCGTTGCTGCGCGGCGGTATTTCCCGTCAGCTTCATCGACGTATCCGGCTTGTTGCCGTCAAATACGATCCGGTACTTTTTCCCTGTCCATTTGGGATAAAGGTCATAATCCCCCGCTGCTCCTTTCGGGATCGCGGAGAGCTTTGTTTTGAGGCTCTCTTCCGTATACCATCCGGAAAAGGTATATCCGGCCCGTACCGCCTGCGGCAGCTGCAAAGATGCTGCAAGCGTAAGAGCATCATAATTTCCCAGATACAGCCCCGCTTCCTCCGACCACACCGCATGCGTCGCGGGATCATTACCGATCTCCCCCTGCGCCGCATGATAGGTGACCGTATAATGGTTTTTCCACACTGCATAGAGCGTGAGGGTCCACTGTGCAGCCGCCTCATCGTATTCCGCGCGCGACAGATCGGGGTATTGCACCTTTTCTCCGTCCCGGTATTCCGCTGCGCTGTCCGTCCCGGGATCCCGCCGTACGGTCGACCAGCCGGCAAAAGTCCATCCCTGCCTGCGGAAAGTATTCTTTGTAAGCGCCGTCAGATTCCCGTATTTCAGTGACTGATCCCGCATCGTTCCGCTCTCGCATCCGTTTCCTTCAAAACGGATAACAACCGGCTTCGCTGTCCCCCATTTCGCATAGAGCGTCAGATCCCCGGACTCCGTCTTCGGGAGTTTGTTTCCGCTGACAGGTTTTTTGAACTCCGGATCCCTGTACCAGCCCAGAAAAGCATACCCGTCACGCACGGCTGCAGACAATTGTTTTTCCGTCCCGTACCGGTAGGTCTCCACCGGTGCCCCGGCTGTCCAGCCTCCGTTCGCCTCATAGCGGATCCGGTACGGACAGGAGTTCCACTGTGCATAAAGCGGGATCGTCAAGTTGTTCCCTGTCAGGACAAAGCGTGCACCGTTTTCTTCATCGTCGCCGATCACCACGACAGCCTGCTCACCGGGACCTTTTTCGCATGACACGTAAGCAGCATCCGGGATCTCAGCTTCTTCGGCCGCATCCGGGACGCGCCCTTGCGTGCTCCATCCGGCAAAGACCGCACCTTTCCTGCTGTAGGCATTGGGGATCAATACCGTATCCTGCCCGTAAGCAAGCTTCATGCTCTTCATGATGCCGCTGTTCGATCCGTTTCCGCCAAAGCTGATCGTATAGCTGTACGGGGTCCATTTCGCATACAGGTCCATGGCGCCGGATGCGTTTTTTGCGATCTGCGTCACCCGGACCCGGCAGGAATCGTCTGCATACCATCCGCCAAAAGTGCAGCCCGCCCGCACCGGCACCGGCATGGCTCCCGCCGCGATCCCGGTACCGTAGTCATAGCTGCCGGCATATTCATCCGCCGGCATTCCGTCCTCGTGCAGGATCCCATCCGCGTTGATCACACCTCCGTCCGCATGCCAGGTGACCGCAAAACACCTCTGCCAGACAGCATAAAGCGTGACCGGCCCGCCCGCAGGATCCGCCGGTGAAAGCCCGAAGCTCCTGTCATTGACCGTGCTCCGGTCACCCAGGATCATTGTCTGCGCAAGTCTCTGTTCGAAATCCGCCGCAGCAGGATCCAGCCTTGCCGACGCCCATCCGAGAAACGCATAATCCCCCTGTCCCTCACCGATGCTGCGCCGGTAGCGGTTGGCCGGCAGCGCCTTGCTCACGCCGTAGGAGAATACGACATCCTCCATCTGTGTCCCGGCTGTGTCGATCATGCCGCCGTTCCCGTCAAATCGCACCCGGTAGGTCCCCGGGATCCATTTGGCCCACAGCTCCAGATCTCCGGTGCTGCCCTGCTTCACCTCGTCAATACCGGTCTTATAGCTGCTGTCCCTGTACCAGCCGCCGAATTGATAGCCCGCCGGCCAGTCCTCTCTCTTCGGCGCATAAAGATAAAATGTCCTCGTATCCGCCGTATAGCATGCCGCGTCCGTTTCCCCGGTCAGACCGGAATAGACCCGCAGATCCAGATTCATCGGATGGTTCCTGCCACCGTTCGTGTGCCAGATGACCCGGTAGCGGACCGGCTGCCAGACGGCATACAGCGTGATGAGAGTGCCTTCGCCGTCACGCAGACGCTCGTTCTGTGTCCCGGCATTCTGCAGGACACCTGCCCGTTCAAGCACGGTTTTTAACGCGACCGGTTCTCTCGATGTCCCGTCCGTCACATAATAGGAATCTCTGCCGTCACTGCGGATCCTTTCTCCCGCCGCTTCCCAGCCGCTGTAGGGATATCCGTCGGGCACGGTACTCCATCCGGCAAACACATATCCCGTCCGCTTATAGGCATTGACTGACAGATTCCCGGTGAGCTTTGTCACCTTCAGATCCGCCATGCTGCCGCTTGTTGCGCCGTTGCCAAGTAGACGCACCGTTGTGTTCATCAGCCGCGCATTGATCAGATAGGACGCGGTCTTTGTATTACCGTAGTCGCCGAGGCCCTTCAGCGTCACCCTGGCGGTGCCTTTGTTGATATTGTTCTCGTAGGAGACGATCTCGTAATCCTCCGGCGACAGATTTCTGCCGGATAACGTCACCTGGATATCGCTTTTCTTAAGACGGATCTCCCGGCCCGTATAATACTGATTCGGGATCTTCACAGACGCTTTGGAGAGATCTGCCGCGACGACCCGGTAGAAGCCCTCTGCCGTGCCGGTGTAGGGGGAGGTTCCGTCGTTCTTCGCATCCACCGTGATCCGCAATAATGTGCCGGCCGGTACGATATCCCCCGGTCCCACCTCCGAACCTGCCGGATATCTGGTCACTCCGTCTGCCAGTTCCGTCTCCTCGGCATAGTAATACTTCACGCTCTTTGCATCATAATCCGCAGCCGCCAGTGCGGTACCGTTGGTGTCGTAGAGCTTAAAGGAAGTCTTGTAATTCCCGGCTTTCCCGGTATATACAACATCCTGCGCGGACATATCGATGTCTCCCAGCGCTTTTCCGCCGGCGATCCGGAAATTCCGCGTCTGCTTCCCCGCAAAGCTCCCCTTTCCGGTCACGGTCAACGCCGGCATATTTCTCGCAGCGGCAGTGGTGACAGCCGTATTGGCCGACCAGGACAGCGTATAATCCTTCCCCGCCTCCAGACGGATCGTGTCTTCCGGCGTCACGCCGTCAGCCGCATATGATTTCACATAGACCACCGCAGGCGCCGGTCTGGTACCGCCTTTTTCATAGGCAAATACAGGAGACTCCTGACCCCATTCCACCCACTCTTCCCCGGGCTGCCCCTCGTCATAGGCGGAATAGATCCGGATCCTGCCGGCCGGATCGTTTGCCAGATCATACGCCGCGATCCGATAGGTCTTTTTCACGCTCCCGGTGTACCGGCCTTTTCCCGTGTAAGTCACACTCACGGTACCCGCATCGACGGGCTCCGCCGGGCTGTATTCCACCTCGTAATCCGTCCCTTCCGCAAGAGCCGTTTGTTTGTTCCTGTCCGTGTAGATCGTGAACGGATCGATCTTCTGAACGCTGCCGTTATAGACATAATTCCCGTAGGCGCCGTCAAAAACTGCCCTGCTGAGCAGGATCGGCGCGCCGGCACCGTCCGGGGCGGGATTTATCACAAAGGTACGCGAAAACGTGCCGGAATAGTTGCCCTTGCCGGTCACGGTGACCGTCGGTGCCTTACCCGGATCCCGGATGATGCTTTCCGCGGAATAAGGATTTTTGTTGTTCTTATAACTTACCGTGTAATCCGTTCCTGCTTTCAGCATCTTCTTTCCGTCATAGACACGCAGCGCGGCCTCCGCCGGAATACCGTTATGCAGAGTGGATACCGTGCTCAGCGTTACGGCAGCGCCCGTATAATCCTGCGGATCGATCGGCGCGATCCAGAGCCCCGCCGGGATATCGGCAGCGGTCCTGCCGTCCGTCTGATAATACGCTATGTCTTTCTCAGTCAGTTCACCGAAAAACGTCCTCTCGTCACAAAGCGGATAATGTACCTGTGTGACATCGCTGTCTGCATACCCTTCCCGCACGGCGACCGCGCGGATCTCCACCTGCCCGTTCACCGCAGCATTGCCGGCTGTCAGTTCGCCGGTATACAGCATCCGTGTTGCCGATCCCTTCGGATCGCTCCCGTCGGTCGTATAGTAGATCCGGGTATTCGCCGTATCCGGGTTAAGCGGACCCGCGACGGCACGGATCATGATCCTCATATCCGCCCGGATCTCCGTCCCGTCTGCTGCCGCGGGATCATCGATCACCGTGATCACCGGCGCTCCGCATTTTCCGTGAGCCGGCTTCCACGACGCAAGGAGCACATAGTCCCCTGTATCCTCCGATACGGCCGGTTTTGTGTCAAAGGACGCAAATGCCGCATCTTCATTGAGCCACCCGTCAAACACATATCCGGTACGGACCGGCTGATCGGCTGCGGGATCGATCGTGATCCCGTGATCCGCAAGCACTGAATTGACCGTCCAGTCCGGTCCTGCCCCGTCCAAAGAGAAAGCGACGGGATCCGGTATATAACGCCCTGCGTCCGCTCCGGCATTCCGGCTCAGTTTCCCGAAAAAGCCTCCGTTCAGATCAAAGACCAGACGCGGCGCACGATTCCAGTGCCCGTAAAGAGTCATCTGCTCCGTGTTCTCACAGACCGTTTCGGCCAGGATCTGCGTACCGCCCGCCCTCTGCGTAAACCATCCTTCAAAAACGTATCCGGCACAGCGCAGTTCAGGCAGCTTTCCGAAGGCACTGCCGTAAGCGGCCTCTCCCGCCTCCAATGCCGGGATGCTCCCGTCCGGCATCTGCGCGTCATAGAGAATGCTGTACCGGTCGACCCGCCAGTGCGCGTACAGGGTCTGCGCGGATCCCCGTGTGAACAATGACTGCGCCGTCACCGCCCGGCCGCCCTGCGGTGCGGTATACCAGCCGGCAAAGGTGTGCCCGGTCCGTTCCGGGACAGGCAGCTCTCCGTATTCCTGCTGATAACCGACCTGTTTTTCCGCGGGATCCACGACCGCCCCCACGGCATTCACGGCAAAGGCGACCGTGTAGACATCCGCCAGCCAGTGGGCGTAGAAGCATTGATTCTCCAGCAGACAGATCGGATCGCCGACCCGCAGCCTGTCACCGCCTTCCGGCTCCGTATACCATCCGTCAAAGGCATAGCCCCTGCGCGACAGTTCCGGGAATTCCGTATAGGTCTCCCCGTTGAAATAGACCCACTCGTAACTGTAACTGCTGCCCGCGTAATTCGCGTCAAAGAAAACGGTATGGTACTCGCCGGTCCAGTGCGCGTACAGCGTATGATCCGCGTTCTTTTTGATAGTCATGTAATCGGCAACACGCTCCCCGCCGTCCGGCTCCGTATACCATCCGTCAAAGGTAAACCCGGGACGTACCGGTGTCGGCAGATCATGGTAGAGACTGCCATGAATAACGGTGATCGTCGACTCGCCGGGCAGCGTGCCTCCGCAGGGATCGAGCGTGACCGTATAACTCGGAATATCGATCCATTGTGCATACAGGACGATCCGCTGTCCTTCCATCGTTGCCAGATCCTCGACCTCTTCCTCATCCGCATAAGAGGTCCCGCTGCCGTCTCTGGCGGTATTCCATCCATTGAAGATCTTAAACGGCTTTCTGAAAGTGTTCTTCCTGATCTTTTCCTTGTGCCCACAGAGCAGCTGCTGATCCGGCATATTGCCGACGACGCCGTCGCCATTGCCGTCAAACGAGATCCGATAGCTGAATCCGAGATATTTTGCGTAGACCGCAACCGGCTGTCCCGGCTGTGCGTTGATCGAATAGATCACCTGTGTGTATGCCTCATCACTGTACCAGTTCACAAACCGGTAGCCCGCAGGCGGCGTCGGGGCAAAGAGGGCCACGGATTGCCCGTACCGGTAATACTCCGGATTCATTTCATGATTCGTGCCCCTGCCCAGGTGATAATCGATCCGGCATCCCGGTCCCACCTCGACCCTTCTCTCGGTCGAATTGACATAATTGACATGACCGATGGTCTCCTGATTGGTGATCGTATAAGTAACCGTCCGATAGGAATCCGTATCCCGGTAATACTCATCCGTGTAGGTGATCGTATCGCTTCCGTCCGGCGTGATCGTAGCGATCCGCTCGCCGCCGCGGTCGATCAGATATGCCGTCGTCCCATCCTGTGCCGGCCACGAGAGCGTGACGATGCTGTGTTCATCGGAGGAGGCTGTCACATCCGGCGCGGAAGGATAGCATTTCACGGTCATGCCGGCGCTCTTGCCATCCAGTGTTGCCGTGATCCGCGCCTGTCCGAATTTGATCCCGGTAGCCAGGCCGGTCTCCGCATCGATCGAAACGACCGTCGGATCGGAAGAGGCCCAGACAACACTTCCGGCAGGAACATAATCATATGGTTTTGTTGATATGTAGAACTGCTCGGTCTTTCCTTTATACATATTGGTCCTGCCTGAGCTGCTCCTGACATAAATCGCGGACAGCACCGCCGGATCCACATGAACGGCAAAACTGTTATCGCACGCGCCGTCGGCGGTCCGGATCGTGATCGTCGCAGTCCCCTCCGCGATCCCTTTGACCATACCGCTCTGGCTCACCGTTGCCACGGACGGATCGGAAGAGGACCAGATCAGCTTTACCGCTTTTGCACTGTCCGGTACAACATCCGCGTTGATCTTGCGGTATTCGCCGACTCCCAGTGTGAGTCCGTTTTCCTCCATATCATCGGGAAGCCGGATCGCCTCCGCTGCTTGATCTTCCTGCATCCCGTTGCAGGTAAAGGCCTTGATCCGGAGATTGCCGCGTCCGGATCGTCCCTCGTCATACCAGCTGTATCCGTCATAGGAATAACTCTGATGTTCCTGTGAGGAAGCCGTGATCATGCACCAGTTCACGCTGGAATAATCGCCCTCGCGCACAAGCTTCGGCGTGGCGCCCGGCTTGCTCATACTGATGACCACGGAAAACAGCGCGCCCTCCTCCACCGGAACCGGTTCCGTGCATGCCACGGTATAATACCCGGGGCATGTCGTCTGTCCGGTGATCGTATCCCGCAATGTACCGCTCTCCGGATCATCCGGGTCCGTCAATCCGGTATAGATCTTGATCGTATATTCAGCATCCGCAGATGAAGTGTAGAATGACGCAGCTTTGATCCGCTCACCGTTTCCGCCCGCATGCGCGGTAAAAACATTGGCTGCCTTTCTGTCACCGCCGAGGCTCAATTCCCCGCCGTTGTACATGGCGCCGTCATATTGATAATTGTTATCATACTGATCCGCAGGCTCGAAGATCAGGGAATAGGATTTTGAATACAGCGAGCCTTCATAGTAGGACATCCAGAAATAACCGCTGTAGCTCTGACCGTTTTCGTAGTCGCCGGTCCTCCAGCTGTTGCGGATCAGCCAGGCACCGTCCCCGGGCGGCGTGACATTAAAGTACTCCTTCGGAAAACTGTCATCCCAGCCGACTGCCGCCACAAGATGATTCGTATTCCAGGTATTCGTCGGGTTGTAATAACAATTATGAGCCGAGTTGTAGATACTGTCGGAATACGTTGCGGCAGTCCCGTTCTGCGCCAAAAAACAGATGGTGATACCGCCGTTATCGCGGATCAGCCGCTTCGCCGTATCCCGGTCAGATTTAGGGTTTACTTCATAGATATGGGTCAGATGTGCCGCATCTTCGTAAGCAAGCGCCGGATCCACGCCGTTTGTTGCGGCATAGGATCCGCTCCCTCTGGTCGGATAAGGTGCCAGATCCTCGTCCGCTTCTCCCGTCCAGGAGGCAAGAACATTAGCGGCAAATCCCGGATTTCCGCCGACATCGAGGTAGGATTTCACGGAATCCACCAGATTGCTGTCGCCCTCTGTCCCGCACAGGGGGTCTGTCTGCGAATTATAGGAAAACCATGCCAGATGCAGTTCCGAAAGATCGAGCGGATCGATCCCGATATCCACACCTCTGCGGATCAGGGACAACTCCGCCAGTGCCGTGGAGGCAAAGGACCAGCAGGTGCCATACGGATTCTGGTCGCGTAACGGCGGCAGATCATCAGGGATAAACTGTGCCGGCAGCTGCGCATCCCCGACGATCTCGATCCCCTCAACCGAAACCGTGGGAGTCCCGCTCGTCGTCTCAGGCGGCTCCTCCCCCGGGATCTCCCGGTACCCAAAGGAGTATCCGGCACCATCCGCATCCCCTTCTGTTTCCGGCAGGACTGCTTCAGGCTCCGTTTCTCCGCCTTCTCCTTCTGCTCCCGCTGCGGGCTCCGGTATGGATCCTTCCGCCGTGTCCGCCTCCGCCTGTGCGGGTTCTGTAACCGTTCCGTCATCGCCGTCAGGCAGGATCACGGTATCCACATCCTGCTCCCCGGGCATCAGGCAGGGCTCCCCTGCCTCTTCCGGATCAACGGTCTCCACGATATCCTGAACGGCCGCCTCCCGGGCGTACACAGGTATTGCCGGCGCCTGCAGGGACGCCGTCGTCATGATCAATGCCATGAGTAAAGCAGATTGTCTATATCCTTTCATACGATCCTTCTACCTATTTAACTTCATGGACCTCTTCATCGGTCTTCCCACGATCCTTTAATATATTCCAAAGTCAGAGACTACTAAATTCCAAAGTCTGACTGTATGATAATCCAAAGTCTCGGCCTGCTTTATCTCAAAGCAGGCCGATTCTGTTCCTGTAAAAGTGCTTTACCCGGCGGAAACAAGTGTGTATTACACTCTCTACTCCGTCACGGTCACCTCTATGCTGTCCGAAATGCCGCTGCCGTCCGCCGCGGTAGCCTTGATCAGGATCCGCGTATCTTTCGGCACCGCTTTTGAGACCGTCAGTGTCCCGTTTGCCATACGGATATCCGTGGCCTTGAGCGGAGTCGCCGGCGGATTCAACACCTCAAAACTCCAGGTCACCTTCTTGTCCGCCGCTCTGTCGGGCCGCACTGCCGTCACCGCATATTTCGCCGTTACCGAGGCCTTGTTACCAAGCGAGATCGTATCGGGGCCGCTGATCGTCAGCGAAGTCACAAGACTTGCCACGTTGATCGTGACCATAGCCGATTTATTCGATCCGTCCGCTGCCGTCGCCTTGATCTGGGCCGTACCGGCACCCACAGAGGTCACGACACCGTTCTCATCCACCGTGGCCACCTTGGCATTCGTCGAGCTCCAGATGACCTCCTGGCTGATCCCGACGGATGAGGCCGCATCAAAGGTTGCCGCACCGCCGACAAAGGCCTTCAGCACGATCGTACTGCCCAATTCATCGCGTTCCATGCCAAGTTTCTTCCCGGTCATGACGTTCTTGGCGTTGATCGCGTCCGCATTACGGAACAGATCGACCCTGCCGGCCGGCTTCGTCACGGTGATCGTGCAGGTATTGCTGTAGATCTCACTGCCGTCCTTTGAGGATGCGAATACAGGGATACTTGTTCCCACGGGAACTTTAACACTGACCGAGAACCTGCCCGTCGCGGAAATGGCGATCGCATTCTTCGGGAGCTCATAGGTATCCGGATCAAATTCCGGATCCGTCACGCCGGTGTAATCCGGCTCGCCCGTGTACCACGTGACATTCCTGTTCGCTGTTCTGAACGGAGCGGTCGTCGCATTAAACTGCAGCGCCTTGCCCTGTGCAACCTGCGTGGCATCCCCCGCCGCAGCGATCGTGATGCCGGTCATCAGGCTGGCCACATTGATCGTGATACTTGCGCTCTTGTTCATCCCGTCTGCCGTGGTCGCCGTGATCCTGGCGGTCCCGGCGGACAGCGGCTTCACGACGCCGTTTTCATCCACCTCGGCCACCTTGGCATTGCTTGTCTTCCATGTGACTTTCTGGCTGATGTTCGCGGCATTTCCGGGCGCATCCGTGACTGTTGCGACAAGTGTGATATTCTCGAGCTCATCACGGTCCACACCGATGGTCTGTCCGTTCCTGTCAACCGTGACCCCGTCCGTATTCTTCCGCAGTTTCACGACCGCCGATGCATTCTTCACCGTCACCGTACGGGTCAGATATTTGGTATTATCCGACTTGTTTGTCGCTTTGACTGTGATGACGGTGCCTGCTGCGACCGTATTCTTCACGGTGACCGATCCCGCGGCCGAGACCGTCACATCCTTCACGGGGTCTGCTACGGCAGGCTCCGTACTCACGATCGACCAATTCACGGCCGGCCCCTGCGCCGTCAGCTTCGCACTCTTCCCCGCTGCCACTTCTTCCGGACCGGAGATCGTGATCGCACTCTGCGTCACCTTGATCGAGACCGATGCGCTCTTATTGGAGCCGTCCGCCGCCGTTGCCGTGATCGTGGCCGTTCCGGGTGCGAGCAGTGTCACCGTTCCGTCATCAACCGTCGCGATCTTCGTATTGCTGCTCTTCCAGCTGACGGTCTGCAGAACTTCATCTCCCG
>JAEEGL014355181.1_pt1 | contig 12307 bp, 11 predicted proteins | sample 9134231 | NCBI WGS metagenome assembly JAEEGL01 (sample SAMN16246548, study PRJNA631951) | gut metagenome | biome: gut microbiome; feature: rumen; material: fiber-attached | host: Bos | place: Iran: Karaj | collected 2018-10 | reverse complement strand
AATATGAGTCCGTAATTATTTAACCAAAGATTTGGGAATCTAAGAGAATAATAGTATCTTTGTAGCCCAAATGGACATAATGACTTAGACAGTCGCAGCTTTCATATAATTCTCACGAAATGCTACCCGTGAAATACAGAAGCGAATGGCTGCCAGTCCACACCTCTACGGAGGCGTGGGCTTTGGTGGTACATATTCTGTATTGGGTGGGTAGCACTATTCCCGTGAGAATTTGTTGTATCAAACCAAATCACCCCACGTCTCCGTTTTTATCAACTCTATTTGTTTATTAGATAAGAAAGGAAAAGAAAGACAATGAACAGTAACGACGAAGAAGCCCTTGGCTTACTAAATCGCCTGCTTGAAGGGCTGCATCAGGCAGGGTTTGAGAATTTCGGCAGCCACATCAATCTCGTGTATGTCGCCCCAGGCGCACAGCATGTAGATCATCAGTACAATTATCAGACTCTTCCCCAACAAAAGACCCACCCCGACCCTCCCTGTGTAGGGAGGGAGAATTTAAAAGGGCGGGGGAAAGGATCAATGAAATCTTTCAAGGAAGATGTAGCAGAGGGTATACGCCACTGCATAACGTTGTTGATGCAGGAAAAGTGTGGCAACGAGCCGTTGTTTAATCAGCAGAACCACTGGCAGGCGTTGTACCGCATATTGGTGGATAAGGGCTACTGTCGTGACTCCGACTTCGACGGCTTTGATGCCTTCATCCGTACTGTGATGCCGGAGGAGGTGAACAAGCCATACTCGAAGGGCTCGCTGAAGCAGATTAGCCAGACGGACTTTGTGCGACCTTTCAGTGAATGGAGATACGACGTACTGACATCGAAGACACGCAAACCTTACGATCGCATGGTAGCCGTGGCAAGAAAATTTCTGGAGATTTTGGAAGAAAATGGGCTATAGGAAACAAAAAGTTAGTTAATTATTTGGAAGTTACGGAAAAACTTCCTATCTTTGCAGCACGAATGAGAGTTGCATATAGGCGCGATGATATCAAGCTCCGCAACCGTTCCTTTATACAAAGCCGTTGGTCGAGCACCTGCGGCTTTAGTTTTTTAATAAGATGACGAGCCTGGATTAAGCATTTCGATGGCAGACATAATTTCCTGTCGCGTCTGAACGCAGGCATTGACAACCACAGCATCACCATCAAACACCACATAGCAGGCTGCAATCATTCCACTGACAAAGTCGGCCTTTCTGCGAGAGATATATTTGGAGAGTTCGAAAGAACGCACTTGAAGGATATGCTCATCAAGGTCAATAACAACTATCTTGCAGCCTTGTTTCTTGGCAGCCTTAAAACCTGCCGTGACACCTTTTTCACCCATTATGCCTTTGCGGTCGCCCAACTGACCGTCAATAGTGTATTCAGGATTCCAGCCCTCACACTGATAAGGAGCCTGTCACCATATATTTCGTCTCTGATGAAGTCTTTGTTCATTTCCATGATGCAAAGGTACGAATAATTTATAAATCTACGCAGATATTTGCCATATTTTTAACCCACGTTTTAACCCATACCTTAACTTTTAACCCACGTCTTAACCCAGCGGTTAAAACCTTGTCAAGTTCCAGAAGTTTCCGTAACTTTGGGCTATAAAAACAATAAAAGGAACGATACAAAAAGTTACGACTATGGATGAGAATGTGATGAGCCGGTTGGATGTGGAACTGGCACATGCGGGAGAGGAGACTGCGCTGAGTCCGACGATGCTGAAGTTAGAGAAGATGCGCATCACACCGGAGAAGCAGTTGGAGCCGATGGAGTTTCTGTTCAGGCTGTTCGGCAGACCGTGCTTCCCCCGTCGCGAACTGGTGGCGATAACGGGTAAGGCAAAGAGCGGAAAAACGTTCGTGACGAGTATGTTGATGGCGTGCTGCAATATGCGCGACGTGCTATCGTTTCATCGGGAGCATGAACCCTCACTACGGGTGCTGTGGTACGACACGGAGCAGAGCGACGAATCGACGCAGGACATCCTGAAAAACAGGGTGTTCAGAATGGTTGAACCCACCCAAGACCTCTTCTCTCAAAGGAGCGGGGAGCTGTTCGACGTGTTCAACGTCCGTGCCGTGGAGTGGAAGGAGCGGCGCAGTCTGCTGAAGGAGGCGGTGGAACGGTACGCGCCTGACCTGGTGATAGTCGACGGCATCCGCGACCTGGTGAACGACATCAATGACGGGGTGCTGGCGCAGGAGGTGATGGAGGAACTGCTGCACCTGGCCACGCAACGGAACTGCTGCATCGTCTGCGTGCTGCACCAGAACAAGGGCTCGGAGGACCATAACCTCCGGGGATGGATCGGTACAGAGCTGATGAACAAGGCGTTCGAGGTGTATGCGTGTGAGAAGATGATGCCGCAGCGCGTGTTCAAGCTGGAGCAGACGCTGACGCGCAAGTACGACATTGAGCAGACGCTCTACTTCGAGGTGGGAGAGGACGGGTTGCCGAGAGCCTCCACCTGTCCCTCCGAAGGTGGGGAGAAACGACATGAAGAACGGTTGCCGTCGATCAATCGCGACTACATCATTAATGAAGAAGACGGCAGTTGGCGGTTCGACGTGACGAGTCTGTTTCTCGCTGCCTTCAAGGGAGAGGACGAGCTGCAGGGCGGCATGTTGCGCGAACGTGTGATGCAGCTGTCGGGCATCGTCATACCCTTCAAGTACAACCAGCTGCTGCACCAGGCACTCGACGGGAAGGTCATCGAGAAGTCACAGCGTGACGGTCTCACCGTCTATCGTCCGGCCCCCTTCTGAAGTCTCGTCCCCCCTCTTATATCTGTCCCCTTATAGGGGACTTAGATATGAGGGGGAGACTTCCAGAACCCCCAATTTTGAAGTGAAAAGTGATAAGTGAAAAATTTGCTACCGCCGTTTATGAAGATTGACGAGATATTTACGGATACGTTTAAGGCACTGAGGCACGAGCTGGGACACGACCGGCCACGCGACGAGCGGCCGATGTGGCAGCGCAGGCTCTCGACCGACAGCGACTTCTGCCGGGCACTGGTGGCCTGCGGCTACCTGTCGGAGGAGCAGATGCAGCAGGCGGCACAGCGCTACCGTCTGGGCATGAGTCGCGACAGCGGCGTCATCTTCTGGCAGATAGACCATCAGGAGGCGCTGCGCGACGGCAAGATCATGCACTACCGAACGGACTGTCACCGTGATCACGACCGTAAGCCATCATGGGTCAGTTACCATCTGCGCTGCAGTGGCCAGCTGCCCGAGGATTTCAAGAGCGAGCACTGCCTGTTCGGACTGCACCTGTTGAAGACCCCCTCTAACTCCCCCTGTTTAGGGGGAGAACACAAGTCCTCCCTAAGCAGGGAGGATTTAGGAGGGTCTACTGTTGCGGTAGTCGAGGCAGAGAAGACAGCGGTGATCATGTCGGAGGTGAAGCCCGAATACATCTGGCTAGCTACGGGCGGCAAGACGGAGTTGAACGTAGCGAAACTCAAGCCGCTGGCTGGCCACAAGGTGATCCTCTTTCCCGATACCGACGAGACGGGTGAGACGTATCGCGAATGGTATGAGGTAGCCGAGGCCGCCACCGACGTGTTCAGCCATCCCTTCACCGTCAGCAGCATCTTGGAGCAGCAGGCCACCAAGGCACAGAAGGCTGCGAAGATCGATATCGTGGATCTGATTTTTCAAAAACAATGATATTAACTGCACAAATATCCAGCTTACAAAAATATTTTTCTATGTTAATTACTCACTAAAATCAACTTGATTATGGTAAACCATTACGATAAGCACCGTTTCATCAGCAAGAAGGAGCTGGCCCGGCTGGCCGACGTCAGCCCCAGGACCTTCAGCCGCTACCTGGCCACACGACGGGAGCAGCTGTCAGCCATGGGTGTGTCGCCCAAGACACAGAAGCTGCCGCCATACGCCGTCCGCTACATCTGCGAAGACTATTGCATCGACCTGCCTCCCGAATTGCTTTTTTAAAATTTTCTCCGTCGCATGTCCGACAGAGTCTGCCAATGCCCTACCAGAATGTCGTACCTTTGCATTGTCAGACAAAGCGTCTGATGAGCGCTCAAATACTAAACTAAACTTAAACTTATTATCAACTTTATGGTTCGTTACATTTTAAGACAGATCAAAATTAAAAGCAGCCGGGCATTCGGCAAGTGGTTCGCCAAGAACGTGGTGGAAGAGACCGTAGACCTCGACGCACTGGCTGAGCACATGAGCAATCACAACAGCCCCTATTCGAAGGGTGTCATCAAGGGTCTGCTCACCGACATGATCAACTGTATCAAGGAGCTCCTGCTGGAGGGTAAGAACGTCAAGATCGACGACCTCGCCATCTTCTCGCTCGGCATCAGGAACAAGGCCGCTGCAGACACCGAGGAGGAGTTCAGTATCTCAAAGAACATCGAGGGTGTGAAGCTCCGTGCACGTGCCACGGGTAACCTGACCAGCAAGTCGCTGAACTTGGAAGCCACCCTGAAGCGTGCCTCCTACGTCAATGGCAAGCTGACTGACGAGAATGCCTCCTCAAGCAGTAATAACGGCAACAGCGGCAACTCGCCAGTTCCCACGAACAACGGGGATGAACCGAATGACGGAGATTAAAGAGTGCGCCTAAGGGCGCCACTCTTTAAAAGGTAAAAAAGTAAAAAGGTAAAAAAGTAATAGCGTATGAAGAGTAAGGCATTTTGGAAGGCCATTGGCCAGGTGATTATCTCAATTATTACTGCAGCTATCACGGCGCTCGGCGCCACCAGCTGCTCAGGATTCTAAGCGATGCGAGCAATTAATCTCATAGTAATTCACTGTTCGGCAGTGCGCCCCGACCAGACCAGTTCGGTAACACAGATAGATACGTGGCATAGAGAAGACCGTCATTATAAGTTCGGTGTCGGCTACCACTACGTCATCCGTCGTGACGGAACAAGGGAAAAGGGAAGGCCGGAATGGCTCGTCGGTGCTCACTGCTTGAACCACAACAAGTATTCGATAGGCATCTGCTACGAAGGTGGCTATGATGCCCGCGGTCAACCCGCCGACACGCGCACACCGGCACAGAAGGCGGAGATGCGCAGGCTGCTGGAAGAGCTGCACGAGCGATACCCCCACGCCGTTATCGTCGGCCATCGTGACCTCACTCACGACCGCGACTGTCCCTGTTTCGACGCAGCCCATGAATACAAGGACTTGCAGCCAAAGTAAAATGAATGAGAAAGAGGATGTTTCTGAACACCCTCTTTCCTTCGTTAAGCCTAGTACCCCCAAATTTTTAACGAATAGTTTTGTGGATTGGAAAACTATTTGTATCTTTGCAACATCCAAGACAATAGAACGCAGATTATGGATTATCTATCTGTTATATATAAGTATTATCCTGCTGATGACGAATTACGACGTTTACTGTTAAAGCACAGTCGTCAGGTGGCAGATCGTTGTTTGCAGATAGTTCGTAAACACAAGGAATTACCTGTTGACGTGCAGTTTTTGGAAGAGGCAGCGATGCTGCACGATATTGGTATTTACCAATGCAATGCCCCCAGCATACACTGTAATGGGACAGAGCCCTACATCAAGCACGGGCCGATTGGCGGCGAGCTGTTGCGTGCTGAGGGCTTTCCCCGTCATGCACGTGTGGCTGAACGCCATACTGGGACGGGATTGCCGGGCTACGAACCAGAAACGTTAGAGGAGCAGATAGTGTGCTATGCTGATAAATTCTATTCCAAGTCGTCTCCCGATCATGTACGCAGCGTGGTGGAAACTGCTCAGTCGCTTGAGAAATTCGGGCATGAGGGCGTCAAGAAGTTTCTTTCCTGGTCTGAACGTTTCGATTGATTTATCGTAATAATTTACGTTAAATGCACAAAAGGCTGGCGATATTCGGCAAATTATTTGTAATTTTGCAGCCGTGAGAAGAAAAACGCTCATATTTGTGCTGCTTTTTGTCATCGTTTTCATGGTGGCAGAAGTACCTCGTTTGCATTTTCCTGAAGTGCAGACAAGCGATGATTCTATGGCTGTCGATACTGTTTCTGTAGGCTCTTTGCTGACTAAGCCTTCTGCCGATTCCTTGTTGGCTAAGCCTTCTGCTGATTCCTTGCTGGCTAAGTCTACTGCTGATTCGGTTCAGAAACCTGATACGGCAGGCATGGACTCTTTGCAATTGGCCATTTGGAAACATAATAAGCAGATTGACGACTCCCTTTACGCTGACTCTCTGAATCGACAGCGCAAGAATGGTATTGATGCACCTGTAGAATATACCGCTGCCGACTCGATGGTCTATATGGGAGATACCAAGTTGGCCTATTTGTATGGTAAGTCGCATGTCAAGTATGAGAATATGGACTTGCAAAGCGATCAGATCTTCATGTCGATGGACTCCAGTCTTGTGCATGCGACAGGTTCACAGGACTCTACAGGTAAGAAGTATGGCACCCCCGTATTCAAAATGGGCAACGATACATATGAGACTGATACGATGGCTTTCAACTTCAAGACCAAGAAGGGACTGATTCAGAATGCCTATACCCAACAGGATGAAGGTTTTATGACCTCGGAAATATCGAAGCGAGGTGCTAATGGCGATATGTTTCTCTATCATGGACGATATACCACTTGCGACGAACCCCATCCTGACTTTTATTTCGCCATGTCTCGTGCAAAGGTACGTCCGGGCAAGGATGTGGTGTTTGGCCCTACCTATCTGGTTGTGGCCGATGTGCCCTTACCCTTTGCTATTCCCTATGGCTTCTTCCCATTCACCAAGAGCTATTCCTCAGGTTTCATCATGCCTACCTATGGTGACGAGACCTCTCGAGGATTCTATCTGCGAGATGGTGGCTATTATTTTGCCATCAGCGATAAGATGGATTTGAAGCTATTAGGCGAAATATATACTAAAGGTACATGGGGTGTCAGTGCTGCTTCCAATTATAGGAAACGTTATCGCTATAATGGTTCGGTATATTTCCAATATCAGAACACGATAACAGGCGAGAAGAATATGCCCGACTATGTCAAGGAGACCAGTTTTAAGCTCCAGTGGAGCCATAGCCAGGATTCTAAGGCCAATCCTTACAGGTCGATCCGTGCCAGCGTCAACTATTCAAGCTCTAATTTCGAGCAAAACAATCTGACATCGCTCTATAATCCACAGTTGAGGGCTCAGACCACGCGTACCTCTTCTGTTTCTATGACCAATACGTTCAGCAGCATAGGTTTGACTGTTTCTACGACTATCGATGCTACTCAGAATATGCGCGACTCGATGGTGACTATGACATTGCCTAACGTCACGTTATCGTTGTCCAAGTTCTATCCGTTCCGTCGCAAGAAGAAGGTAGGCGAGGACCGTTGGTACGAAAAGATTTCGCTGATGTATACTGGTAACCTGCAGAACCGCATTTCCACAAAGGAAAACAAACTCATGAGTTCGAGTTTGACCAAGGACTGGAATAATGGTTTCGACCATGTCATTAAGACGGATGCTTCGTTCACCCTGATGAAGTATATCACCCTGACAGCCAGTGCCAACTTCAACGATAAGATGCTTACCCGTAAGTATCGTCGTTATTGGAATGTGGAAAAGCAACGCGAGGAGGTTGATACCATACAGGGTTTCTATAATATGTACGATTGGAACACAGGTCTGTCTGCTACCACCAAACTCTATGGTTTCTATGTTCCTAGCCGTAAACTGTTTGGTAATAAGATCGACCGCATCCGTCACGTCTTCACGCCAACTATTTCCTTTAACTATGCGCCAGGTTTCGGCGCATCGCGCTACGGCTATTACGACACTTACGAGAAGACTGATGCTCAAGGTAATGTGAGCACTGTTGAGTATTCGCCTTTCACAGGAACACTCTACTCACCACCTAGCAAGAATATGCGTGGAAGTGTCACCTTCACCATGTCTAATAATATAGAGATGAAGATCCGCAATCGTGATGACTCGCTGGTGAAGGTGAGCCTCATTGATGAATTAGGTGCCAGCATCTCTTACGACTTTGCGGCTAAGGAGCGTCCGTGGAGTGATCTCTCTGTGCCTATTCGCTTGAAGCTGTCCAAGAGCTATACCTTCAGTATGACAGCCCGCTTTGCCACTTATGCCTGGGAGGCTGACTCCGTAGGTGCCCGTCCTTATATTGGCACCCGTACAGAGTGGAGTAAGGGACGATTCGGCCGTTTCCAGGGTATGTCGCAAAATCTCTCGTATAATCTTGATAACAAGAAGGTTGCCAACTTCTTCAAGTGGCTGCGTGGTGAGCGTGTCAAGAAAGACGACGATAAGAAAACCAATACCAAAGATTACGATACGGGTGTTGAAACCAACGTCGACAACGAGATGGAGGCCGCAAAGCATGGTGCCAAGAAGGAGGATGCCGGCTTGGCCGAGACTGACGACGATGGCTTCATGCTGTTTAAGATTCCCTGGTCGTTGCGTTTCAGTTATGGTATCTCGATGAGTGAGAATACGGGTGGCACGTTCAACTACGATAAGATGCGCTATCCCTATAAGTTTACTCAAAACCTTAACTTCGGTGGTAATATCCGTATCAGTGATGGTTGGAATATCGACTTCTCCAGTGGTTATGATTTCGACTACAAGAAGATTACTACGACGCAGGTGTCGTTGGGTCGCGACCTCCACTGTTTCAGCATGTCATGTTCTGTGGTATTGGCGCCCTATACCAGTTATAACTTCTCTTTCCGATGCAATGCTGCCACGCTTACCGATGCTTTGAAATACGATAAGCGCAGCAGTTATTCCAATGCTGTGCAGTGGTACTAAACCTCCGTTGCCTAACAGTTAGCTAAGCAGTGCAGCCAGTGCTTCTTCTTCTCCCACTACCCAGATGATGTCTCCTTCCTCAAAGCGGCGCTTGGGGTGTACTGGCGACAGGTTCTCTTTTCCTTCCTCCAGTCCTACCACCATACAGCTGTAGATGTTGCGTATACCGCTTTCTTCTAGGGTCTTGCCAATAAACGGACTGCTCTCGCCAATAATCAGTTGGCGTAGTTTCATTTCGCGCTTTTCAAAGTCCATGTCTTCGCCCAGCACTTCCGTTTCCAGTGCATGGTGGAATTTGCTCAGCTGGTCGTCACTACCAATCACCTGCAGCTTGTCGCCAGGATAGATCAGATAGTCACCATCCGGGATATTCAGACGGTGGTTTCCACGCATAATACTGCTCACGTGTACCCCATATTTCCGTCCCAGGTTCAACTGCTTCAGCGTATTACCCATCCAGATGGAGTCCTGTGGGACGGTAAATTCTGCGATATGGATATCTCGGTCTAGCAGTTTTCCTTCGTACAACGGACGTTTCTTGCCGTGCACCTGTGCCTCAATATCTCTTGAACGCAGGTTGTTGACGAAAAGACGCTCCAGGAGGATGCTGCGTCGCTTGATAGAGCGCGACACGACGATGAGTGCCAATATGGTGACTCCCAACGTTATCATAATAGCATTGCTGAACCGGCTCAGATAGTTGCAGATGTAGAAGATGAATGCCACGGCGATGACGGCTCTTACCAGTACTGTGAAGAGTAGTGGCAGACGGTTACGGTTACTCTCTGCCCATAGCGCTTTCCATTCCTCCGAGTGGTTCTTCTTCATCACCATAGCTCTCAGAAAAGGCGATATCAGCACAACTGTCAGCAGTCCTGTGATGGCGTTAGCATACCAGTGCAGTTCCCATCCAGGCAGCAACTTTCGTGTAAAGGGTAGTATAAACGTAAACATGAGGGCAATAGTGGCCGCCGACAGAATACTGTATACCATGGTGTTCATAGCCATCTGCGTCAGCAGGCGTTTCCACAGGCTGTTCTTTTGCGAGTTGGGATGACTCATCGACAACTGGTTCAGAGTCCGGATAAGTCTTGAGGGCAGCTTGTTTTCAATGACGCTGTAAGCCGGTGTGGCAAGCCGTATCATGTAAGGTGTGAGGAAAGTTGTGATAACGGATACGGCCACCACTACCGGATATAGAAAGTCACTGATGACACCTAATGACAGACCCAGTGAGGCAATGATAAATGAGAACTCACCAATCTGTGCCATTGAGAAACCGCATCGCATGGCACTCTTCAGACTCTCGCCACCCAACATGAACGAAAACGAGCCAAACAGCGCTTGACCAATCAGAATTGTCAGCACCAATGCAATGATGGGCACAGCATAGCTGAACAGGATTTGTGGATCTACCAGCATACCTACCGATACGAAGAAGATGGCACCAAACAGGTTCTTGACGGGTTCCACCAACTTCTCTATCTTTTCCGCCTCTATCGTCTCTGCCAGAATACTACCCATGATGAAAGCACCAAACGCAGATGAGAAACCTACCTTGGTTGATATGACAGCCATCGCACAGCATAGCCCTAGCGATACGATGAGCAGCACCTCGCTATTGATGAGTTTACGCACGGAGCGTAGGAAGAGGGGAATGGCAAAGATTCCCACTACGAGCCAAAGTACCAGGAAGAAACCTATCTTGACAACTGAACCCAGCATCTGTCCGCCGTCGGGATTGTTGCCACTGGCTATGGCGCTCAGCATCACCATCATGACAATGGCCAGAATATCTTCCAGTATCAGCACACTCATCACCAGTCCTGCAAACTGCTGTTGGCGCAGTCCCAAGTCGTCGAAGGCCTTATAAATAATGGTAGTTGACGACATGGCCAGCATACCTCCCAGGAAGATACAGTCCATTTTGCTCCATCCGAAGAGCTGTCCCATGCAAACGCCCAGCATCGACATCGAGAAGATGATGGTGATAGTAGATATCACGGGCGATGCGCCCATCTTCAGAATCTTCTTGAATGAGAAGTCCAAACCCAGCGAGAACAGTAGGAACATCACGCCGATGTCAGCCCATAGGTGTACGTTCTCCACGTCGGCTACCGATGCCGTATAGGGCATGTGTGGCGACACGAGAAAACCTGCCACAATGTATCCTAACACCAGTGGTTGCTTCAGTCGTTTGAATATCAGGGTCACAATACCTGCCGAGATGAGTATCAGGGCAAGGTCCTTAATCATGGTAGGTAGTTCAGCCATTGTATGCTCCCACTAATTCGCAGATCTTTACAACAACCTTCATGGCTTTCTCCATTGACTGGATGGGCACAAATTCGTAGGGACCGTGGAAGTTGATACCTCCTGCAAAAATGTTAGGGCAGGGCAGACCTTTAAACGACAGCTGAGCACCGTCCGTACCACCACGAATGGGTCTCACCTTCGGACTGACGCCAACCTCCTGCATGGCTTTCAGCACGAGGTCAATGACGTGCATGTTATCTGGTTCTATCTTCTCTTTCATGTTGTAGTACTGGTCGTTGACTACAGCTTCAACAGTACCTTCGCCGTATTTTTCGTTCATCTGATCAGCACAGCGTTGCACAAAGCGTTTGCGGTCTTCAAATGTCTCGCGATCGTGGTCGCGGATAATATATGATAGCTTGGCCTGTTCAATGTTCGACGTGATACCCAGCAGATGGTAGAATCCCTGATAGCCCTCTGTGGTCTCAGGTGTCTCATTCTCGGGTAGCATCTTGGCAAACTCAGCGGCCAAGGCATTGGCATTAATCATTTTACCCTTGGCATAGCCTGGGTGCACGCTCACACCCTTGATGCTGATTTTGGCCGATGCAGCGTTGAAGTTCTCGAATTCCAATTCTCCCACGTCGCCTCCGTCCATCGTGTAAGCCCATTCGCATCCGAATTTCTCTACGTCGAAGTGGTGGGCACCCATGCCTATTTCTTCGTCGGGGTTAAAGGCCACGCGTATCTTACCATGCTTGATTTCCTTATGTTCCTGCAGATACACCATAGCCTGCATGATTTCAGCGATGCCCGCCTTGTCGTCTGCGCCCAGCAGTGTGGTACCGTCCGTCACAATCAGGTCTTCGCCCACGTGTTGCAAAAGTTCTGGAAACTTCTTGGGGCTCATTGTGATGCCCTCGCTCAGCAGGATGTCTGAGCCGTCGTAGTTGCGTACGATCTGGGGCTTGATGTCTGCACCGCGGCAGTCTGGGCTGGTGTCGTAGTGTGATATGAATCCGATGGTAGGAACGTCATCCTTGGTGTTAGCCTTCAGTGTGGCGTAGATGTATCCCTTGTCGTCCAGCTCTACATCGTCCAGGCCTTCGCGTTCCAGTTCCTTCTTCAGGTACTCTGCAAATATCAGTTGTTTACTTGTGCTTGGCACTGTCTGGCTGTCTTCTGCCGACTGTGTATCGAACTTAGTGTAGTTTAGAAATCTCTCAATAATATCCATGTTTCTTT
>JAEEGL014302395.1_pt1 | contig 12307 bp, 6 predicted proteins | sample 9134231 | NCBI WGS metagenome assembly JAEEGL01 (sample SAMN16246548, study PRJNA631951) | gut metagenome | biome: gut microbiome; feature: rumen; material: fiber-attached | host: Bos | place: Iran: Karaj | collected 2018-10 | reverse complement strand
TTTTTCTTCCTTTTTTTCTTCTTCTTTTTTTTCTTCTTCTTTTTTTTCTTCATTCTTTTCATCTTTTTTCTTTTCTTCTTGTCTTTTTAAAATTTCATTTAAAGAAATTACAGGTCTTAATTCAGGTAATTTTTGAATATTTTTTTTCTCTTCAACATCTTTTTCTTCATCTTTTTTAATTTCTTTATTTTCTATATCTTTTTTTTCATTTTTAATTTCTTTATTTCCTTCTTCTACTTCCATTTTATTTTTATTCTCATCATTTTGAATATTAATTATAGTATGTTTTAAATGATAATCATCTATTAATTTTGATAATTTTTTTTTTTCAATTTCAAGAACTTCATTTTGATAAGTGATTTCATTTAATGATTTTTCTAGAAAATTAATATCATAAATTTTTGGTCTTGATTTTAAATCATTTAATTCATTATTTAATTTCTCAATTTCTTCTTTTAAATTTTTTTCATTATTAAATGAATTTTCTTTAAATTTATCATATTCACTTTTTAATTTTCTTCCTGAATTTAGATATATTTTATTATCTCTTTCAAGTTGATTTATATAAGTTTGCATTTCTTTAATTTGTTCTTCTTTTATTTTTATATCATTATCTTTTTGCTCAATTATATTTATATCTTTACTTTTTTCTTTATTTGTTATTTCACTTAAATTATTATTGATTTCTGTTAATAGGTTATTATTAGTATTTTTTTCTATAAATGTTGATAATATATTTTTTAAATTTTCAATTGAATTTTTTAGAGTTTGATTTTCATTATTTAAAATGTTAATTTTTTCTTCAAATGATAATTTATTTTGATTAAATTGATCTTTTGTTGTTTGTATAATATCAAAAAGTGAATTTTGGATTTTTTGTTTATCTTGATTTATTAATTCATTTACTTTTTCCTTTTCTAATATTTCCTTTTTTAAAAGATTTATATCATTTATTAATTTTGAATTATTGTTATTTAATTCAATTTTTTCTTTATGTAAAAGTGAAATATTTAAATTCAAATTGTTATTTTCATATAATATATTTTTAATATTTTCTTTAATAGTATTATTTTCAATGAGTAAATTATTATGATTTTCTTCTAACTTTTTAATTTTATTTTTTAAATCATTTATTATTTCATCTTTTTTTGTTATTTTTTCATTTAATTCATTATTTTGTTGAAGTAATTTTTTAAAACTTGGACTTTCTTCAATTGAGTCTTTTTGACTTTGAGAAGGTAAACTTTCATCAAGATAAACAGTACAAGATGCACTTTTTAAATATAAATTTTTTTTATATTGTGATTTATTAATTTCTTCTAAATCTTTTATATAATTTTGCATTTGTGAAATTGTATTTTTATAATTTTCAATTTCTTTATTCGATTTATTTTTTTCATCTAAATAAATCTTCTCTTTTTTATTTAATTCTTTATTTTTTTCAATTAAATCATTCATTTTATTTGTAAGTTCATCAATATTTTTATATAAATAATCTTTATATTCTTTTTCAGACATAGAAGTAGAAAGAAAAATTGATGAGCCTTCTTCTAAAGTTGATTTATATAAAAGAGTTTTATTTTGTGTATTTAAAATTTTAAATGTTTCTTTATATTGATTATTTAATTTTTTTAATTCTTCATTTTCATTTCTTAGCAATTTTATTTCATTTAAATTTTTTTCATATATATTATTTTTTTCATTTAATTCTAAAAATTTATCATTAAGTTCATCATAATTTTTTAATTTATTTTTTAAAAATTCATTATTATTAAATATTAAATTTTTTTCTTCCTTTAATTTTTTATATTTTTCATTTAATTGTGAAAATTCAATTTTTAAATTATCAAAATTTTTATAATCAAAATTTTGATTAGAATCTTCTTGTATTAAATCTTTTATACTAAATTTCCTTTTTAATTTATATAATTCTCTGATTTCATTTTCTTTATCATTTAAAATTTGTTTTAAAAAAAAATATTCACTTTTCATTTTTAACATTTGCTTTTTATTATTTACATTAAGTTGTTCTATATCTTCATATTGATTTTTAAATTTTGTGATTTCATTATTTTTTATTTCAATTATTTCTTCTTTTTTATCTAATTCTTTCCTAAGTTTTAAATTTTCTTTTCTTAATTCATCTATTGTTTTATTATTTTCTTGATTTAATTGAATTATTTTATTGTTTAAAATTTGAATTTCCTTTTGATTATCCTCATCAATTTTCATATAATAACTTTTTTCCTTTTCGTATATTGATTTCATATATTCATATTCATTAATATAATTATTTATTTGATTTTCTTTTTCATTTAATAACATTTGATAATCTATTTGTTGATTATTCAAGGTATAAATTTGTGAGCATAAATTTTGAATTGTAGTATTATTTATATTTTCCATTAATCTAAATTAAATTAATATTATTTATTTATATTTATAATTTAAAAGTCAAATTTTTAAATAAATTTAAGTTTAATTGATATTATTTTTTATCAACATATTATTAAATAAAATCATTATTTAATGGAATATAATTTTGAAATAATAAATGATTCAATAAAAGATATATCAGTTATAGAAAAAGATGTTCAAGATTTTGATTTAGAATCAAGTATTGCTAAATGTATATTAGAATTGAATAATGAAATAAAACCAAAAAATAATTTGTTAAAAAAATCAAAAACTGTGAGAACATTAAATGTTAAAAACAATCATATAAAAACAATTGATAATAATATAAAATTAAATTCTTTATCACAAAAAAGAAAAAAATCAATTTTATCAAAAGAAAAAATTGAAAAAATAAAAAAGAAAATATTACAAATTTTTCAAGACAATTCAAATTTTATAAATCAAATTAAAGAAAATCAATATGAAAAAGATAATAAATTAGAAGAATCATTAAATAATGCTAGACAAATTTATGAAGAAGAAATAGATCAATTATATAATGACAAAATAAATAAAATTAATGAAATAAATAAAAAATATAATACTGATTTATTTGAATTAGAAGATTTTGTAAAGGAAGAAATAAAAGAAAATGAAAATATACACAGTAATTTAAAACAAATTTTAGATTCTGTAAAAAATGATAAACAAAGTGAAATTGATAAAATAAATAATGATTTTAATATTAAAAAACAAATAATTTATAAAAAATATTGTGTTAATATACATAATAATTATAATTTAAAGGAAAAATTAATAACTTATAAAAATGAATTTGAAAATTTAAAAAAAAGAATACTAGGAGTAATAACTATTAAATAATGAAAAAGAATGAAATTTATTTAATTCTTATATAAATATTATAAATTATAATATCGTTATAATAGTTTATTATATATTAAAAAAAATATTTTTACTTTTAAAAAATATAATAATAATTTCAAATAAAATAATAAATAATTACATTTTATTAATTTTAAATAGTAGTATAATCAACATCTTCAATTAATTCATTTGCTCTTTTTCTTCTAGGCCTTTTTAAAATATAATTAACAATATACCAAATTAAAACAATAGTAATACAAATTAAAAAAAAAACAATAATCCAATTTTTATTAAAATAACTTGGTTTTTCATAATTTAAATTATAAAATCCAAAAACTGATTTATCTTGATCAAAAACAACTTGATATTTTTGAAAAAAAGGTTTTCCTAATTGCCAAACATTACCATAAGGTTGAAAAAGAATTAAATAATATTTTTTTCCTTCAAATTTATACCATAAATCACTTTCATTAAAAGTAAAATTCATTTCAATTTCTTTTAAAGAAAAAGTCAAATTAGAAATTAAAGAAACATTAACATTATCATCACAAGAAAAAAAGTAAAATTCTCTATCATCAATTCTAGAATTATTTCTATAACATTTTTCTTCTTTAATTTTATCATTAAAAAAGATTTTTAAAACATAAAAATAATATTTTTGAATTGCAATAATAAAGCCAGATTCAATATTTAAATCACCTTTAGAATTTTCTTCAATAATATCATTTCCAATATAAGCAACATCAAAAAGAAATCCCCATGTAAAAACATCTGATATTTTATGTGTTTTTGTTTTTAAAAAATTTTTTTCATGATAACTTTTATCATATTCATGTGGATATTTTCCAATTATTAATTCCCCTTTATCATTATCAATATATTTAAAAGAAAAAGTAATAAAGTTAATTAATTTATTTTTATATAATAAACTAATAAAATTATAATCATCTAATTCTTTAGCATTATTATTTAATCTTTGAAAACCTAAAATTCCACCTTCAATTACATTATAGTTATTTTTATATTTATTTAATTCAGAAGCTAAAATAAAAGGTAATTTTTCACATATTGTATTATTTAAATAAAAAGTATCTTCAAACATATATGCTAAAGTAAAAGGAAGTGAAGAAAATTTAATAGGATTTTTTGATATTAAATTAAATGAAGTTGATTTTGTATTATCATATTTAATTAAATTTGTTTCATTTACTTCATTACTTATTAAAAATGATGTATATGAATGAAGTCTTATATTTAATGGAATTTCTTGTTTTAAACTACCTATGTTTAATTTTGTTATTAATTGATTTCGATATAAATTTTCAAATAAGTTTTCTTTTGTTATTGGTAATGATCCCCAATGTCTTTCAAATTGTAATATTATTTGATTTTTTGAAAATTGAATTTGTAAATAAAGAAAAAATAAAAATATCATTTTTTTATGATTTTATTTTTAAATGATATGAATTTTAATTGTTAAATAATATAATGTATGTAAATTTAAATTTTTTTTATTTATTTATTATATATTTATTTTAAAAAATTATTTTTTAATTTAATTCATAACATTTTCTTTTATAAAATTCCTAAGAGAATTTAATCCATTTATAAAATTTTTATTATTATCTTTTCCATTTTGATAATAATAAATATTTTTACTTTTAATTCCATTAACAAAAGCAGTAAAAACAGCTTTTTCACTTTTTCTAACAAGTTTAAATTTCTTTTTTTCATTTTCTTTCTTATTTTTTTCAACACTAATAATTTTAGGGACTAAAATAAAATCACAATTATAAATATCAATATCATTTTCAAAATATGTTTTAACTTTATTAATTATCTCATCTAAAAATTTTATAATATCTTTATTTTTAACATTTAAATTTTGGAAAAATTTACTTAAAATTTCACTAATAACATTATTGTTCATATCATATTTCATTTCATCTCTATTCCAATTTAATAATTTAGAAATTTTTGTTGCATTTGCTCTTAATTTTGTAAATTTAATACTTTCAATATTAAAACCTAATTCAAATTGTACTGTTCTATAACTTAAAATTTTTTTTCTAAGATATTTATTTTCATCTTTATTTTCATTTATTAAATTTTTCCCAATTTTAAATATAATATAATCTTCATTTTCTTTAATAAAATCTTCTTTATTTTCAATAATAAAATTATTATCTAATAAAACTTTTTTTAAAATATCATTATTTTTATCAAAATCATCTTTCCTTAAAAATTCTTTTTCTTTTAAAAATCTTAATCCAACATTTTCTAAACATTTCCAATATTTTTCATAATCCTTTAAGCCTTCATTTACTTGTTCCATAACATAAAAAACAGGTTTAAAAATTTTTTCATAATCTTTAATAATTTTATCATTATTTACCCAATCAAAAAATTTAAAATCACAATAATTTCCAGATAAACAATTTTTAAAGCTATTATCTTCAAATAACAAAGTTCTAACAACAGTTTCACTACATCTCATAATAGTATCAATAGTATAACCACCTTCAAGAGCAAAAATAATATTTTTTCCAAAATCAATTAATTTCTTAGTCATAAACATAAAAGAAACAGGAGTACATTTTAATTGTCCACTTAAGTCATTTTCTCCTGCATCAAAACCACAACTAACAAAAATAAAATCAGGTTGATATTCATTTAAAATTTTAATAATAATCTTATCAAAAATTTCTATATATTCAGCATCACCAATACAAGAAGATCCATTTGTTATATTACATTTAGTATCAAGTGGTATATTTATATTATAACCTTCTCCTTCTTTTTCACCTATTTCTTTACTAAATCCTGTTATTTGAGGATAAAATTTTCCTTTATCATGTCTGTGTATAGAAATAAATAATGGATTTTTTTTATCATAAAAAATTTTTTGTGTACCATCACCATGATGAACATCCCAATCAATAATAACTATTTTTTTATCTGGGAATTTACTTTTTAAATATTCAACACCAATTGCAATTGAATTAAATATACAAAATCCTTTACAATTACTTTGATTTGCATGATGACCAGGTGGTCTAATAATATTAAAAGCATAATCTATTTTTTTATCTAAAATGTAATTTATTGAATTTATTAATGAACCACATGCTACTTTTGCACTTTCAAATGTTGCATAATTATCATATGAATCTTTTTCTTTTAATGTATGTGATGAAATATTTTTATCACGAGGATTATCATTTGAATCATATTGAAGATTCTTTATTTCATTTAAATATGATGATGAATGAACTTTTAATATTTCATTTTCTGATGATTCAATTGATGGGATTTTTATTAAGGAATTTGTTAAATTTTTTAAAAAGAGATTTATATATATTGACATTAAACGCTCAGGACATTCTTGATGCTTTAATGTTATGTCTTTATGAAGGAGCATTCTCTCATCAAAAGTATAACCTACTTTTGGTTTATGGATTTTTTTTGAAGACTGGGCAGATAATGAGGAGGATTCATTAATGTTTGAATTTTGGTTTGAAGAGATATTTTGATTTGTTGTGATTTCAGAAAGTGTTTCTGTTAATGTACTTTCTAAATCTAATTCTGACATTTTTTTTAAATTTTTATTTAAATTTTTTTTTTTTTTATTTTAATTTTTAATTTTTTCTTTATTTATGTTGGTGTTATTTAATTGAATAGTGTTATTAATTAATTAATTTATGTATACATATGAAACATTTTTGGCTAATCAAAAAAAAAATAGTAATAATGATACATATAAAAAACTACAAATAAATACTGTTGAAAGTGAAAGAAAACAATCAACTGCTTCTATAAGTGATATATCTAGTGTAAATAAAGGAAAAAATTATCAAATAAAATATAGTCCAGATAATCATGATATTGAAATTGAAAAATTAAAAGAAATTTATAATTCAAAAAAAAATGAATTGGAAAATTTACATAATAAATATAAAGAATTAAAAAAAGAACTATTTAAAAAATCGAACAAATTATCGAATATATATAATAAATATAATTATGAGAAAAATAATAATAATAATTTGAGAAAAATTATTGTTCAAACTTATGGAAGTAAATAATTAAGAAAAAATCTTTTATTATAAAATCAACTTCAAATTTTAATGAATCATTATAAATTGAAATTTTATTTATTATTTTTGTTTTATAATTTCCAATTTATCATTTAAATCTTTTACACATATTATATATATATATTTAATAAACAATAAATTTATATAATTTTAATATTATAATAGGTTTCAATAAATTAAAAAAAAATAAAAAAATTATATTTATGAAAAATATAAATTTATATATCATATAAAAAAAATAGATTAAAAAAATGAAATCCAAAACATCTCAAAAAATCACAGAAAAAATGATAGAAGATTTTGCTGAACTTTTAAAAAAAGATTTAAAAGACAAATTTAAAACTGAAATGCATTTAAAATCAACAGAATTCAACGAAATATTAAAAGATATTTTAAAACATCCCTACAAAAAAGAAACAGATATATACATATTAAACACATATTTAAAATCATTAAAAAAATTTATGAGTATAATTCAAAGTGAGAACAGTCATTATGACATAGATGACTTATTATCTAAAATAAGTTCAAATTTATCTCCATTACAAGTAGAACAAAATAATATGTTAATGAGAATTGGTGATCAAGGAGATTATTTTTATATTATTTTATCAGGTGCAGTTGGAGTTTTAGTAACAAAAACAATATCAATTAATATGTCACAAGAGCAATATATTCAACATTTAAAAATTTTATATAATAATGAACCATATTTATTTGAAGGAACATTAAAATTATATTCTAAAAGTTCATATTATATTAATTTAGAGGAAATAAAAAAAAAAGATGAAAATTATATTTTAACAGGAAATAAAAAACCAAAAACTTTAGATGATTATATTTCTTGGATGAATGGAGAAAAAATTATTGATAAAAATTCAATTTATCATAATGAAGTTAAAATTATGGGTTATTTTAAAGTTACTGATTTAACAAGAGGAAATTCTTTTGGTGAAATTGCATTAATTGAAGCACAACATAAAAGAACTGCATCAATTTATGTTACTCAAAATTCTTTTTTTGGAAGATTATCTTCAAATGCTTATAAGAAATCAATGAAGAAAATACAAGAAAAAATTAAAAGAGATAATATTGAGTTTGTATTTAATACTCAATTATTTAATCAACTTTCACTTAAATTATTTTCAAGAAGTTATTGGAATTATTTTATTAATAGAAAAATTATTAAAGGTGATTATTTATTTAAAGAAGGACATGGAAGAGATGAAATTTATTTTATTCAAGAAGGTGAAATTAAAATAAAAACTAATTTAAATTCAAAAAAAATTGAAATGATATTTTCAAGTTTAATTCCTAATTATAAATCAAAAAAAAAAAACAGAAAAAGATGAAATGGGAAAAAATAATGAAATTGTATTAAGTTACGGTAAAAAAGGAAATATTTTAGGAATGGGTGATTTATTATATGAAGGAAGATATTTTTGTGATGCAATATGTGATTCATTAAATTGTACTTTTTTCGCAATTGATATACAAATTTTTTTATCAATTGCAAAAATATTTGAAGATGTATTAGATGCATATAATAAATTAGAAGAAAATAAAAAAAAAATAATGGTTAATAGATTAAATACTATTAAATTTGCTTATCAAAATACACTTTTAGGTGAACATGAATTTACTGATGGAATTATTACAAAATCAGGAAAAGAAATTAAGTTTCAAGATTGGTTTGATGCAGATAAAAATTTCGTATTAAAAACTACTGATTGTAAAAGAAATAATGTTTTCGTTAATGTTAATAAATTAAAAGAAAAAAATTTTATGCCTCCAATAAAAAAAAAGAGTAGTAATACAGCAATACCTTCAATTAAACCAGAAAAAAAAAAAAATTCTGTTACTGTTATTCCATCTATAAATAATACATATAATAATTTACCAAATGCCAGAATAAATACTTCTAATTATGAAAATTATAGTGTTTTAAATAAAAATGATAAAAATGCAAGAACAATGTTAATTACAATGAGTGAAGGAGAAACATTAAATCCATCATTAGTAAAATTTAGTGTAAAAGAACCAAAAAAAAGAATAAGTTTTAAATTAAATAATTATAAAAGTGTTTCGAATAAAAATCTTGTAAATATAAATATAAATAAAAAAAGTAGAAAAGAAAAAAGAAGTAAAACTGTAAGACTTTTAGAACCTGATTTTAATGATGAAAATATAATTGATGAAATTTTACATAATGAGACTAAATATGTTTTAAGACTTGTTAAGAAAAATAATATTAATAAACCTACTATTAGTACTAATTTTAATTATACTGATTATAATAATATGTATCCTCATTCTACTAAAAGTAAATCTGGTATTATTAAAGATTATAGTTATTTTATGAAACCTCAAAGTCAAATGAGACCTAGAAATTTATCTGAGAAAAAGAAAATTTTATAGGTTTTTTGTAATTATAAAATTGGTAATTAAAATTTTCTTTTTTTTATTGATATTTGTTTATGATTTAAAATAAATATAAGTAAAATAGAATATTTTTATCTTGAATTAAATCTTTTTTAATTGATTTTTGTAAATTATTGAAATATAATAAAAAAAGGAAATTAACAAATATTTTTTAATAATATTTTCTTTTAATAAATAATTTTAACTATATATATAAATAAAAACTATTCAAAAAATCAAAAAAAATTATTATTTTTAAATCTCATTAGTATTATTTTCTTTATTTTAATTATTACTATTATTTTTACTTTTAGTCAAACAACAACTTTTTTTATTCATATCATCATTTTTATTTTGATGACTATTCCTATCTAAAATAATAGAATCTGTAAAATTATTATTAACTCCGCTTAATAAAATAGCAATTTTATGAAAAATTTTATCAATTCCTTCATTTTTCAAAGCAGAAACTTCATAAAATTGAATTCCATAAATTTGTGCTAATTTTTCCCCATCAGAAAAAGAAACTTGTCTTTCATTTTCTAAATCATTTTTATTTCCAACTAAAATTATTTGAATATTTTTTTCATCTTTATTTTCTTTCATAATTTGTTCTAACCAAACATTAATATTTTTAAAAGAAGTTAAAGAAGTAATATCATAAACTAAAATTAATCCATTTGAAGTTTTATATAATTTATTAGTAATAGCATGAAATCTTTCTTGTCCTGCAGTATCCCATATTTGTAATTTTATTATTGTTCCATCTTTTAATTTTTCTTCTTTTGTTGCATAATCTAAACCAATTGTTGTTATGTGTTTTAGAGTTATTTGTTTTTTTGTATACATTAATATTATTGATGTTTTTCCTACTGCTGTATCACCAAGGAGAAGTATTTTATTTGTAAATTGTTTTTTCTTATTTTTTTCCATTTTTACAATTTATATTTATTTTATAATTCTTCATTATTTTTTGTTTTTTGTTATTTTTTTTGATTTTTTTAATTTTTTTTAAAATTTAAAAATATAGAAGTTAATTTAATTATTAATAAAGTATGATTATTTTTATTATTATTATATATATTTATGGAAATGGATTTTTTTGAAGAAAGTGTTGATTCATTTATTGATAAACCGCATAAAAAAAGAAGAAAAAACAACAATATCAAAATAATAAAATATTATTTATATTTAATAATATCTCCATTATTAATTTTCAGTTTAATATTTCTAATTTATAAAATTGTAATATTTACATCTAATAACAAAACAAATGTAATAATTCCAAAACCAAAACCTAATCCAAAACCAGATCCAGAACCAATAAAACCAAAAGATGATGATATAATAATTCCTAAAGAGAATGAAAAAAAAGAAAGTAATAAAAAAGAAAATGAAGAAAAAGAAGAAAAAAATCAAGATTTAAAAGTTTTATTAAGAAATGAATTTATAAGAAAACCTTTAACAGATAATAGAATATATGAAATAATAAAATTAAATAATGGAATTAATTCAGTTATTATTAGTGATATTAATGCAACAAGAAGTGGAATGATTGTTGGAATTAATTATGAAGGATACTCAAATTTACTTTTTAAGGCAATTCAAAGAGTAATTTATAATAATACTAAAGAAGGAATAAATTTTAAAAATGTTATTAAAAGATATTATGGAAATATTAAAATATATAGTAATAAAGGAATTAATTATTTTTATTTTGATTCTGATTCTGAAAATTTTTGTGAATGTATTAAAAGTTTATATAATATGTTACATGAAATTAATTTTACTTCTCAAATATATAATGATATATTAAATGAAATAAATAATTTAAAAAATAATAATGAAATTATTGATCCTTTTTATGAAGCAATAGAAGTTTCTGATTATATAATATTCGATTTAAATAAAGATAATTTAAATTTAAATCTAGATTCACTTAAAAATATTTTTATTAATATTTATAATAATCCTTCAAAAATTTCTATTTCTGTTATTTCTAATCAAAATATTAATAATATTAAAACTATATTAAATTCAACTTGGTCAAAATTAAAAAAAATAAATATAAATGATAAATTAATATCAAAGTATAATATAACAAAAGATAAATTCAGAAAAGATATTTATTATAAATCAAAATTTAATTCAGATTTCCATCATGTTCTTTATTTATGTAATGAAGAAAATTTAAATGAATTAGATTCAATGTCACTATATTATTTTGTAGCATATTTATTTAATTTTCATGGACAAGATTCTTTAGGTTATAATTTAAAAAATGATAGATATATTGAAAATTTTTATGTAAATATTAATAAATTAAGTATTAATTCTCCATATTATCTTTTATTTAGTGTTAAATTAACTACAAAAGGTTTTAATAATATTAATTATATTAATAAAATCATTTATGAATATTTAATGGTTCTTTCTAAAGAAAATAATTATACTGAAATTTTTAAAGATTTTACTACAATAAATGAGCAAAAATTTAATTTTTCAAC
>JAEEGL013929251.1_pt1 | contig 12307 bp, 12 predicted proteins | sample 9134231 | NCBI WGS metagenome assembly JAEEGL01 (sample SAMN16246548, study PRJNA631951) | gut metagenome | biome: gut microbiome; feature: rumen; material: fiber-attached | host: Bos | place: Iran: Karaj | collected 2018-10 | reverse complement strand
TTTACTTATAGTGGATTTATAAATTTTTATGATGGTGATGATCTGTATGTTATTTTTGATTGTGAGTTTGCTAGAAAATATTTAGAATTGAAAGGGTTTACTGCTGAACCATATGGCCAATTACCTTCAACTGGACATTTTACACATTATAATAGTCAATATGTTTTAGATGATATTCTTAAAAAAGAAGGTCCTTCTTCAGAAAAATTTAAAAAATTATATTCATGGCTCATTGGATCTATTAGGAATAATTTGTGGGATAGATTAGATAGAAAATGTGAAAATATTGATAGTATTTTTGAAATGCAGAAACTTGCTTCAGATTTTTATATGGGACATTATTGTCTAAATCCTAATAAAGATAAAGAATTTTTGCTTACTGGTTGGGGAAGATACGCTATATTGAGTTATGCTTTACTATGTGGCCATAATTATTTTGATGAAATTGAACATGAATTAGTAACAAATTATAATTGTACTCACAGTGAATTAGAAGTTAGTTTTGAGAGTGCTTTGACGAGAATGCCTTTTGAGTATTTTGAAAATATACTTTCAAAAGTTGAGAGGGAGAAAAAAGGTTCTCATAAAAAATAATATTAAATGAAAGTCATAAACATTATGGCTTTTTTTATATATACTTATTTGGTTATATTTGATATAATATTGTTGTTAAAGAGGCGATATATATGCAGTTAACTAGAGATGTTATTAAAAATATATCAGAGATTAAAGGTGAACCTAGTTGGATGAGGGAATTTAGACTTAATGCTTTTGATGCTTTTTCCAATTTTGATTTACCTAATTGGGGGCCTAAGATAAACATTGATTTTGATTCAATTACATACTATAAAAAGAGGGCTAATGAGCTTACTAATGATTGGGAAAAGATTAGTTGTGCAATTAGAAATGAATTTAATGATTTAGGGGTAATTGATGCAGAAAATAAATATTTAGATGGAATGGGTGCACAATATGATAGTGAAGTAATATATCATAATATGATTAGGGAACTTGAAGATAAGAATGTCATATTTATGGATACTGATAGTGCGCTTAAGAAATATCCTCTGTTATTTAAAAAATACTTTAATAATTTAGTTAAATACAATGAAAATAAATTTACAGCTTTAAATGGTGCTGTATGGAGTGGCGGTACTTTTATATATATACCTAAGAATACTAAGTTGGATAGACCTCTTCAAAGTTATTTTAGAATTAATAGTAAAAATATGGGGCAATTTGAAAGAACATTAATAATTGTTGATGATAATAGTGAACTTCATTATATTGAAGGGTGTACGGCACCAACATATACGGAAGATGCTCTTCATGCGGCTGTAGTTGAAATATATGTTGGTAAGAATGCTAAGTGTAGATATACTACTATACAGAATTGGTCAAATGATGTTTATAATTTAGTTACAAAAAGAGCAATTGTGGAAGAAAATGGACTTATGGAGTGGATTGATGGTAATGTTGGATCTGGTACTAATATGAAGTATCCATGTTGTGTTTTAAATGGGGAATATGCTAGAGGTAGTTGTATTACAGTAGCTGCTGCAGGTAAAGGACAGATTCAAGATACTGGTGCTAAAATGATTCATTTAGCCCCACATACTAGAAGCAATATTATTTCTAAGTCAATTGCTTCGAATGGCGGTAATGCAACATATAGGGGAACTGTTAGAATAAGTAAAAAAGCAACCAACTCAGTTGCTAATGTTAAATGTGATACGATTTTGTTAGATAAATATTCTAAGAGTGATACGATACCAACAAATATTGTTGATAATAGTAGTTCTTATCTAGAGCACGAAGCTACAGTATCTAAAATTGAAGAAGATAAGCTATTCTATTTAATGAGTAGAGGATTAGATGAAGATAAGGCAAAAGAATTAATTGTTTTAGGGTTTGTAAATGTGTTTAGAGAAGAACTTCCTATGGAGTATGCTGTTGAATTAAATAGACTTTTAACTACCACGATTGGAGGATAATATGAAAAAAGTATTAATATTCTTATTTATTATTGGTTTGGCTATAGGTGGATATTATGTTTATAAAAATTTCTTTAGTGGTATACCTAGATTAGAAGTAGAAGAAGATACGATAAATATAGATAATATTTATATTTATGGTACTCATTTAAACTTTAGTGGTAGTCTAGTAGATGATAAAAATTTAGATATTGTTTTATACAATGGAAATTTTATTAAATATGATATTAATAAGAAAGATGATTCTTTTAACCTGTCTGATTATGTTAATGAGGGTATATTTTTAGATAATATAGCTGTTGGCAAATATTTTATGTTTCTAAGAGCCACGGAAAAAGATGATAAAGATAAAGTGGTTTATAAATATTATGTTTTAAAAAATACTACTAATTATAAAAAAATGACGTATTATACTTTTAGTAGTGCTAATAATAAGATAAATATTAGTACCGATAATGATTATGGGACTTTAGTCTTAGATGTTACTGAAAATACTGATAAAGATATTTATGATATAGTTATTGATCCAGGGCATGGTGGTATGGATAGTGGAGCTGTTAAGAATGAGACTTATGAGGCGGATCTGGCAATGAATATTTCTCTTAAGTTGCAAAAAGAGTTTACAAAGAAAGGTTTCACTGTTAAATTAACACATGAGGAGGGTCAATTAAGTAAGAATGAGAAATTAAATGATTATGGTGCTCATGGAAGAGCCGTTATTCCTTATGAGGTTAAAGCTAAATATTTATTTTCTATACACTTAAATAGTAATGTCTCAAGTAAAGTCCATGGAATTGAAATATATACTCCTGATAATATTAATTATACTTTTGCTAAATCATTAGTTAGTAATCTTACTAAGAATGAAAATGTTGTATATTCTACTAATAGAATAAACAGGGTATTTGATGGTATATACACAAGGACTTTTAATGCAAACGATATAGCTACCTCTAAAAAGGGCTTTATAGATAAGGAGATGACACCATATGATGTTACTGAAAAATCTAATTATTATTATATGATTAGAGAAACTGGTGGTATTATTACTGGAGCATACGTTGATGATAGGAACGAGGATATTCCAGGTAATCCTTATTATAATAGTAATATAGGTATAGAATCATATTTATTTGAACTTGCTTATTTGACTAATGATAGTGATTATAATAATATTACTAAGAATACTAATAATTATGTTAATTCTATTGTTGAAACTTTTGAAAATTTTTATAGTAAACTTAGTTAATGTGTAAAATTTGTGTTAAATTTAAAAAAATCAAAATTTGTTTTTGATTTTTTTGTTTTATATTTATTTTTTTAATATATGTTGTTTTTTTAGGTAATTTTTATATTTTTCCTTTTATTTAATTTTATTTCTTTTCAGTTTTATATTTTTTGATAAGTATATGCTATTTTTTTATATTTTTTTAATTTGATTGAAAAAATTCTCTATGCTATAGTCACCTTGAAAGGAGGAAAAATATGCTTAATCAGATAATTTTGGTTGGTAGATTGGTTAAGACACCTGAGCTTTTTGTGGCTGAAAGCGGTAAAAAAGGTTCAATAATTACTTTAGCTGTAGGGAGAGGTTTTAAAAATCAAGACGGAGAATATGATACAGATTTTATAGATTGTAATCTTTGGTCAATGGTTGCTGAGAATACTGCCGAATATTGTAAAACTGGTGATGTTGTAGGTATTAGAGGTAGACTTCAATCAAGAATTATTGAAAATGAAGATGGTACAAAATATAAAAAAATGGAAGTAATAGCTGATAAGGTAACCTTTTTGTCATCTGCTAGAGGTAATAAAGATGGCGAATCTGTAAATAGTGACGATTCTGATAACACAGGTGATAAGAAGAAAAAGAAAAAATAGTTTTAGAGAGGATAGTATTTATGGTTTTGGGTTATAGAATTAGAAGGTTGAGAAAGGAAAAAATGTTAAGTCAGGAACAGTTAGGTAAGTTGCTTGGTGTTAGTAAGGTTTCTGTTTCTGGTTATGAGAATGGTACTAGAAATCCAAGTATGGATATATTAAGTAAAATGGTTGATATTTTTAAAGTTTCTGCTGATTATATTCTTGGTAGGGAGGTCAATGCTGTATGTGAGAATGGTACTAATTTTCTTTTATCTAGTCAGGATATTATTATAATTAATGAAATTAGAAAGAATTCTTCTTTATATGGAAAAATTTTGGAGGATCCTAAAAGATTTTTTGCTATGATGACTAAAAAAAATATATAATAATACGGTTTTATGGTATAATATTTCTTGGGAAGTGATACCATGATCGATGTTAAAGATTTATTTAAAAAAGATTATGTAAATAAGGAAATAACTATCAGTGGATGGATTAGAAATCATCGTAAACAAAAGGAATTTGGTTTTATTGATTTTAATGATGGAACATTCTTTAAAAACTTACAAATTGTATATGATAATAGTTTAAAGAATTTTGATGAAATACAAAAATTAAAGATTGGTAGTGCTATTACTGTTACTGGTAAGATTATTAAATCTGAAGGTAAGGGTCAATCTATCGAAATGAAACTAGAAAAATATACTTTAGAAGGTGATTGTCCTGATGATTATCCAATTCAACCTAAAAGGCATACTAGAGAATTTTTAAGGGAGCAAGCTTATTTAAGACCAAGAACAAATTTATTTGGAGCCGTATTTAGAGTAAGAAGTGTTGCTGCTTATGCGATACATAAGTATTTTCAAGATAATGGTTATGTATATCTTCATTCTCCAATTATAACTGCTAGCGATTGTGAAGGTGCTGGAGAAATGTTTCAGGTTACTACTTTAGATTTAAATAAGGTTGCTAAGAGTAAGGAAGTAGATTATAGTAAGGATTTCTTTGGTAAACCGGCTGCTCTTACTGTTAGTGGACAGCTTCAAGGTGAAACTTATGCTCTTGCATATAAGAAAATATATACTTTTGGTCCTACATTTAGAGCAGAAAATTCCAATACTAAGACACATGCTTCTGAATTTTGGATGATAGAACCAGAAATAGCTTTTTGTGACTTAGATAAAGATATGGATATAATGGAAGATATGCTTAAGTATGTTATTAAATATGTGCTTGATACTTTACCTGAAGAAATGGAATTTTTTGACAATTTTGTTGAAAAAGGATTGCTTGACAAGCTTAATAAATTAATAAATAGCAAATTTACTAGAGTTGATCATGAGGAAGTTATATCTATTCTTAAAAAAGCGGATGTTAAATGGGAATTTCCACCTGAATATGGTGAAGATATAGCTAGAGAGCATGAAAAATATATTACTGAATACTTTGATGGCCCTGTATTCATTAAGAACTGGCCAAAGGATATTAAAGCCTTCTATATGAAGCAAAATGATGATGGTAAAACTGTTGCTGCAGTTGATTTGGAAGTGCCTGGCGCTGGTGAATTAATGGGTGGTAGTCAAAGGGAAGAAGATTATGATAAATTAACTGCTAGAATTAATGAACTTGGTATGAAAGAAGAAGATTTCAATTGGTATTTAAATCTTAGAAAATTTGGAGGATGTGTTCATTCTGGATTTGGTATGGGATTTGAAAGATTACTTATATATTTAACTGGTGTTGATAATATTAGGGATGTCATTCCTTATCCTAGAACTCCAGGTAATTGTGATTATTAAGAAGGCTATGCCTTCTTTTTTTTCTAAAAATTGGCAATTATTTTTTATTTATTATTGTTAATTCTATTAATAAAAGGAGGTATTTTATGAAAAAAGTATTATTTTTATCTAGTATGTTAATTTTTATGCTTACTGGGTGTGGAGCTGGTGCTACGAAGACTATGAGTTGTTCATATCAAACTAAGTATAATAATATTAATACTAAAACGTCATATGATGTAGATTACGAGGATACTGAAGTAAAAAAAGTTAGAATTACTTATAATTATCATCAGGATATTATAAACGATACTGATGGTGATGGTGAAAATGATATTGATGGTGTTGGCACTGGTACAGATGGTACTACGAACGATACTCAAGTTGATAATGATGGTATTATTGATGGCGTTGTTGGCAGTGCAATAGATAGTATTATTGGCGGAGTTACGGATACCATTCTTGATATATCTGGAATTCGTGATAGGCATGCTAATGTTTTAAATACTTATGGTAGTATTCCTGGTTTCTCTGTTCAAAATACAATGGATAATACTGATAATGATTATGTTGTTACATATGTTATCGATTATGATGTGATTAGTGATAACGATTTGGTTTCACTTAATTTATCTAGAGATATTGATACATTAAGAAATAATTATACTGCTCAAGGATTTACATGTAATGATTAATTTTTATTTGTTGAATTAAACCTCTATTTAGTATATAATTATATTAGAATAGAGGTGATTTTTTATGAGTAAATATAAAACTATGGATGCCAATGAGGCAGTTAGTTCAGTTGCTTATAAATTTAGTGAGTTGTGTGGTATATATCCAATAACACCGGCTTCACCGATGGCTGAACATGTTGATGTGATGTCAAATGGTGAAAATTATAATTTTTTTGGAAATAAGGTTAAAGTAGTAGAAATGCAATCGGAGGCTGGAGCTATTGCCTTAGTGCATGGTGCTTTGCAATCAGGTATTCTTTCTACGACATTTACAGCTAGTCAAGGTTTGCTTTTGATGATTCCGACTCTTTACAAAATGGCTGGTGAAATGTTACCTGGCGTATTACACGTAGCTGCAAGGAGTCTAGCAACGCATGCGCTTAGTATATTTGGTGATCATCAAGATGTATATGCAGTTAGACAAACTGGAGTATGTATGCTAGCATCAGCAAATCCTGAAGATGCTTATAGAATGGCTGCAATTGCTCATTTATCATCAATTAAATCATCCCTACCATTTGTCAATTTCTTTGATGGATTTAGGACTAGCCATGAAATTGATAAGATTAGATTATTAAATTTTAATAAAATTGAAGGATTAATAGATAAAAAGGCATTAAAAAAATTTAGAGATAATGCCATGAATAATGAAAAATTTAATACAAGGGGTACTGCTCAAAATGATGATATATATTTTCAAAATGCTGAAGTTAGAAATAAAAACTATACTGATGCAGTCAATATTGTAGATAGATATATGAAAGAGATTAATAGTATCACCGGTTCTAATTTCAAGCCATTTAACTATTATGGAGATAAGAAGGCTACCAATATTATTATTGCTATGGGTAGTGTATGTGATACGATTAGGGAAACTGTAGATTACCTTAATAGTAAAGGTAAAAGATATGGAATGGTCGAGGTTCATTTATATAGACCATTTAGTGTAAATCACTTGTTAAAAGTGATACCAAAGACTGTAAAAAATGTTGCTGTACTAGACAGAACTAAAGAGGTAAGTGCTAGTGGAGAACCATTATATTTAGATGTTTGCAGTGCTTTAAGAGACAAAAAAATTAATGTTGTTGGTGGAAGATACGGATTGTCTTCAAAGGATACTACACCTGCTCAAATAAAAGCCATATTTGATTTTATTAGTAGTAAGTCACGTCATCATAATTTTACAATTGGTATTAATGACGATGTTACTAAATTAAGTTTAGATGTAGATGAAGAATTTAATATTCCAAGTGATATGACTGAATTTTTAATTTATGGATATGGTTCTGATGGAATGGTATCTACTTCAAAAGATATTATTAAAATAATAGGAGATAATACTAATAAGTATGTTCAAGGATACTTTCAATATGATTCTAAAAAATCTGGTGGAGTAACTCGTAGCCACATTAGAATTGCTGATGGTATAATCAGAAAGCCTTATTATGTTAATAATCCTAAATTAGTTGTAGTTTCTAAGGAAGAATATATATATAAATATGATATTGTTGATAATATATGTGATGGTGGTACTTTATTTTTAAATACTAAATTAGAGCCTCAAAAATTAGCTGAGTCTCTTCCTAATAAGGTAAAATATTTACTTGCAAAGAAAAAAATTAATCTTTATATTATAGATGCTTATAGTTTAGTTAATAAGTTGGGTCTTAAAAATAAAATTAGTACATGTATGGAAGTATGCATATTTGATATTATTAAGATTATTGGTACAAATAGAGTAATATCTATAATTAAAGAAAATAATAAAAAGAGATTTGCTCATAAAGGTGATAGTGTAGTAGAAGTGAATAATAGAATTGTCGAAGAGGCTGTACCTAATATGATTAAGGTTGACGTTAATAAAGAATGGAAAAAACTAACTTATAAAGAAAATGCTTATTCATCTTTTGATGAAGTGATTGGTAATCTTAATGGAAACAAGTTACCTGTTAGTGCTTTCTTAGATAAAGCTAATGGTGTATTTCCTGGTGGAACTACTAAAAAAGAAAAGCGTGATATAGCTGAGAATGTTCCTTGTTGGAATAAAGAAAATTGTATTCAGTGTAATCAATGTGCTTTCGTTTGTCCACATGCAGTTATTAGGCCATATTTACTCGATAATGATGATGCTTTAGATGATGCTATTCCTAGTATGTTCCCTAAGGATAAGAAATATTCAATTGGTATATCATATAAGGATTGTACTGGTTGCGGTCTTTGTGCTAATATTTGTCCTGGAAAAGCAGGAAATAAAGCACTTAGTATGAAGAAATATGATAAAGAAGTATTTACGAATGAAAAGTATGACTATTTAGTTAAAAATAGAATTCCTTATTCAAGTAATATTGTTAATGTTAAAAATTTAGAGTTTACAGATCCTAAATTTGAGTATTCTGGGGCTTGTGCTGGTTGCGGTGAAACGGCTTATATTAAAAATTTGACCCAAGTATTTAATGATAATCTAATTATTGCTAATGCTACCGGATGTTCTTCAATATATGGAGCTAGTGCACCTTCTACACCTTATAGCGTGCCTTGGGCTAATAGTTTATTTGAGGATAATGCTGAATTTGGTTTAGGTATTAAAACTGGTATAAATATTAAGAGAAACAAGATTAAGAAATATATGGAAGAAAATAAGGATGCCTTATTTACTAGATGGTTAGATAACATGGATGATTATAATACTTGTAAAGAGGTATATGATAATATTAACTTCAATAAACATCCAGTATTGAATGAACTTCGTGACTATATCATTCCTAAATCTATGTGGATTATTGGTGGAGATGGATTTGCTTATGATATTGGATATGGCGGAATAGATCATGTTTTATCTACGAATGAAAATATTAATATTTTAGTTTTAGATACTGAGGTATATTCAAATACTGGTGGTCAATCTTCAAAATCAAGTAATCTTGGTTCAATTGCTTCATTTACTGCAAATGGTAAGAAAAATTATAAGAAAGATTTAGCAAGAATAGCAATGTGTTATCCTCATGTATATGTAGCTTGTGTAAATATTGGTTATAATAAAGAGCATTATTTGAAAGTATTGCAAGAAGCAAATAATCATAAAGGCCCTTCTATTGTTATTGCTTATGCCCCATGTATTGAACATGGTATAAAAACTGGCATGGATCATAGTTTAGATGATGCTAAATTAGCTACGGAATGCGGCTATTTCTTGACATTTAGATACAATCCTGATACTAATGAATTTAGTTTAGATTCTAAAGATATTGATTTTAATAAATATGATAAATTCTTGTCTAATGAAAACAGGTATGCTAATTTAAAGAAGGTTAATCCTACAGATGCGGAAACTTTACTAAATATGCAAAAAGAATGGGCAAATAATAGATTCTTATATTATAGTAAATTAAAAAGCGATTAATAATCGCTTTTTTAGTCTATTTCTTCGAATCTATATTTTTGCTTTACATCTGGATATTTTTCGTGATCCACTTCTGATATAAACATATCATATGGTCTTGCATAAATTCCATCCTTATGATTGCTATTTGTTCCATTACCAACACATACATATACTACCATGTCTTCCATTGTTTCGCTGTGTTTGCATAATGTTAAAACAATAGCAGTGGTTCCTTTAAAATGGCGATATTTTTGCCCTACTTTTACTTTTCTTTTCATATTGCACCTCTATTAAATTATAGCATTTTCTGCTTTTTTACTCAAGGTTAATTAGTTTGTTTTTTTAGATATTATATGATAAAATGGTAGTGGTGAATGTTATGGATGTAAAATCAATTAATGTTCTTTCTTTAGCATATCTTGGTGATGCTGTATATGAGGTTTATGTGAGGGAGTATTTAATTAAAAGAGGAATTGCTAAGGTTGAAGACTTACAAAAAGAAGCTATTAATTTTGTATCTGCTAAAGGTCAAAATAAAATATTAGATTATTTAGTAGATAATAATATTTTAAATGACGATGAAATAGATATTGTTAAAAGAGGAAGAAATTATAAAAGGGAAAGTCATCCTAAAAACACTGATATTGTTACTTATAAGATGTCTACAGGGTTTGAGACTCTTATTGGTTATTTGTACTTAGATCATAAAATAGATAGATTAAATGAAATAATTGATACTATATTTGGAGGTTATTATGAAAAGAATAATTAGTTTAATTGTTATATGTTTAATGCTAACTGCTTGTGGTAGTAAATATGAGACGATTGCTACGAATAAGGCTTTAGAGCTTATTGATAAAGGGGCTATAGTTATCGATGTTAGGTCTCTTGATGAATATAATGAAGGACATATAAAAGGAGCTATCAACATACCTGTTGATGAAATAGAAAGTATTACTTATGATAAAGATAAAACATTAATATTATATTGTGCTACTGGAGTCAGAAGTGCTAATGCATCTAATATGCTTGCTGATATGGGATATACTTCCTTATATAATTTAGATGGCGGGCTTTTAAATTGGGGTAGTGATTTGGAGGAATAATATGTATATATATGGTAAAAATGTTGCTAAAGAAAAGATTAATAGTAATGAAAAAATAAATAAGATATATATATCAGATAAATTTAATGATAAAGAATTATTTAATATAATTAAAAATAAGAAGATTAAATATATGATTGTCCCTAATAAAGTACTTGATAGTAAGGTAGATGGATTGCATCAAGGAATTGTTATTGACGTAGATGATGTCGAGACATTTGATTTTGATTATATTAAAAATATCAAGAGAAAAAATCCGCTCGTTGTAATGTTAGATCATTTAGAAGATCCTCATAATTTTGGAGCGATCATTAGAACATGTGAGGCTTTGGGGATAGATGGTATTATTATTCCAAATGATAGAAATGTTGGGGTAACTGGTACGGTTGTTAAAACTAGTGCTGGCGCTATTTATAATATGCCAATTATTAGAGTTAGTAACCTATTAGCAACCATCAATAAACTTAAAGATTTAGGTTATTGGATTGTTGGCACTGATATGGATGGTACTGATTATAGAAAGATTGATTATAATTCACCAATTTGTTTAATTATTGGTAATGAGGGTAGTGGTATGAGTAAAGTAGTTAAGGATAATTGTGATTATATTGCTAAAATTAATATGGTTGGTAAAATTAATAGTTTGAATGCTTCTGTTGCTTGTGGAATAGTTTTATCTGAAATTGTATCTGGAGATAGATAATGGATTCAAATGATTATGAAACTGTATTTTTAGCACAGAATGGTAATGAAGATGCAATCAACTATATATACCAAAAATATAAACCATTGATTATAGCCAAAAGTGAACGTGCTATAGTGTATGCAACACACCATGGTATCGATATTAATGATATCATGCAAGAAGCCTTTATAGGTTTAGATGAAGCTATTAAAAAGTTTTCTCAGAATACCGATGCAACATTTTATACTTTTGCCATGGTATGCGTCGAAAGACAAATATATAGTTATTTAAGAAAAATGACTGGTGGTAAGGATAGAGCACTAAACGAAGCTATTCATATCACTGATTCCATCGAAAAAACAATTGATGATGGCAAAAATATTGAAATGTCTTTTATGGATAGAGATTACGATATTAGATTAATAAAAAAAATAAGAGAAGAGTTAACTGAATTTGAAGAAAAAGTATTCGATATGAAAATTAAAGGATACTCCTTCGAAGAAATTGCTAATGATTTAGATAAAGATTTAAAGTCTATCTATAATACTTTCCATCGTATTAAGACAAAAATTAAAAAAATAATTGAATTAGATGACTAGATTAGTTGTCTTTTTTCAATTTTAGGGTATAATATTTACTTAGAGATATTAATTATGAAGGAGGCAACCTATGGATAAAATCATTATTAAAGGGGCTAGAGAAAATAATTTAAAAAATATTGATATTACTTTACCAAAAAATAAACTGATTGTTATGACCGGT
>JAEEGL013449296.1_pt1 | contig 12307 bp, 10 predicted proteins | sample 9134231 | NCBI WGS metagenome assembly JAEEGL01 (sample SAMN16246548, study PRJNA631951) | gut metagenome | biome: gut microbiome; feature: rumen; material: fiber-attached | host: Bos | place: Iran: Karaj | collected 2018-10 | reverse complement strand
GTCGCAGTTGCGACACGGTTCAGGAACTTCGCGATATCCGCAGAGACGCCGCGCGTTTTCTCCTTTCCCTCCGTATACAGCGTCACGACCTTCTCGCGGGCATGCTCGCTGATCGAGGCAACGCAACGCTGGAGAAGCGGCCGGGACGTCTTCGCCTCGCGGTGCGAGCCGTCCTCTCCGATCCGGCAGAACAGATTCCACCAGTTCGCCACGAGCGCGACCAGCCCGGCCAATATCGCGGTACAGCCCAGGTCGTGCGAATAAAGGATGGATGGTGAACTGACAAGAATGAGGCTGATTTCCAATTTTCGAGCGCTATCTTCAGTCCGTGTACTATCCTTTCTACAAGAACGAGCATTCCGGCTATTATGAGCGCGTGTTTGAAACGGTGGAGAAGGTTCTTGACAGCGACTACCCTGCGATCGATGATGTGACGCCCGCCACGATCAGGAAAACGAAGAAGATGCTGACGGTCCTTGCCGCAAGTTGTCCGCAGCAGCCGAACATGTCCGCGTTGTACAGGGGACTTGAAACCGACCGAAACCAGGGGCTCAAGATGCTTTCCGTCCTCGAACGTGCGGGGCTCATCGCGCTTGTGCCGTCTGGGAAGGATACGCTGAAGAACCTCTCTCGCCCTGAAAAGATTTTCTGCGACAATCCGGACATTATGCATGCGCTTGTGTCGCGTGCCGACGAGGGAACGATACGCGAGACGTTTTTCGTGAATCAGCTCCGGTCGGCCGGGCATGATGTCGTTTGCGCAGAGAAAGGCGATTTCACCATTGACAATGGATATCTCTTCGAGATCGGCGGCAAGAAGAAGCGGTTCTCGCAGATCAAGGAAATTCCCGACAGCTTTGTCTCCGCCGACGGCCTTGAGTCTGGCTTTGGCAACAAGATACCGCTCTGGATGTTCGGCCTTCTCTACTGAAGTAATTGCAAACCCTCGCAATTGCGGTCGAGCGGGACGCTCGACCCTACCGTTTTGCGCGACTCGGTAGGGTCACGCGTCCCGCGTGACCGGGTTTTGCAATTACCTCTATCAGTCAAAACGCTTAAGTCGTGCGCGAGCTGAAATAACCTCACCGATCTCTGGCATGGGGAGGGAGGCGGCTGGGTGGACGCAGGTCGCCGCCCTTGCGGCTCTTGACGCGATGGTGCGCCTCGATGGCGTACTTGAGATCGACGCGGCCTTTGGTTCGATTCCGAGCGCGGCGGCGCACTCGGCGTTTCCGAGTCCGTCGAAGTGGTGCATTACGAGGATCGCGCGGTCGTTCTCCGGCATGGCGGCGATGGCGCGGCGGAGAAGGGCGTGGCGCTCGTCGCGATCTACGCGCGAGACGGGGGAGGTGACGTCGGCGGGAAGCTCCCCGATGCAGACGTCGCCGTCCGCACTGCCCTGTCCGCCGTCAACCCTGGGCTCTCAACCCTCAACCCTCAACTCTCAACACCCCGTATGCGTCGCGGCGGGCTTGGCGTGTGCCATCTTGACGGGGCGGATCAGGTTGTAGGCCATCATTGCGGCGAGGAACGCGGCGCAAGCCCAGTGTGCCGCCGTTAGGCTGTGGGAAGCGCAGCACGTTGTCTCCGCCGCGCCGGAGGCGTCAATGAAGAAGTTGACGGCGCATCCGCAAAGAATCGCCCCCGCGATGATAGTTGCGACATACGCGACGGCGGCCTTGCGCCCAATCAGCGATGCGACCGTGGTCACGGACATCGCGTTCATGGCCGGCCCCACCATGAGGAACACGAACGCCGCGCCGGGCGAGACGCCTTTCAGGACGAGTGACGCGGCAATCGGGATGGACGCCGTAGAGCAGACGTACATCGGAAACCCGACGATGGCCATCGCCGGCATTGCGAGAGAGTCCCTGCCGCCGAACGCCTCGGCGAAAAAGTTGTCGGGGACAAGCACCGTCACGAGCGCGGAGACGGCAAGTCCGACGGCAAGGGGCTTGACGACCGAGCCGAGAAGCCGTCTGTAGGCCTGCCACAGGATTGTCTTCAGTCCGCGAGAGGAAGGCGGCGCGTCTTCCGCCGTGGAAGCCGAGGCGTCGTCGCCGCCGACAGCCGAGACGACGGCCCCGCCGACGATGCCGGTGAGCGCGGCGGCGAGCGGACGGGCGATCGCGAACACGGGGCCCATCAGCGCGTAGGTCGCAAGGAGGGAGTCTATTCCGGTCGGCGGCGTGGAGATCAGAAACGCCGCCGTCGCGCCTTTGCCGGCTCCGTTGCGGCGAAGCCCTGTCGCAATCGGCAGGACGCCGCACGAGCAGATCGGGAGCGGCACGCTTACGAGGACGGCGCGAATGATGCCGGAGAATCCGGAACTGCCGCCCATGACGCGGTTCACCCACGCCCTCGGAATCCACACGGCGATGACGCCTGCGGCGAAGAACCCGGCGACGAGCCACGGGGACATCGCCGTGAACACCTCGGCGAACGAAACCAGCAGATCGCATATCTTGCTCATTTGTTTTTCTCCTCGTCATGCCATCTTCGAGAAGTTCTCCAGCGCCTCGGCGAACGCCTCTATCGTCTCGTCGGCGTTGCCTTTCTCGATGCCCTCGCGCACGCAATGCCGCAGATGCCCGTCAAGGATCATGAACGAGACCCTGTGCAGGGCGCCGTTCACGGCGTTGAGCTGCGTCAGGATGTCCTCGCACGGCACGTCCTCGGCAAGCATCTTCTGTATGCCGTTCAGCTGGCCGACTACCTTCTTCAGCCGCAGCTGCAGCGAAGTCACGTCTTCCATGCACTTATTCATAGCGTTTTTCCTTCCTCTTTTCCCAGAAAACGTCGCGCATTATACCTTACCCCCGTAGGGTATGCAAGGGCGTCTCCGACATTTCGCAATGTGGCGCTGAATCGCGGTGCAAAGTTGTATTGGCTTGACAATGCAGCCGCCGCGATGTGCCGCTCGAACGCGAAGAGTATCCTTCAAGCCGTAGGCAAGCCATCGGCGGCGCACAGTTAGCGCGCTAGTCGGCGTCCCGGACGGGACGCACAGGCTGACCGAGGTAGCGGCTGTAGTCACTCTGGCGGAAGTCGCTCGCGTAGATGATGTTCATCTGGGCGCGGGAGACTTGTGCGGGAATCAAGTTCTCCTTGATGGCGTCCGTGTGGATGCGGTAGTTGATTTTCGCCAGTTCCCGTTTCGCCGACCAGCCGAGTTGCTTTTGCTCTTCAACCTTGAGGCGCTGATAGTCTGTTGTCAGGTACAGCTTGAACTCGACAGAGACCCATGAGGCAAATTCAAATGCGATGTCATGGTGCGCGAACGTGCCGCCATAACGTCCGGACTTGGAGATAATGCCAATCGCGTTTGTCTTCTCGATCCATACTTGCGGGGGCAGAACAAAGGAATTGGTTCCAGCATCGTTTCTAAACTGGTCGAATCCGACCAGTTTGAAATTTGGGTTGTGCAACTGTTCCCATAGACCTAGAAAGGCGACTGTCATCTTCGAGCGCATCCAGTTACGGACGACATCCGCCGGAAAATCGGGATTCTTATGACGCGCAATGTCAGTCAGGCAGATGTAGTCTTCGCCGTCAACCTTCGTCATGCGGATGCTGCGTCCGTTGGCGATAAGCTCCGTGTTTTTCTTCCTTTTGGGTTATGAAGGTACAAATATTCGCATAACTTTCCTGCTCTGGCCAGCCATGTTCCATGGCGAATCGAAGCGCATGGGTGTGCAGGAAATCTTCGTGCGTGGAAAGATATGCTTCCCAGCGTTTACGCATACTTGCGGACACTGGCCGTCTGGAGACCAAATCGGAACCAAACAATTCGTCGGCGAATACATGTTTGACCGGTATTGCGGCTGCAATACGGTCGGCTATTAGAAAGCCGTCAAGGTCTCCGTCGCCGGCATGGTCGGCGGTCGCGCCCTCGACGGCCATAAGTTTTAGAAGTCGAAAGACCGCCGCATTGGGATATCCCTCTGTATAGAGGCATGGGATGCCCGCCCTGACCATTTGCTCGAACGGCGCAGCATTCTCGCTCGTCATGATGTGTCTAAAACCCTCCGCAAGATGCACGGACATAATGCGCATGACGGTTTGCCTCGGAAGTTGCACGGCAAGACCGGCCCTGAACATTCTCTCCGGATAATCGCACACCCCGCCCGCTTCAAGCGAGAACGAGAATGGGGCGAAGACCGTCACGCTGCTCGTAAACGGATTTTCCTCGATACCCAGGCGCGCAAGCGCATCTCGCGTGCCGTCCTCGGAATCCAAGCCCGCAACGGCGGACGCGATGCGTTCGAATACTGCGCGCCGTCCCCCGGATCGAAGCGACTTGCTGTCGCCAAGGATATCCGAGCCTGCCTGCGAGAGTGTCGTCGTTTCTCTTGTTTGATCGCAGCCTATGTGTTTTGCCGCCCATTCCAGCATCCGAATGAATTCCCGCGCCGCATCTGAATCGCGCCGGACAAATCTGGCTACGATCTCGTCGGCCTGCAGCGTATCTACAACATCTCCTGGTGCAAAAAGACGGGCGCGGCGAAACGTTTCATCCATGCTTGATGACGTCGGCGACGGTTTTTCAAACACTTCGCGCAGATACGCCCATGACGACGGTTCGCGTCTTTCGGGAGGTATGGCAAACACCGCTTTTTTGCCAACCTGCCGGCTCGCCACGCCGAGCAACTGTCCAAGCTTCGCGATTGCAGCCCACTCTTCCGGAGTGGCGGGAACAGCGATCTCGGGAGAAATCGGATTAGCACTTTCCGTGCGTCGCGCAAGCTTGCGCGCAAGACTTTTAACGTTTCGGTCTTCCAGAATCTCCGAGCAAAGGCTCATGTTTCGCCTCCCCCTGCGGAAAACGCGGGCGATTCCGGCGTTTCTGGTTCCGGCGCCGCGAAAAGGTCTGTCTGCTTCGGAGTAATGTCCTGCGTGTAATGGTAGAGATGGACGTCGAAATGCTCGTCCTTGACGACGAAGAGAGATGTCGTGCGCGGAAGCTCCTTCTTCACGCCGTCCTGGTCTGGTGACGCGACGAAGAGCTGAAGCCCAAGATCGTTCGCAAAGGACAGCAACTGGTCACGGCGTGCCGCATCGATGCCATAGAACGCCTCGTCGAAAAGAAGCGGTTGAAGCCGGAGGGACTGGTTGCCCGCGCGTCCCTGCTGGTTGCCCGCGCGTCCCTGGTAGAGAAATGCGGCGACAGTCAGTATGAGCAGATAGTTCGGCACAGCCTGCTCGCCGCCGGAACCGACGGACCTCACCGATCTGTCGATAATCTTACCCTCGTTGTCGCGTGTGACCATCTTCAGCTGAAACTCGTACCAGTTACGATAGTCGAACATTTCGGGGATCTCACCCGGCTGCGCATTGAGGATAGCGTCCCTGTGCGCCTCCACGAAATCGGCTATCTCATCGCCGTCCTCGCCCGCTCCGTACGCAGTGTACTTCCTGATGAGCGCCAGCAGGGATTCGTAATCTGCCACCGGCTTGAGTCCGAACGAATAGCGGCTGGATCCGAAATAACGGTCTTTCAGTATCGTGTTGATCTTGAGCGAAAGCTGGGTGAGCCGCTGGTCGTTATCCCAAAGCTCGCGCAAAGTATCAGAAACGAAAATGTCGCGGAAAAGGCGCTGCGTCCTCTCTGTTATTATTCCTTTCTGCGCCTCGCACTGCGCACTCTCGTTTTCCAGCACGGAATCAATCGGCTCGCCGCGCTGGTCGGTCAGTGTACACGCCGTCGCATCGAACCGAAACGCATAGTCGTAACCGATCGGCTCGCAAATGTCGCGCAAAAGCGTCGTCTCGCCTTCTGTCGCTTTGCGCTTCAGTTCTTCAACAAAAGACTCTAGCGATGCCACGGACGATCCAGCCTCGCCAAGCCGCTCTACGACAAGTCCGGCGACGCCGGGGAGCATCTTCTCCGCCGCCGTCCGGTTCGCCTCGGCCGCACGCTGGCCATTCCGCGCATCACCGATTCCCGCATCGATCCCGACGACACGTTGACTCTTCGCTCCGATTTCGCGATCGAGGAAAGAAATCTTGCCGTCAAGGACACGAAGCCGATCCTCAACGGACTTGATCCTCTTTTCAAGCGCCGCGCTCACGCCCTCGCTCTTCATCTTGAGGCGCACGGATTCGAGCTGTTCGCGCATCCGCTCCAGCCGACCTCGCGTTTCATCCGCCTCTGCCGCCGCGCTCTCGGCATCTGCCTTGAGATACGACATTTTCTGCAACGCGCCGCGAACCTGCTCGCGCCCACCTGCCCACGCAGTCAGCGCCGCATCAACAGCTTTCGACAGTTCGCGGACGCGCTTCAGCGCCGCCTCGGCTTCGCTCCAGCGTCGCAATGCCGCATCGCGATTCTTTTCCGCGGACGCAAGTTCTTCACGCTTCGCTCGAATGCGCCGCTTCTGTTCCTCTTGGCGATGCTTAGACCCGAGAAGCCGTGGTTTCACCGCGGCAAGCGGCTGTTCGCGTCCCCGGAACGCGACGATCTTCGTATCGACTTCGTCTTTCATATGTAATCCGCCGCGCGCGGCAAGCGCGGCCTTGAGCGCAAGCACTGCGTCCGGATCGGATTCAGCCGCATCGACGAACCGGGCCACCCAGTCGGTTTCGGCAGGAGAGGAGAAATCGCCCGTCCGCACGTAAATGGACTGTTCCCGGTGGTGCCGGAAGAACTCCATGCGCACGGCATCCGCTTCGCTTTCCTCGACAAGCCACGTGCCGAGCAGCGCATCGCCCACCACCTGCTCGAACGCGGCAATATCCGCAGCTTTCATGTCCGCGCGGGGTTCGATGTGGAGATAGAGAGGCGTCGCCTTGAAGAGCTTTTCATCGACCGCCGTTCTCGCGGCGGCGAATCCGGCAATGTCCGGCTCCGGTTCCTGGCGGGACTCAAGCTCTGCAATTTCCTTTCCAAGCCGCGCGACATCCTCTTTTGCGCGCTCCACGTCGCGTTTCCTTGTCTCCCGCTCTGCAATGGCGCTCTCGGTTGCGGCGGAAAGTTCGTCGCGCAGTCCGTCAGCGTTCACGTCGGACTCTTCAGGCGCATCGGACTTTGCGGCGGCGTCAAGCGCAGAAACGACCGGCATGGCCGAGACCGGGACGTCCGCAGCAAGCTTGTGGAGGGCAACCGCCCGCTTCTTTGCCTCTTCCGAAAGATTGCGCCTCGCTTCCGCAACTTGCTCCGCGGCTTCATGCGCTGACTCACAAGCTTTTCTGCTCGCGGCATCCTTCGCCCGGCATTCACCATCGATGTCCGACACCTCCTGTGAAAGTTGCTTCTCTCGCAAAAGAAGTCCCGAGGCATCCTTCGCCTTCAAGTCCTGGAGTTCAGTCTGCGCGGCGCCGCGTTCACGTTTTAACATCGCAAGCTCGCCGTTCGCCGCATTGATTTCAGCGACGACCTTTTCGCGTCCGGCCTCCAGGTCGCGTTCACGCGCCATAGCATCGGAGAACTCAATATCAGCTCGCCGCCAGGCGGCGCAGACGATGTTTTCCTTGGTTCGCACCAGCGTATCGCGTCCGCGTTTCAGTTTCCTGAGGAAATTAAGCCTCGTTTCAAGGCGGTCGAGACTTTCGCGGCTCTCGTCAATCGACTTGAGCCCGTCGACGAGTTCCGTGAACTTCTCGCGGTTCGGCTCCTCAAGCAGTTGGCGGAAGAGTTCGTTGAGATTGCCCGCCTTGGATGCTATCTCGCGGTACGCTTTGCCGGTCGCGAGGATGCGGCAGACGTTGCGGTACGTCTCGGCGTCGTCGAAGAATTTCTCCGCCACGGCATTTGCGTACTGGCCGATTTTCGCATAGTAGCGGCCGCCCGCCGCCTTCATGCGCTTGGCAAACTCGTCTCGGAACGTCGCGCGCGTCCGCCCGCCGTCTTCTGCTGTCAGGGGAAGGTCTGCGACGGGAACGTCCGCCATTCCGCCCCAGCTGTCGTAGGCGACGTCCATGTCCGTCGCCGAAAGGCCGATGCAGATTGACACCTTGCGTCCCGATTCCGGCGAGGCAAGTTCAAGAGCGGCGTAGGTGATGCCGCCGTCCTTGTTGAGCGGACCTCCGGCTTCGACATTGTAGCGCATTACGACGCCCTGCACCTTGCGGCCGCCGGCGTTCCTAGCGCCCGCCACGCGAGCGGCGGCGTTGAACTCGATGTCGCCGGCGGAGAGGACGTAGTGTATCGCGTCAAGAATCGTTGTCTTCCCCGATCCGTTGTCGCCAAGGAGGAAGAGGTGTCCGCCGCCCGGCAGGTCGACGGTTCCCGTGCCGAGGTTGTGGAAGTTGACGAAGCGGATTCTGACAATCCTGAATGAATCTCTTTTCGCAGCCATGTCACGCCTCCGTTCCGTTGACTGACGAAGCATCCTGTGCAGTTGATCCTGCCGAGAGGCTTGTCGCCAGGCGCTCGCCCTTGTACAGCCACATGGCGGGAAGGCACTCGTAGATCGTGTCGTCGTCCTTCACGTCCTCGTCGCCGCGCGGTATCTCGCGAAGAAACCTGTACTTGTGGAGCGACGGCATGATGGCGCGGATGGTTTTCCGCACCTGCTCGTCTGTGTAGAACGCCGTGCGGTCTGGAAACACTTCGCGGAAACGCTGGCTGGCGAATTCGAGGAAAGTACCGAACCGAAAGCGCAGGTTGTCCTTCTCCTCCGTCGAGACGGACTGCTCCTGCAACTGGCGCTCGAAGAACTCCAGCAGGAGAAGAAACGCCACGCATTCGTCGCGGCGGGTGAAGTTGAACATGTCCCTGTTCACCTCCGTCACCTTTTCGTTGAACCACGCCGGCTTGTAGAGCCGCGCGCACTTGGGATCGACGAGGATGTCCCAGCCGTAGAACTTCTTGAAAAAGCCTGCAAACGCCCGCTTGTACTTGGAGAGGAAGAGAAACAGCGAGAGATCGTCATCCCGGTAGAAATACGGCGCTTCCAGGAGAATGTTCAGTATCTTCTGAACCTTCTGTTCATTTTGTCCGCTCTCGGCCATGATTTCCTCGAGCCGCAGTTCCTTTGCACTCATTTTACGCCTCCCGATTTCGTCAATTCAAGCTCCTCGAACGATAGCCTGCGTCCGTCAAGGCTGATCTCAGCCGCGATTTCCGGACGGACTTCGCCCCTGACGCCGATCCGCGCCGCGCGTGCGCCGCGTCCGAGTATCGCGCTGCGGGCAAGCTCTATCGCCTTGCGGAAGTCGTCGTCGCAGGTTGCGCCGCAGGACGAAAGCCGACGCACCTCGCCTGGTCCAGAAGGCTTTATGCAGTGCGACACGAGCCATTTGTCCAGCTCACGGAGCCTGGCCTCGTCCATGGACGTCGCGCGCGGCGCGCCAGGCGACTCGGACCGAGCCTCCACCCAGGACTTTATGTGCTCCGCCTCGCCGTATCTCTGCAAGTTCGGCTTTCGGAAATACGACTTGTCGCCAGGACGGATGTGCATGTCTCCGACCATCGACGCAGGCTGGAGGAATCCGCGCAACCATGCGCTCGGAACGGCGTCCTCGGACATTCCCGAGAACTCGGCAACGCGCCGTGAGATGTCCTCGAGGCGGCGGTTGCGGCGCTCCAGTTCCCGGAGCCGCGCGTTCAGCTTCTTCCAGACGTTGCGCGCGGAGTCGGACACGCGGCGCATGAGTTCCTGGAGCTGTCCGCCGGCATCATAGAATCGCGCGAGTTCGTCCAATACGTCTTTGGCGGCGCGAACGCTTCCGGGCGCAAAGTGCCGCAACCTTCCGATCTCCTCGCGGAACTTCCCCTCGCAACGGGCGAGTCGTTCGAGTTGTCGAGGCGAACGCAGCTTGTCGATTTCAGGAACGATCTCCTGTCGAAGACGTCCGATGCGGTTCATGAAGCGATCTCGGAAGATTGAGAGTTCTTCGATGACTTCCCCGGCTTCGGAAACGTCGTACGCGGCGCGGACAAAGTCGTCCAGCCGCTTGTCGAGCTTCTGAAGGCTCGTCGCAACGTCGTCCGTCAGGTCGTCCGCGCGCTGGATGCCGTACATGACGTCCCGCGCCGTGTCGGCATCCGGCTCGCCTGGCTTCAGCCTGCGCTGGATTTCCGCGAGCGCTGACTTGAGCGCGCCAAGCAGGTTGTCGGTGTCCGCCGCTCGTGGATTGAGGTCCTCCTCCCGTCGTGCGCGAAGCCACTCCACAAACGATGCCGCGTCGTCGCAGATGCGGAATCGGAATTTCTGCCGCCTGTTGTCGCGGTATCCCCGCACGCGCATCTTCTCGATGCGACGCCCCACAAGCTTCCATTCCTCGAGTTGCTTGAGGTCTGCGTTGAATTCTTCAATTTGGCGCGGATTTTGAGACTCGCCTAAAACAGCCTCCCGCAAGTCCTCGTACAGCGGTTCGAATTCATGCCGGGAACGGAAATCCGCGAGCGCGGAGAGGAACGCGACATGGAACACGGCATTGTCGCTAGTCAGTATGCTGCCGACGGCAAGCGTACGGCTTGCGATCAGTTCCGCAGCTCGTTCCTGCGCCTCCGAGCGCGTCCTCGCCGGGCTCGCGGCATACGCCCCAGCCGAGAACAGGTCATCGGCGGGAAGTTGCTCGTGATCGAATGGAGAATGGATGCCCATGTGTTTACGGTTTCAACGCCCCGATGGGGCAGACGACGATTCCGTCCTTGCGCGTGTAGGCGTAGTCGCCGACGGCCGTGAGAACCATCTTGAATGCCGGCGGCTTCATGCGGCCAGTGTCGATCTTCAAGGCGAGCTTGTCCAGCGCCTCTGCGCCTTTCTCGATCAATGGCTCGCCGCCGAGCTTGATTTCAACAAGACCGTAGTTGCCGTCCTCGTCGGAGATTATGGCGTCGCATTCAAGTCCGTTGCGGTCTAGATAGTGCCTCACTTCGCCCCCGACTGCGTCGGCATAGACGCGCAAGTCGCGAATTGCCAGCGTCTCGAAAACAAATCCAAACGTGCGCAAGTCTGCAAGGAGATTCTCCGGCTTTGCGCCAAGCGAGACGGAGACGATGGACGGATCGACGAAATAGCGCGCGTCGGAAGTGCGAATGGCGGACTTGGAACGCAACGACGGGCTCCACGCCGGCAGGTCTTCCACGACGAAAATGCGCCGAAGCGCGTTGAGATATTCGCGAATCGCGTTGTCGCCCATGTCGCCGGAATCGTGCGCGCGCATATCCTCGCGGATGGCGGATGTCTTTGCTTGCGTGCCCTGTAGTCTCGCATACGAGCGCATCAGTTTCTTCACGCGATCAGGATCACGTGGCACACCGTCAACGCGCGAAATGTCTGACTCCGTAACTGCCACGAAATACTCTTGGGCATATTTGAGCGCATGACGCCGCGATTCCATGGATGTTGCAGCGGGCCATCCGCCGCGACAGGCCAGGAACGCCATGTCTTCAAGGCGCATAGGCTTGGCCGACGCGCCGGAGAATGCCTCGCCGCGCAACAATACCCCGATGCTGACTTCCCCCGAGGAATCTCCAGATTCGAAAAGGCTCATCGTCCGCATCGTCATCTTCGCGATGCGCCCCGTGCCCGTGTGATGGATTTTCCTTACTTCAGGCTTGGCATTGACATCTGTTTCCGGTGGAACCGACGAACCTGTCAGGATGAAATGCCCCAAACCGGGTGAATGGTCCACCTCATGTCGAACAGCATCCCAGAACTGAGGCGCGAGTTGCCACTCGTCAATCAAACGAGGTCTGTCGCCACGCAACAAATCTTTTACGTTGATGGCTGCATAGCCTTGGTTCTGGGCCATCAATTCAGGATCGTCCATGTAAATTGCGCTCTTGGCAACTTGCTCGCAAGTGGTCGTTTTGCCGCACCATTTAGGGCCACGAACAAGCACCGCCCCCATATAGGAGAGCTTGTCTGCTAGAACTGCATCGGCAATTCTGCTTTTATATGCATGATTCATGCCGAAAGTATAGCATATCCTATGATCAAGCGCAAGCACTACGGGGGAGTTTGACGCATTTTCGCGGGGCAGTTTGACGCATTTTCACGGGGCAGTTTGACGAATAATCATTCCTTTAGCTTATCAATTAGACTTTGTTGCCCGCTTCTTTCGCTCCCTCCGCGAACGCATCGCAGAGTTTGTCCGAGTTGCCGCCCTTGAGTGGCATTGGCGAGATGATCAGAACTTTCTTGATCATGGATTCTCCTTTTGCTTTATGACGGGCGCTTCCATTATTGCAGGCATGTTGTTCTCCTTTCGATGCGATTATTATACCATATTACACTACCATCCCACTCCGCATAGAAGTGAGTTCATAATGTCCGAAAATTCGTGTTGCAACCAGTGTTCTTGAATATGCCGACGTCCTGTACGTACCCCCGTTTTTCATCGCGATGCCGGAAAG
>JAEEGL013442247.1_pt1 | contig 12307 bp, 13 predicted proteins | sample 9134231 | NCBI WGS metagenome assembly JAEEGL01 (sample SAMN16246548, study PRJNA631951) | gut metagenome | biome: gut microbiome; feature: rumen; material: fiber-attached | host: Bos | place: Iran: Karaj | collected 2018-10 | reverse complement strand
TGAAAGCGGAAGGAGACGCATTTTGCAACACATTGCTCCCTGACGGCAAGAATCCAGTCGTAATAGCAAGGCCTTGCGTCAACACCCGACTCTCCGCCGACCGACACTTCGTCTATCGTTTCGTTCAGATAGGGGGTAAGATTCATGGCGGTGAGCATCGGGGCCACAATGATGCTCTTGTGCTTGATGGGAAGAGACAGGAAAATGGGAAGACGGTAATCTGCCATTTCCTGATTCTCTACCGTACACCCCACGATGACATTGTCATAACCGTCGCCCCAATCATCTGGTATACACTCCATAAACCGGTCGATACGTTTGGTGAAGAAGAAAAAATAAAGGTCGCTTCGCGTCTTGATCATCTCCCAACATTCCGGGCGCCATTCGTCAGCATCTTTCAATAGAAAATCCGATGTGAAGCACGTGAACACGATTTTTCCGCTTTCTATCTTCCACGATTTGTCACGTTTTTTCTTGATAGGCAGGTTGAAGTTGCCCGTCTTTCTGCACACACTGCTCGATATCTCGCTACCGTACATCTCATCTTGACGATACACATAACAATACTTGCACCCAGTGCTTATCTTGGTGCAACCGTGCCATGGATTCCAGTCTGCGTATATTTCCCAGTGTTCTGGCATAATGCGTTATCTCACGTTAGTTATTCATACACCTTCTTATCCAAAGGACTGGTGCAGCCCCAGTGCTGTGCGAAACGTTCAAAATTCTTGTTGACCACTTTCCTGAGAAGAATGCCTACTATCTGGCGAAGCAACCATGGATAGCGTTCTGGACCGGTAAATTTCTTTGCCTCTTTGGTCTGGAAATTGCCATGATGAGCAAATGAACGTCCCATGTATGCAAAGGAGGAAATCAATTTCTCCAATTGTTTCTCCATCTTCTTGTCCTCTTTCATCCGGATCAAAAATGTACCGCCACGTACCAAAGTGCCACCATAGGTGCATCCTAATGACTCAGAGATCATCTGTAGAAATCGTTCGCCTAAACGTAATTGATACCCCTCTTCGAAACCTCCATGGAGAATGAACGACAGGTTGGCAGAACGAGGACGCACCGTGGGCAACGTCTCAATAAACTCGAGCAGAAGACTCGGTGCACATTCCACATAGAGCGGCAGCGCGATAATAATATGGTCATTGGCGAGGAAGGCATCATGGGCTGCCGCCCACTCCTTACGGCTCGACAGAGAATACAGGTCGTAAGTCAACCCCGTTTCATCAAACCCTTTGACAAACGATTGGATAATCTTATCGGTATTGCTGTGTTGACGGGTTCGCGGACTGCCGTTAATAATGACCACATGTTTCATGGGCTGAACCTCAGGGACGGACTTTCGGACCGTGTCCTGCGTAAACGATTTGTCACTATCGTCCATTGCGTTGGCTCCTAATGAATGGCCGCCAAGGTTTTGTGATGCCCGTTCGCACCATTCTTCTAAGAATTCATGATTGCCATCGCCTTGATAGATGACACCGATGTTCAGTGCCCGGTATCGCAACTGATGGCGTAACCAACCGCCGCGAAACTCGATATACATAGTCAACAACGGCACAAGCCGGTCGGCCAATTTCTTGCCGCGATGGTCGAGAAAACCGAAATGTGTGTCGGAGACAATCCATAAATTGTCGGCAGATACCAGTTTCTTGATAATCGTTTCGTAATCGTCTTTGATAGCGCAAACGCCCGGCGATTTCAACCAACACTGGTTGCAGCCGATGCAGTGCGCAATCTTCATGTCCGAGGTGTTGATGATTTCCGCTTCTTTGTCAGGAATCAATGCGCTGATCCGGTCGGAAGAAACATCTGCCAATGTGTTTAATACGATGGTCATCCTCTCTTTTTCAAAACCACGATCTCCGCATCAGTACTATTTTTCCCGTATTCGCTCACGAAAATGTAATGCTCATCACAGGCTATTCCGAAACAGCGGCCTTCCGCTCCTTCTTTCTCCACTTGGTTGCCCCAATAATTGGCATTGTCGTCAAAGAATTTCACAATGTTGCCATTGAGTTGATATTCCATGTTGATGAACGATCCTTGCAGTATAAAGAGGTTGTCAATATGAGGCATTCCCTTGATACCCAGTGCGTTGATCTCGTCGATGAGTTGCTGCTTGATGGGCGATGTGGCGTGAGGAAGTTCATTTGCTGTCAGTTGCCAACGTTTCAGATTGGGATAATATTTCAGGAGCATCTCTTTATATGCTTCCTTGCTGAGGTTCTGACCGCTGTTTTTGTTAAACTCATCCACAAATTGTGAGCAAAACTCAGCCATCTCTTCCATGGTGAAGTCGCCGGTGAATGCGCCGTCCTTATAGCAGTAAATACAATATTCCTCGTTCTTGCTGCCGTCGGCATTTGTTCCGAGAATCTCTTCAGTGAGCGGCATTCCGCAACTCTGGCAAAATTTCTGTTCCATATTATTTGTTAGTTAGAATATTTTTGAATAACGTATGCAAAGGTAATCAACTTTAGGCATATCTCTGCAGGTTTATCTGTCGTTTTTCGGATTTATTTCAATTCATTTGTTCAGCGTCATAACCCAATTGCCCCGGTAGTCGCAGTTTCTCTTTCTTCGGGAATGTCGCCTCGTACGCCTCGAAGTCTTCGGGATGTTCGTCGGCAACGAAATAGCCTTTTGGGGGACAATAGGTGGCTTCCTTTATGCCATTGTTTTCCAGCCAACCGGGGATGATTTCCTGGGCGAGAAAGTATGGTACTTCTGCGTCTTTCGGCTCGGCATGATAATGAATGCCGTATTTACTTGCCAAATCAAACCCCGCATGGTGATAAAACAAGATATTCCCCTCCATGCAAAGAAAGCCCACACCCAATTCACGGGCTTTATCCAATGCATAATTCAGAAGTTTCAGCCCATACCCCTTCCGTTTATAGTCAGGATGGATGCTGATTGGACCAAAAGTCCAACTCTGCTTCCTTGTTCCGTCGTCGAGTGAAAGTTCGGCCTTCGAAAACATCACATGACCGATAATCTTCCCGTCTTCTTCCATGACTAAATCCAACTCGGGGATAAAATCCGGATTGGTTCTATATTGATTGAGCACGTAATGCTCTGTACATCCTGGACGGTACACGTTCCAGAATGCTTCGCGTGTGAGATTTTCCACCTCACGATAGTCTTTTGGTTGTTCTAATCTGATGGTCATATTTTCTTTTTTTCAAATGACAAGAATTGTTTTGCAAAACTAATGACAATTATCTGTATTTATCTCCTTTTTAACAACTTTTATTCACCTTTATTCAATTCTTAATACTAACCCCTCCGAAATAATTCCTGGCGATAATGTGCAGACTGGGTGTTTCTTTATTAATCGTGTTGTCGGTATGATTTCCCACACTTCCGATAATGCTGCGGCTCTTCACAACAACATTGATGCTTTTGGGTAAGAAAATCTCAATACCCCCCAAAATAGTTTGGATGTCTATCGCCTCGTCTTCGGTGATTACGGCTTCACGCAAATCCAAACGGAGACCACCGCAGAAAACGCTAAGGCGAGCACCGTGAAAATGCTCTCCATGATAGATGTATTCGTCGCCCCCTAAACGAACCGAACAACTGATTCGTTTGCCATCTTCAACCTGTGGAACCGGTCGCTGGAGCCATTGGTCACGGTCATGTCTGAAACCGCTGATGATAAGTGTCGTACCGACATAAAGCAGTAAGGCAGGACCGAGATAGTCCGTCCATGGTTGACTCCACAACCATTCACATTCGATGACGTTCCACATGCTTGCCAACTTCAACAAAGCGGCAGTGAAGAGAATGATACCGATAATGCTTCTTTTTGTCATATATTTGATTATGTTTTTTTCAAATTAGCACCCGTCATCACGACGGGTGCTGTCATACTATAAATTGAGAACGTTTATATAATAATACGATTTTCTCTTGCAAAAGTAAGCCTGCCCCTAAATACCTGCAAATATCTGGGATATTCTGCAACCTTTTGTGACGAATGACATTACATATTGACCTTTGATCTGACCGATTTTTATATTAATCTCAAAATTCTGTCGTTAATTGAAAAGAATGTCTTATTTTTGCAGTTGAGAAACTCATCCTGATATGCAATTCTTAATTCTTCATCGCCTAGCGATAAATCCTCATTCGTCATACCACATTCCTCATACATAATATGGCAAGCAACAACGATTTTGTACAATATATTGCTGATCAGTGCGAAACAGCAGGAGTCATCACCGTTAAAAAAATGTTCGGCGATTATGGCATTTACTGTGACGGTAAAATATTCGGACTTATCTGCGATGACCAGTTCTTCATAAAACCCACAGAAACCGTCCGCTCTTTGCTCCGTAATATCGAATTATGTCCTCCCTACGAAGGCGCAAAGGATTATTTTCTCATTACCGATGTCGATGACCGCGACTATCTCGCTCTGCTTGTACGTGAGACTTGTAAGGCATTGCCTGAGCCTAAACCGAAAAAGAAGAAGTAATGAGCAACGGACGAAAAGACACGATAATGATCCGCGTCATCAGTACGACTTTTGTCGCTGTGGCGTTGGCGATATTCAAACCTTTCGGACTGGATGCGTGGCAGTGGCAAGCGTATGTTCATCTGGTGGCGATTTGGGCTTTAGGACTCGTGGTGTGTATGATTACAGACTCCGTCATGAAAAACATCATACGGATGCCAAGAGCATACGATAAAGGCGTAGGATACATCATTCAACGCAACCTGTGGTTCCAACTCATCAATACACCGCTCATCGCACTCACAATCTGTCTATACCGCCATTTCATGCTGAGCGACCGGGTGGAGGGCAACCGCCTCTCATTGGCCAATTTCCTGGAAACACTGCTCATCATAGCTTTTTGTTCCTTTGCCATCGGCCTCTATTGGCGGTTCAAATTCCGTAGCAAATATCTGGCTGCCGAACTGGAAGAGACAAGGCTCCTCAATGAGCAATTAAAAAAGATGCAACAACCCGCATCAGTGCCGATAGAGGAGGGGAGTGCTACTCCACAAGCACTTGACTCGATAAGTAATCATCAAGATAGTGATGCTACTCCTCTTTCTCTTAGGAAGGGTGGGAATGAGATAATTACCCTTACTGGCACCACCAACGAGACCGTGACACTTCAAATCGCCGACCTCTTATATATCGAGGCCGTAGGCAATTATGTGAAAGTCTATCAGATACGCGATGAACAGGTGCGCAACGACATGCTTCGTGCCACGTCAAAACAAATAGAAGATGAATTGGCCGAATTCTCCATGATTATACGCTGCCATCGTGCATTTATCGTCAATCTCCAACAAGTGGAGCGTATCATTTCCAAGTCCGGTTCTATGCAACTCCTTATCAAGCACAGCCACGACTACATCCCCGTCTCGCGCAGCAACATGTCAAAAGTCAAAGACATCATAAAGTCTTTATGATGAAAGAGAGACCGGATGATAATAATGATAAGCGAAGTAAAACAAAGTTTGACTTATAATAACGTGACTCGGCAACGAAGAATTGGCTCCTCATTGCCGAGTCGTAGTTATAATCATGAATAAAATGAAGGGGTGGAAACCGGTCTTACATACCAGCTTCCAATAGTTGTTCGCAGATGCTCTTCATGCCGTTTATCGACGGATGGCCGTTTTGCTTCTCGATATCATGGAGTTCGACGAGTTGTACATGGTAATGGTCGCAGATTTCGCGCATCGACTCGTTGACAGCCTCTCTTAACTCCGAGTTCAGGATGAAACAGATTTTGGCGGTGGAATATTGTTTCTGAAGCATGTCGATCAGGCAGGCAAGTGCAGGACGGAAATTCTTGCAATCGTCTTTCGTCCAATCCGAGTACTGATACTCGCCTACGGGTGAGTTGGCCCAAGCGTCATTGGTGCCGCCGAAAACGAAAATGATATCAGGATGGCCGAGACTGTCAACACGAGAAATGAAGTTGCTGCTCGATGAATCCATTCTGCCATACCCTGTGCCACAGATGGTCGTGCCGCCCCATGAATCGTTCTTCTCCAACTCGTAACCTTTCGCTTTAATATACAGGCTCCACCAAGTCTGTTCTATCTCTTTGACATCATTCCTGTCATTGGGATAGAATGTTGCATAATTGGATGGTATGACACCAATAAATGTAGAGTAGGAATCACCAAGAATTGAAACTTTCTTAGTCTGTGCTGATGCAAAGGCAAACGAGGCCATCATCAGCATAAGTAAAAACAATTTTTTCATCATGTTGTTGATATTAAGTTGTTAGCACATAATCCTTATTGGTTTGCAAAAATACTCTTTTTCAACGGAAACACCGAATTATTTTAGATTTTTTGTCTTTTCCCTAACGTCCACCTGGCATTTCCTTTGCTGCATAATCAATTCTACGTTTCTCATACCAGTTTTCCTGACTGCTCACTCTCAACTCTCGCATCGTCACCATCACCAACAAAATGGAGAGTGTACTTGTATTCTTAGAATGTGTCGCAAAAAATAAAAAAAGAGACAAATGGTGCTTGTCTCTTAGAATTTAAGTCTTAAGCCATGTTTAGACTTATTCCAAAATAATCTCAAAAAACCTTGGAGAAGGTTCTCTGATGAAGCCATACCGGAGATGGCTTTCTTACATTACTTCCAGATGATCGTGCTTAGCCATCCACATGCTGAAAATTGCACCAACAAGAAGCATACCTGCCAAAGAAATTAATGCTGTTACCATCTTACAAATCTTTTTATTGTTAATACTGTTTTCTTTACACGATGCAAAAGTACGGCGAAATAATAGGGTACGCAACAATTGGTTATGAATAGTAACACATCTTGCACATCAATATAAACGAATCGCTGCTATCGAAATAATCGATAGCCAACTGTTTTTTCCTGACTTTCTTTTGATGTGTTTGAAATAAATTGTGTATCTTTGTGCCTAATAAGGAATTTATGTAATTTAAGTATTATGGAACTAAGGCAACTTAAGTATTTCGTCCAATTGTCTAAAACGTTGAATTTCTCCACGGCTGCAAAGGAACTGTTTATAACACAAAGCACGCTGTCGCATCAGATTCTGCAATTGGAGAATGAACTGGGACAGCCGCTGTTCCATCGTAACAGTCATGAGGTGATGCTTACTGAGGCTGGGCAGACACTGCTGCCGTTGGCAATGCGGACGATACTCGACGCTGACAGCTGTCTGCAGAGGCTTGATGAACTGAAGAATCTTATGAGTGGCGAACTGAACATCGGCGTGACATTCTCCTTTGCCTGTATCATGGCTGAGACGCTTACCGCTTTCTTGCGGCGTTATCCTAATGTGAAGGTAAACGTGAGCCAGTCGACCATGGCCGACCTCATAAGAAGACTTGAGAACCATGAGTTTGATTTCGTGCTGGCGTTCCGTCCGTTGGAGAGCAACCCTCGCATTGAGAGCCGTGTGTTGTTTAGTCATCAACTGACGGCAGTGGTCAATGAGCACCATGCGTTGGCCTCACATCCTTCGCTCACATTGGAGGAGCTGCAGAATTACGACCTTGCCTTGCCGCTTCGTGGCACCCGTGCTCGCAATGCTTTTGAACGTATCATTGCCGGAAAAGGTTATCATTATAAAGTTAAGGTAGAGATGAACTACGTTTATCTTCTTTTTCATCTCTTGCGTGAGTCAAACTATATTACTATTCTCAGTGAGAGCACTGTAATAGGTGAGCAGGGGGTGCGCGCCATTCCTATCATTGGCATGGATACAGAGGAAAACCGGTTGTATGGTTGCGTCCATCTCTTGCGCAATGTTTATCAGAAGAAGTCGGCTCAGGAGTTTATTAGAATGCTGGGCGAGAGCACATCAGTACTTCGCCAAGCAATCATGTAAAACCGCTATTCTTTCCGCATGACCGCCACACTCATTACACAATTAACAAACGATATCCGGTGTAATAGTATGACGTAATTGAGACGTAAATATCTATAATTCACTGACTTATAGACAATAAAAAACCCGATTCAGGATTTCTCCATCGTCGGGCTAATGAAAGGAGGAGTGGTACCTCCAGGCGTACTGAACCCGACGTGTTTATAGGTCTTTCAATCTCTTTTTGCTACCTTTTTTAAAAAAGAGTAGCAAAATCTTGACGTCATAACCATTATAGTACCACGCACCCGTGGTACCGAAAATCGTTCCTCAAAGATGTTTGCCCGACGCCCTCTTTCACATTTTTTAAGGGCGGTAAAAGGGCGTGAAGGACGGCAACGTGACATGCACATCACCTATCATGACCACAAAGGTACGGATAATATTTCAAATAAACAAACAAATCGCAAAAGAATAAAGACAATTATTGGCTAGAGCCGCCTGACCAACACTAAGACTCTTTGCCCTTCACTATCACGAGCCTATACTCACATGAACAAATCGTCCAAGGTGACCTGCTGGTTCACATCTTTGGAGTGCTCGTTCAATGTGATGCCGTTCGTCGTCACCATCACCAGTTGGATGGAGTGTGTCTTCGTATGCTGCTTGCTGTTCAGGAAAGCAATGATTTTGTTCGCCAATTCCTTCTCATATTGCTTGTCAATGGTAAACTCGTGCTCGCTGAACTTCATCTCACAGATGTAGTCCGTACGCTCTCCTTTCCACTCCAGCACAAGGTCAATCTGTGGCGTGCTGCCGTTAGGGGCCATACCTTTCCAGCAATAGTTGCGGTTGATGGTGGCTATTCGCAGTTTGTCTTTTATCTGAGGCAGATGTTCCAGGCAGAGCATCTCGAAGGTGTTTCCCGCCCAAGTATAAAATGTGGGGGTGCGCTGGATGGTCCGCCAATTACCGGCGTCTGTCCCCTTCCCGTAAATAAAATGCAGATAAAACATGGAGAAGAAGTCCTTCAACTGATAGACCGTCTCCACCCGTTCCTTCCCGTACCGGGGATATTCCCGTGTGATGCCGGACTCATGCAAGTTGTCAAGGATCTTTGTGAAAGTGCCTCCCAATTCAATGCCGACCGCATCTGAAAGTTCTCTGCGGGTCATCCCGTAGAACTTTGTTCCAAGTGCCTTGACGACATCCACATATCTCTCCGACGTGGCATATAAGCCGGTATAGACATCCTTGAACTCCTGATTGATCCGCTCGTCCTTGAAGAAGAAATCATCGATGTTCTCTGACAGATTCTTCTCATTGTCTATGCGGTCAAGATAGTAGGGAATACCGCCAAAGGCCATGTATGCCACGGCAGTCTCGTAGCGTGAGAGATGGAAACCGCGGCTGCTGAAATACAATTCGCACTCCTTCAGTGTGAAAGGGAGAAGGCGGATGGTGCCTGTAAGACGCCCGTGCAATCCGCCATAGTCACGGATGACGTTGTCGAGCATCCAGCTGGTGGCTGAACCGCACACCACAAGAACGATATTGCGCTGGCGGTCGGCCCATGAGTTCCAGAAGTAGCCCAGCTCCGTTATCATTTCTGATGACTGAGGTCCGGCCAGCCATGGCAACTCATCAAGGAAAATGACACGTCTTTCTGTGTGGTAGCTCTCAAGGCATTTTCTGAGCAAACGAAATGCTTCGCGCCAGTTGGTGGGGCGTGGCGATTCTTCTGACATGCCGGAATCCAGCAGGCTCTCATAGAAATGATCAAGCTGTGTCTGTTTGTATGACTTTTCTTCCTTCACCTTGATATATGAACCAATGGCGCGGAACGCTATTTTGTCTTTGTAAACCTCCTCAACGAGGTATGATTTTCCTACTCTTCTGCGGCCGTAGATGGCTATGAATTCTGACTTGGAGGATTGCAGGTACTTTTCCAGTTTCTTGATTTCCTCATCGCGGCCAATGATGCTTTGATATGCCATAATCTTGTTATTTTTCTGCGCAAAAATAGATAAAATAATTCAAACAGGCAAGGAAAACTCAGCCGTTTTCAAAAAAAATCTCGAAAACGGCTGATTTTTGTTGCGAAAGTATAGAATCCACCCCAAATAAGCAAGAAGTTATTTACTTTTTTTGCGTATTTACGCATTATTTTGGTTATGTTCTCCCCATGCTGGCCACTCGTTGTGCTACGCAGATGTGAATCCCATGACCCTCATTTTTGGTATGGATTATAATGCGAACATTAACTGGATAGTAGAAGGTCAAACCTAGGTATGCTCCCAATCCTCTCCTGGATCACTCTCACTAACCGAGGTGCTGTGCTTCTCCGTCATCATCTGTGGCATGAATCTGATGTACAGGCCTATTGTCATCAGCATACCCATCTTCGGTCGAACTCTTCTCCTCATCTACATAGCCGAAGTACATCTCTTCGGGTACATTCATCTTTCACTCGGGAACCTCTTTTCATCCGCAAGTGTTGCTCACTTGTCAACAATATGTTGACGCACTTTCCACTATCTCCCCACGATAGTCCCCATCCTCAATGCTCTGGCGGTACACCTTTTTGATGGGCGGTCTTACATCATCTTTCCTGTCATCGAAGACGACGCTGTGCCTGGGCTTCCCCCGGACGTTCTTACTTCTCTTCTTGGGCACTCCTCTCTGTTTGTTGTTCCTCGCATAACGATTTCAGATGTTGATTTGCGTTCCGCTGTGCACTTCTATTTTTCCTTTGCAAAGATAGCGCAAGCCGTGCACTGCAAGTACCAGTCGCCGGCTCCTATATGACGGCGTAAAATGTCAACAACCTTCCCGAATCAAAGATTAGGGTTTTCCGAAATTTTACTGGTCATTCCTTGCATACGGGCACTTCCCTTTGCTGCTCCTTGTAGCGCCGTAAAAATTTCAAAGTGCGCCACGGCGCAAATCAAGTTTAACATCTAAAAACAAAAGTTATGCAAGACAACAAATCACAAGAGTTCCAGAGCCTCGCTAAGAAGGAAGAGAACAGCCTCGGCAAGCTCATCTTACAGAAGATGTCAGTCGAAGATTACATGTTCAATGACAATGATGAAAATCCCGCCCTCTATGTCGGTACGTACCGCAAGTACAATGAGGGGTCGTTGTTCGGTATGTGGGTCGATTTAGTGAAGTGCGGCGATTATGACACATTCATGGAAGTGTGCCACAATCTCCATGCGGATGAGGAGGATCCCGAACTGATGTATCAGGATTTCATGTACTTTCCCGAAGGATGGTACTGCGAATGTGGTATCGATGAGGAGACATTCGACAAAATCATCGAGTATGCTGATATGGATGACAAGGAGGCTTTCGAAGCTTGGACGAATGCCACTGGCGAAGATGACATCGAGATGTTCCGCGAGCGTTATATGGGCGAGTGGGATTCTGAAGAGGAGTTCGCAGAGCACATCGTCAATGAGTGCTACAATCTCGACAGTATGATGGGAAGTCTCTCATATTACTTCGATTACGAGTCCTACGCACGCGATTTGTTCAATAGCGATTACACCTATGAGAATGGCTTCGTCTGGCGAGATTATTAAGCCGCTCACTTCCTCACACGGCTCTCTTCGGAGAGCCTTTTTTAGTAATCGGCGATATTACATATTTCTGAGAATATATCTTCACACTCATACAGAGCGTCATTCATAGTTTCATAATCTTCATCTCTTGCATATGACGCTGAAGATTCACCATCAGATGCAATGTTTTGTATATCGTCTAATTTAGATTTAAGATCTTCATTATCGTCTTTTATAGATTCTAATTCTTCATTTAAGTCTTCAATCTTGCCTTCTAACTCATTAACTTTATCCTCGTAATACATACAAGAATTTATAGTTAGTGATAAACCCAAAATAAGAATAACTTTTTTCATTACTAATAAGGAGTAGTTTGTTATTTTGCAAAAATTGTTTGTTCTGATCTGATATCATAATATGTGCCTTCTCTTTAGTGACGGATGGCCTGATTCATCTAATGGATTGTCGCCACAGCACAATTATACGAAATCATTGCATATTTGATTGCCTTTTGTGGTATTAAAATGTCAAAAACGTTAAATCTTCATCTTTTCCTCCATCTGCAGAATACATACAACCACTTTCTACCGTTTTAAACATAACAAATTGAAAAACAACAAATTGCAAATACAGATAATAAATGTTCTCCAAGTTCTAGACTAACTGCAAATCTGTCTGCATTCATCTCTCGAATTTTACCATTGTATTCATTTTTTTCTGTTTCATCATAATAATGTCCAAGTTCATGAGCAATGCAAGAGAATCGCTCTTCATCTGTCAATTCTATCTCATTACATCTTGCTTCATTATAGTATATATAATTACCGTTTATTGATACATATTCGTCTGGATTAAAGATGCCAGACATAAATTCATCTTGCAATATAACAC
>JAEEGL012907230.1_pt1 | contig 12307 bp, 9 predicted proteins | sample 9134231 | NCBI WGS metagenome assembly JAEEGL01 (sample SAMN16246548, study PRJNA631951) | gut metagenome | biome: gut microbiome; feature: rumen; material: fiber-attached | host: Bos | place: Iran: Karaj | collected 2018-10 | reverse complement strand
CTACTTCTGCTTCCGAAAGTTGTTTTGGTAAGTAGCATTTTATAAAGTCCAATTGAGCGTTTTCTTCGTCAACGAGGTCTTGACGGCCTTGCTGCTGGTAAATGGCTATTGAGTCGTTGCGCTGCTTAACCATCTTTTGGATGAGTTTAAGCACGTCGGCGTCGGTAACTTCCGAGCCTTTGCCCGATGTCTGCTCTTTGAGAATTTCGGCTTTGATAGCGCGAACTGCGGCGAGTTTTGCCTGATTTTTTTCTTTCATTGCGGACTTCATATCGTCCTGAATTTGTTCTGTAAGTGTCATTGTATTATTATTTTTGTGATTTTGCAAGTTTAGCGTATGCGGCGGCGTTCTTTTTGTCGTTGAGCCGTGTGAAAATTCGTGATAATATTTCTGCGTCAATGGGACGCTTGTATAGGTTGTATAGCTTGATATACAAACCTTTAGCAGTTTTAAATTCTTCTAACAGCGGCTTTGTTTTCTGCACCATTGTGCGGTAGGCGGCGTTAGTTTTTTTAGCTTCGTATTCTTTGATAGCAGCCACGTATGCATTTTCGGCATGGTCGAATGTTTTGCGCGCCATATAGTTAAGACCAATAAAGTTGGTGGGGTCGGCGTTGAATAGTTTTTGTGCTACCATATTGGCTTTCTCTTTTGCACCGTTTTGGGTAAGTGCTGTGTGATAGAGTTCCATCAGTTCAATTTCTGCCGATTCGGGTTCTTTTATCTGCTCGTAAGCTTTTTGGGCTTTTTGATACTCTTTCATTTGCATGTATCGTTTTAGCAGACGGATACTTACGTATTGAATTTCATCACCGTTGCGATACATGTTTTGGTATTTTTCAAGATTGTCGAGTTCTTTGGAGTGGTTGTCGATTTTGCCGTAATACTTGATTTTCATTATAAGGCCGAGTTCGTCGTCGTAGCCCATAACTTCAGCCTTGTATAGTAGGTCGATGCCATCTTTTTCGCGTCCTGAGTAGTAGAGCGACTTGCCAGCCGAGGCATACACTTCTACTGGTGCCGAAATATGTTTTGCTTCGTATTTTGCTATAATCTCCTCGTATGCTGCTGCTGCCGAGTCGTATTGTTTTTCGTAAAAATAGCGGTTGGCTGTTTGCTGCTCTTGCACAAGTTTTTTGCCTGCACCGCACGAGACCAACAACAACGCCATTATTATCAATAAAAAGGAGTGATGTTTCATAAATGATGTGTTCTTTTAAAAATTTTTCCGTCCCAAAGTTATAAAAAAAATATTATAATAATGAACCTGTTTTTTCTTCGGCTAAATATCCTGTATCATCTAAAAGATTTGGGGTGTCTAATGCAGCAGCCACGGCAAGACGGTCGCAACGTTCGTTTTCGGGGGTTTCGTTATGTCCTTTAATCCATACAAAGCGTACTGTGTGCTGCCTATACACTTCGAGAAACCTCAGCCAGAGGTCTTTGTTTTTCTTGTCTTTGAATCCTTTTTTTAGCCAGCCTATTATCCATTTTTTCTCCACGCTGTCTACCACGTATTTTGAGTCGGAATATATGGTAACGTTCATGCCCGGCTTTTTAAGAGCTTCTAAGCCTTTGATTACTGCCAAAAGTTCCATGCGGTTGTTGGTGGTGAGTTTAAAACCTTGCGAAAGTTCTTTGCGATATTGTCCGTAGAGGAGCACTGTGCCGAATCCTCCCGGACCAGGATTGCCTCTTGATGCTCCGTCGGTGTATATTGTTATGTCCATTGTACGTTTATGAATGATTGTTGTGCAAAGGAAAGCATTTTTTTTGTGATAAAAAAAATAGAGCGGCTTTTTACTGCCGCTCCATTTTTACTATTATATATAAGGTGTGCTTATTTCAATTTAGCTACAGCCCACTGAGCAAAGAGTTCGGGTTTGAAACCGAATTTTTCGTCCAAAACGCCTGCGGGAGCCGAAGCACCGAAGTGTGTAAGGCCGAATACGTCTTTCTTGAAGCCAGGGATAATGGTAGCGAATACGCTCGGAAGTCCTGCTGTCATACCGAGAACTTTTGCCGACGAGGGGATTACGCTCTCAACGTAAGCTTCACCCTGATTTTCAAATAAGCGGGGCGAGATAACAGATACTACGCGAACTTTTTTGCCGGTTTGTTCTGCAATTGCGGGAGCAGCGCCAACCAATGTGGCAACCTCAGAACCGTTGGCAACCAAAACTACATCAGGATTGCCTTCTGCGGTTTGGCATACAACGTAGCCGCCTTTCTTGATTTGCTCGGCGCGGTCGAGTTGCGAAGCTGCTTTGCCTTGGGGCAGGCAGTCGATATTCTGACGTGAACCGATCATTACGGTGGGGCAGTCGAGGTTGTTGATAGCCATCTTGTAAGCTGCAACTGATTCGTAGCCGTCGGCAGGACGGAGTACGAGTGTCGACATTTTGCCATCGTGGTTGTCTACCTGTTCCATAAGGCGGATTTGAGCCTCTTGTTCGATAGGTTCGTGGGTAGGTCCGTCTTCGCCAACGCGGAACGAGTCGTGTGTGTAGAGGAAGATAGCGGGAGTCTTCATCAATGCAGCCACGCGGAGAACAGGTTTCTCGTAATCAGAGAATACGAAGAATGTGCCGCAAACGGTTCTTACGCCGCCGTGGAGACACATACCTGTGCAGAGAGCAGCCATTGTGAGCTCTGATACACCAGCTTGGAGGAACGAGCCGCTGAAATCACCGGGAACAAATGCCTTGGTTTTTTTGAGGAACTCGTCGGTTTTGTCAGAGTTAGAAAGGTCGGCAGAAGCCACAACGAGGTTCTCAATTTTGCCGTACATAGCAGCAAGAGTTTTGCCGAGCGAGCCACGAGTAGCGGTAGCCTTGTCGAAGTTGAGATCCTTGAAATCAGGAAGTTCAAAATCGTTTTTGTAATATTTTTCGAGTTTTTTAGCCAATTCGGGATTTTCGGCAGCCCATTTAGCCTCTTCTGCTTTTTCTGCTTTGGCGGCAGCTGCTTTTTCTGCTAATTTCTTGGCGTAATATTCTTTAACTTCGGGGAAAATCTCGAACGGATTTTCAGGATTTCCACCAAGGTGTTTGATAGTCATTTCAAACGAACCACCCGATTTAGAAACGGGCTGACCGTGAGTAGAGCATTTACCCTCAAAGTTTTCGTTGTTTTCTGTTACAATGCCCTTACCCATAGCGGTTTCGCCGATGATGAGGGTAGGACGGTTTTGCTCGTTTTGAGCGTTTTTCAAAGCCTGACGGATAGCGGCAGCGTCGTTTCCGTTGATTTTAACAACGTTCCAGCCCCAAGTTTTGTATTTAGCGTAAGTGTCCTCGTCGGAAACTTCGTTGCATTTTGTAGAAAGCTGAATCTTGTTGCTATCGTAGAACATGATAAGGTTCTTCAATCCGAGGAAACCTGCGATACGACCTGCGCCCTGCGAAATTTCTTCTTGGATACCGCCGTCAGAGATATAAACGTAGGTTTTGTGCTGTTGACGTTTGCCAAATCGAGCAGCAAGGAACTCTTGAGCGATGGCTGCACCGATACCGAGAGCGTGACCAACACCAAGGGGACCAGATGTGTTTTCGATACCACGGTTGATATCGCGTTCGGGGTGACCAGGTGTTACGCTGCCCCACTGACGGAAGTTTTTAATATCTTCCAACGAGAATTTGTTGCAGAGAGTAAGGATTGAATAAAGCATCGGCGACATGTGTCCCGGGTCGAGGAAGAAACGGTCGCGGTTGTCCCACGAAGGATCTTCTGGGTCGAATTTAAGAAATTCAGAGTAAAGTACATGAACGAAGTCGGCTCCGCCCATAGCACCACCGGGGTGTCCTGATTTTGCTTTTTCTACCATTGCAGCGGCAAGCATTCGCACGTTGTCGGCTGCTTTAAGGTCTATCTGTTTTTGTTCCATTTGGTTGTTTTTTTATAATTTGAATGATGTATATTATAATTAATTCAGTTTTAATTCTAATTAAGCATTATTAATAAGGTGTTTTTTAAGTACCTCGATAATTTGTTCTTGTTTAGCTGGACGTTCGATATAGTCGTCGCAAAACGAGTTAGAGTAGTCGCGTTTGTCCACTGCCGAAAAATACGGCATTTGAGCAATTGCCACGGTTTCGGGCGACATTTTTTTAATAATTTTCATCACTTCCGAACCATTCATGTTGGGTAATTTCAAATTTGTGATAACTAACGGAGTTGGGTTAAGTCTAAACATATCAAATAGTTCTCTGCCGTCTTTTGCACGCAAAATTTTTATACCTGTGGGTTTTAAGGCTTCGCAGAGTAGTATAAACGACACATCGTCGTCGTCGCCAACAAGTATAGTTTTGTCTTCAAAAATATTATCGTCCGAAGTTGTATTTTTGAGGGCATCGGCGGGGAGCGAAATGTAAAATTCGGTTCCACGTCCTGGTGTGGAGTCGATCCAAATTTCGCCTTTGAGCGTATCCACAAATTCTTTTACGAGAGCCAAACCAATAGTAGCAAACGCGTATCCTCGTGTGGAAGCTTTTTCGTTGTAGCCTATTGGATTGAAAATGATGTCGATTTTTTCGGGGTTGATGCCTATGCCGGTATCTTTGATGCAGAATACAAAACTGCCATTTTCGCGTGAGGCACGCACTTCGATAGAGCCTTCGTGGGTAAATTCGATAGCATTGTCGATGAGGTTTTCAAAAATGCACGACAGCATTGCATGGTCAGAAAAAAAGATATTTTGACTTCCGAGGCTGTCTTTTACCACAAGTTCGATTTTTTTGTGAAGTGTGGCGGGTTTCCGCTGTTCGCAAATTTCGGCTATCATTGCCGACACATCAATATCTGTGGGGTTTGGCTTTGAAGGAGATACTTGGTTGAGCGAATATTGAATTATTTTGTCGAAACTTGTGCTCAAAAACTGAGCGTTGGTTTCTATTACATTGGCGTATTCTTTAATTTTTTCGGGCGAACCGCTGCCGCTACCGATCAAACCTGCAAAACCATATACCGATTGCAATGGTGTAAAGAGTTCGTGCCTAACATCTTCGAGAAAATTTTTTCTAAGTTCCACCTCTTCCTCGTGTTTTTCTTTTTCGTCGCGGTATTTTACCAATGTTTGTTCCAAAATGGCATTTAGGCGGCGGAGGTTTTCGTTTTCAACTTCGAGATTTTGGGTGCGTTCTTTGATTTTTTCTTCAAGGTCGTGGTTGCTTGACATTAAAGAGTGGTGCAACATGCTGATGGTTAGGTGTGTTTTTACCCTTGCCATCAGTTCGTCGTTTTGTACTGGTTTGGTAACATAATCAACAGCACCGCATTTAAATGCTTTTACTTTGTCGAACGAGCTATTGAGGGCCGAGAGAAAAATTACTGGAATATCTTTGGTTTTGCTATCTGCTTTTAGTTGGGCACAAATGGCATATCCGTCAACATCGGGCATCATAATGTCGAGGAGTATAAGGTCGGGACGGATTTCTACTGCGAGCCTTAGAGCGTCGGCACCATTTCCACACCCAATGGCTGTATATCCTCGTTCTTCGAGCATCTGTTGGATAAACCGTGTTATCGACTCTGCGTCGTCTACTACTAATATCGTCTGCTTTTCAGTAATACTCATAATGTTGATTTGCAAGATGTTGACATTTGCACTCTATGCTTATTTTTTAGATTACAAATATTATTATTTTTAACAAATTAAACAAAGTTTTTTTCAAATTGCTGCAAAAAATTTTCTATCTTAGAAAATCTCTTTACCTTTGCTGTTAGATTAATTATCTATTAAAATAAGGTAAAACCCATTATAACAATAACATAGCATGGAAGAAACACCCAAAAAAAACAATCAAGAGAATACCGACGACAGCCGTTCGCAATTTCTTATCCTTATACGACAATTGGCTATCTTGATAGCAGTGGTGGTATTATTTGTAGTTTTGATATTTGTGGCGTTGCGTGTATATACCCGTCACGGACAAAATGTTAGCGTTCCCGAATTGCGCAGGCTTTCGCTTACCGAGGTGAAAAAGATTTGCGACGAACGCGGTCTTAAGTTTGAAATTAGCGACTCGGTATATAGTTCAAACGCCGCTCCCGGAACAGTAATTGACCAAACGCCTCCTGCCACTTTTAAAGTTAAAAAAGAGCGTACCATATTCTTAACTATCAAAGCTTATTCGGTAGAGCAGGTGGCTATGCCAAGGCTTATCGACCTTTCGATAAAATCTGCTCAGGCTCAGTTGGCTACAGTTGGTTTGGGTGTTGGCAAAATTTCGTACAAGCCTGATATTGCCCGCGATGCTGTTATTGAGCAGATGTTCAACGGCAAACCGATTCCTGCTGGAACACGTGTGGCAAAGGGTTCGCTTATCGACCTTGTGCTTGGTAAAGGCGAAGACGAGGGTATTACAAAAACTGTTGTCCCCGACCTCAAAAGCTATTCTCTTTATACTGCAGGACTTGTGGCTGCTCAAAATTCGCTCAACATCGGAGCAAAAATCGGCGATGGAACAGTTAAAACACAAGCAGATTCGCTTTCTGCCGTTATATACAAACAGTCGCCTGCTAAAGGTCGCATGGTGTTGCCAGGGTCTGAAATCGACGTATGGATTACCACCGACCAAAGCAAACTTAATAATAATGAGTCTGTTAGTGATGATTCAAACAATCAACCATCGCAATCCGATGAAGAAAGTTTGGACGATTTTTAACACATAATTTAAAATATGCCATTACCGCAAAAAATTATAACATTAACAGCTATTACCGCCATTTTGAGTGGTAACGGCATTTCTTATGCTCAATCGTCAGAATTGCTTGAGCTGCCTTTTTTTGATGATTTTTCGTATAACAGCAAAACTCCTGACAACTCGCTGTGGATCAATAGCGGTGTTGATATTTCAACCACACTTCCAAAGCGTCCGCCGAGTATTGGAGCTGCAGTGTTTGATGCTTTGGACGCTAATGGTGCGTTTTATCCATCGCAATACAATCTTAAGTATTCTAACGGCGATACTCTTACATCAAAACCTATCAACCTCAATTATCCTGGCGACAATACCATTTATCTTACATTTTTTTATCAGCCCGGAGGATTTGGCGATGCTCCCGAACCCGAAGATGAGTTGATGCTCGATTTTTATTCGCCCGAAGACGATGAGTGGACCACTGTTAAAACTTTTTCTGGTTCAGCTTGTTATGGTTTTAAGCAAGAGTCGATAGCTATTACTCAGAGGTGCTATTTGCAAGAGGGATTTAGGTTTAGATTCCGCAATTATTTTAGCCTTGGTTCGTCAAAACAAGCTGATTTAGTCTCTAATTGCGATTTCTGGCTTTTGGATTATATTAAATTAGACAAATTGCGTAGCGCTACAGATACTGTATATCAAGATGTTGCACTTACCAATTGTCCCGAAATTAAAATCGGAAACTATCAAACCGTGCCGTGGAGACATTATGCCAAAGCAAGCGACAAAGCTCCTGTTTCATACTCGATTTTTTATCGCAACAACGACAACGAGCCCCGAATGCTTGACTCTATCAACTTGATATTAAAGTCAAAAGATATTTCAGACACCTTGATGCTCGGTTCGTACAACTTGCCATCTTATTGGGATTTTGACGAATCAAAACAATTTAAATATTCTTTTAAATCAGACCTCGAAACAGCTGAATATCAATTTGGTATCAAGCTCGTTAGCGATGTTTCGCATCAAGATTTTGCGCCAAACAACACATATTTTAGCAACAAGACTTTTGCAGATTATTATGCCTACGACGATGGCAGTGCCGAGGCAGGATATGGCATTCATGGCGAAGGATCAACGGGTAGTTTAGTGGCGGTAGCTTTTCAACCACTTGCTCCTGATAATATAAAAGGAGTGTATATCTATTTTAATCCTACGTTCAACGATGCTCAAGCCAACTTTTTTGATTTGAAAATTTGGGCAGACAACGATGGATTACCCGGCGAGGAAATCTATTCAGAGAGCAACCTTTCTATCCCAAAAAACGAGTGCGGCAGCTTTGTTTATTTCCCCTTAAAGTATACCGTTTCGGTGACGGATGTTTTTTATATAGGATGGAAAAAGGTTCAAAACGAGATACTTAACGTAGGTTTTGACAAAAGCACCACCACCTCAGTCAACAATTATTACAATATAAACGGTGTGTGGAAAAAATCTGCCGAACGCGGACAAATTATGATTCGTCCCTCTTTTGGCTCAACTTCTACTCCAACCGAGTTTGTTCCCGAAACTGAAATTCATTCCAAAAATATTACCATAACTCCCAATCCTGCAAAAGATTACATTCGCATTTCGGGACTTGGCGACAATCCTGTGCAAGTGCTAATTATCAGCACATCGGGCAAAGTTGTTAAGCAAATTACCCTTTATGATGAAGAAGATATTGATGTAACCGACCTTGCCGAGGGAGTTTATTTGTTAAAGGCAGGTGATTTTTCTGCCAAATTTATCAAAATTAAATAGTTAATCGATTATGACAGACGATAATTTGTTAGAAGTAGAAGATTTTGACGACGACGATATTGAATCTACCGAAGAAACCCAAGAGCTTGCCGAGCATTACCGCTTTGAAGCCGATAAGGGTCAGGAACTTGTGCGCATAGATAAGTTTCTCGACAACCGCATTGCAGGTGTGTCGCGCAATAAGATTCAAGAAGCAGCCAAGGCGGGCTATATCTGCGCCAATGGTAATGTGGTAAAACAAAACTACCGCGTGCATCCCTACGATGTTATTACGGTAAACCTCCCCGGCGAACCTGTTGATTTTAAGGTAGAACCCGAAGATATTCCTCTCGATATTGTTTACGAAGACGATACGCTTATTGTAGTTAACAAGCCTGCCGGAATGGTTGTTCATCCTGCTCATGGCAACTACACAGGCACACTTGTCAACGCGCTTGCTTTTCATTTTGGCGATAATGCTAATTTTGACAAGAGCGACATTCGTCCGGGACTTGTGCATCGTATCGACAAAAACACATCGGGACTTCTCGTTATTGCCAAAACCGAAGCTGCCAAGGCTCATCTTGCAAAACAATTTTTTCATCATACTGTAAACCGTCGTTATCAGGCACTTGTTTGGGGCGATTTTGACCAAGAATTTGGCACAATAGAAGGCAACATTGGCCGCAATCCTCGCGACCGCAAAAGTATGTGCGTTTTTGACCCCGAAAGTGGCATCGGCAAACCCGCCATTACGCATTACAAAGTGTTAGAGCGTTTTGGATACGTTACACTTCTTGAATGTAAGTTAGAAACCGGCCGTACTCACCAAATACGCGTCCACATGAAAACCAAGAGTCATCCGCTTTTCAACGACGACGTTTACGGCGGCAACAAAATTCTCCGTGGCACCACATTTACCAAATACAAAAAGTTTGTAGAAAACTGTTTTTCGCTATTGCCATCGCAGGCACTTCACGCCAAAACCTTAGAGTTTGTGCACCCCACTACAGGCAAGGTAATGAGCTTTGACTCAGAACTTCCGCAAGGTTTTGCAGATTTAATCGAAAAATGGCGAATATATGCAAAAGCGGGTATGACATTTGTGGGAGTTTAATATTGATTCTCTGCTATACATTTTTTGATATTTTACTGTTATCAAATAATTTTAGTAGAAAAAATGCGTTTTAAAAGAATATGAGTTAAATTTGCAAATTGATAAATAACGGTATATATATGCGCAACAAGACATTATTAATAATATTATTAGCACTTATAGCCGCTAACTGTTCCGCACAGAAACATTCGGCTCAGAAACCTATCTTTGGTATCAGCATGGGTGCAAATTTTGCTAACCTTATTGGTACCGACAAAATTGAAGATAGCAAACCGAGGATAGGCATGTGTCCGGGCATCAACGTTGACATTCCTCTCGTATACGATACCTATTTAGAAATAGGCGCGTACTATTCGCAGCAGGGTGTTGCCGTTAAAACCGACGAAATTACTCGTGGTAGCGTCAGAGAAAAGGAAACCATTACTAAATATGTTGATTATCTTCAAGTTCCGCTATTTTGGAAACAATCTTTTGGCGATATTTACACCAAGATAGGTCCGTTTGCTTCAATGGCATTGCAGGCAAGTAGCGATTGGAAAAAAGACTCTATTGCCCGCGATACAATGTCGGTGCATCGTGGTTCGTATAATAGCTTTATCAACAAACTTCGTAAATATGATGTTGGTGCGGCTTTCGCTGTTGGCTATCAATCATCTATTTCGCGTAGTCTTGATATTTTTATTGATTTGAGTTATAAAATTGGCTTTTTCTCTGTTGAGGAAAAAACTGATGCCCAGAAAAAAGTTCTCCGCAACCAAGTTTTCTGCGTTTCGGTGGGCGTATATTTTCAACAAAATCGTCATTCAAAAACCTACCGGCGGCGGTAACAGCCTTATATCATGAAACTTATTGCCAGACTTTTAGCGGTATTAGGCATTGCTGTAATGCTTGTTTCTGTTTGCATACCTGCACGTGCGCAGGTTTTCGGCATGAAGGGCGGCGTTACTATCGGTTCGGTTTCTACCAAAGAGGTGGATTCGCTTACCCCTATGCTCAATTACTACTACGAGGCATATTACGGCTACCGTTTTGCAAAGTTTAAATATTGGACAGTAGGTTTAGGATATTTTGGCACAGGTGCAACTTTTTGCGGACACGATGAGGCTAATCCTATAAAATATAAGGCTAAAGTACGCTTTAACAATATTGTTGCTCCTTTAAAATTAAAAGTTTCGGCAGAAGGACGACACAAACCACGTCCTTATTTTTTTGTGGGAGCAATGCCTGCAATTATGTACAACGAGGATAAAACCCTATCATTCTCGATGATGGAAGACGGCAAAGAAGTTCCTCCTGTATTAAACACAACGTATATTTTTCCTTGGACGCCTCGCCGGGTAAACCTTTATGCACTCTGCGGCGGAGGTTGCTATTATCGGCATTTTACTTGCGATTTTATGCTCACTATCAGCACATTGCGCGATTACAAAGAGATCGAAGCTCCTATTTCGTATAATAAAAGTTTTATTGTAACCATCGGCTATCAGATTTCAAGAGATACCAAAAAAGTTTGGTAATTATCCTTTTATCATCTCCTTCACCGTTTCGGTAATTGTTTTGCTGTCGATTCCGCACACCTTATATAAATCTTCGGGCGAACCGTGCTCTATAAACCTATCGGGTATGCCGAGACGCTTGATTTTTAGATTGTAGAAATGGTCGCAGGCATATTCGCAGATGGCAGATCCAAATCCGCCTTGCAGCACGTTGTCTTCTACTGTAATAATGCGTTTGTATTTTGCAAAAATAGTGTCTAACAGTGCGGTATCCAATGGTTTGATAAAGCGCATATCAAAATGAGCAGGATGTATACCCTCTGTGTCGAGGGTTTGCAGAGCCAGTGAAACTTCGTGTCCTATTGTTCCAATGGATATTATCGCAATATCCTCACCGTCGGATATTTGGCGGCCTTTGCCAATCTCCATCTCCTCAAAAGGTTTTTCCCAATCGGGATTAAACCCATTGCCCCTCGGATAACGGATTGAGAACGGACCTTTGCCACCTAACTGTGCGGTGTAAAGCAAGTTGCGTAGGTCAATCTCGTCCATAGGAGCGGAGCAAGTTAGGTTGGGTATATGGCGGAGATATGAAATGTCGAACGCTCCTTGGTGGGTAGCTCCGTCGGCTCCTACAAGTCCCGCACGGTCGAGGCAGAGAATCACAGGCAACCGAGGTAGGCACACATCGTGGATAATCTGGTCGTAAGCCCTTTGCATAAACGACGAGTAGATGTTGCAGTAGGGGACAAGCCCCTGAGCCGCCATTCCTGCCGAAAACGTTACGGCGTGTTCCTCGGCTATGCCTACATCGTATACACGGTCGGGAAATTTTTCTGCCATAATGTTGAGCGAGCAACCTGTGGGCATTGCGGGCGTTACACCTACAATCTTGCTGTTTTGGGTGGCAAGTTCGGTAACGGTTTTACCAAAAACATCTTGATATTTAGGACCTTGTGGTTTTATTGAGGTGCTTTTTACAGTTTTGCCGGTTTCGATATCAAACGCGGTGCTGGTGGCGTGCCATTTGGTTTGGTTTTCTTCGGCAAACTTGTAGCCCTTGCCTTTTACTGTAATGATATGCAGCAGTTTAGGACCGGGAATATTTTTTAAGTCTGCCAAAAGTTGTGCAAGGTGCACCACATCGTGTCCGTCAACAGGGCCGAAATATCTGAGACCCAAACCCTCAAAAAGATTGCTACGCTTCATCACCACGTATTTTATGCCGTTTTCTACCTTGGCAATAAACTGGCGTGCGCTTGGCACAAGG
>JAEEGL011323391.1_pt1 | contig 12307 bp, 8 predicted proteins | sample 9134231 | NCBI WGS metagenome assembly JAEEGL01 (sample SAMN16246548, study PRJNA631951) | gut metagenome | biome: gut microbiome; feature: rumen; material: fiber-attached | host: Bos | place: Iran: Karaj | collected 2018-10 | reverse complement strand
GCTATCGAAGCTTGTACTTATGCCATCAATGCCCGTTCGTTGAGTCCTAACTATAGCGACTTGTATGCTAACTGGACTGGTGTTGATTGTGCTACTGAGGAACAGAGTGAAATTCTGATGGCTGCTGGATTCAACAATTCAAGTGCTACGGTAGGTCGTTTCGGTAACCGTACTTATAACTACTTCTGTCCACAGTTCTCCAACTTCTCAGGTGGTTGGGTGAAGCGTGGTGTTTGGATTGGTGACATGGACTTCCAGCGTTGCCGTCCTACGGAATACACCTACGCAGCTTACGATCACGTGAACGACGCTCGTTTGTGGAAGACCTTCAAGACTGTCTTCGGAATCAACAACGTTGCTGATAAAGGTGCTTCTGGCGTAGATGTTGGTGACCCAGGTATCGTGATGATTCTCAACACGAAAGATGATCATACTTATGACAACTATACTTTCGGTGCCTATACACAAAGTCCTACCTTCAAGGACGATGCAGGTCGCTTGCCAGAGTGGAGTGTTGACAATCGTCAGACAGCTACAACAGGTAACTTGGCTTCCAAGAAAGGACAGTGGGTTCCCAATTCATCCGTACTTTATCAAAACGGCCAGTATGTAGCATCCAACTTCAAGAGCCAACCTGTTTGTAACTTCTTCGCAGGAATCAACAAGACCGTTGATGGAACCCGTCAAGCAGAAAAGGGCGACTCTTTCCGCGATGTTATCATGGCTCGTTTAGGTGAAACCTATCTCGTTCGTGCAGAGTGTTATGCTCGTTTGGGCGACTACAACTCTGCCAAGAAAGACGTTGACGTTATCCGCGCGCGTGCTCAATGGAAGAATGGTGAAAACCGTTCTTACTATGTAGACGGTTCTAAGGCATTCGAGGGAAATACTTTGAATACTGGTACCGCAGCTGCAAATTACACCAACTCTAACTTGTGGATGAACACCTATTATCTGTCTAATCCTAACCAGCCCGTTACTACGGCAGCTTCTAACCTTACCAATTGGACTTGGGATAACCTGCCCGCAGAGGATGAGGCTATTCTCGCTAAGTTAGGAGTTAGTGGACAGCAAGCGCGCGCTATCAACTTTATCTTGAACGAGCGCACTCGTGAGTTGATTGGTGAATGGCAGCGTTGGGAGACATTGTCTCGTACCAAGACATTGGTTGCTCGTGCAAAGGCATTCAATCCAGAAGCAGCTGCAGGCATCAGAGACTATCACATTTATCGTCCAATTCCTCAGTCATTCATCGATGGCTTGAAGAACGCTGATGGTTCTGACTTGTCGGATGATCAGAAGGCTGCTTGGCAGAACACAGGATACTAATCTGATTCATATTATTTGATTATTTATAAAAGTTCATGGCTGGTTGGTAACAATCAGCCATGAACTTTTTTATGGCAGTTTGTGATTAAGTGGTGAGAGATTACCAATAATCATCTCTTGAATTGGCGTTTTCTTAATAACAACGGTAAACACTATGTTTGGGTACATTAGATTTCAGCTAACAAACCTATGATTTACGCACTCTAAAGCTATTATTTACGCATTCTAAATGATATGTTTCTTAACCTCAATCTTCCATTTACTATCAGAAGAACAACTACAGCCCAACCATCTAAATGATACTCTAATAGTGTTAGCATTTTTTCTGTAAAACATGAATTATGATGTTTTTGCCAAGACCTCCCCTATTTTTAGCTAAATACTTTGTTATCAATGAGTTGAGTTTTTCAAGACCTCCCCTAAGACCTCCCGTAAGACCTCCCATAGACCTCCCGTAAGACCTCATGTATTTTTAATTCACAATTCACAATTATCAATTCACAATTGAGAAAAATGAAGATTGAAGGTAATCTCTCAACACCACACTAAACACTAAACACTCAGCATTACTCAGAGTGTGAGGTCTTAGGTGAGGTCTATGGGAGGTCTTACGGGAGGTCTTAGGTGAGGTCTTTCAAGCTTTTCCGTTTTACAACTCCTTAATACTTAATGATTTATAAAAAACGACGGGAGGTCTTGGGGAAAAAAAGAAAAAACGGGAATTTGTAGGTTGAAAATTCACAATTGCTACTTAATTCTTTTGCTAAAAAGTATTATTAGATTGGTAGAATTAACATGAGATATCTATGGTAACTTCCTGACACGTCAGACCGATTGTCTCGAAACTCCATAATGTCAAAAAGTTACAAAAACAATTTCGGTTTTTTATTAAAATCTGTCAGTTTCTCTTAAAGAAACCACAGATAAACTTAGTTCTACATAAAATTTTTGGTCTATTCAAATAAATGCGCTACCTTTGTGGCAATTTATTAAGTGTAATTATGAAGATAGCATTAATAGGCTACGGCAAGATGGGCAAGATGATAGAGCAGATTGCTAAAGACCGTGGTCATCAGATTGTGTCAATCATAGATATTGACAACCAGCAGGATTTTGATTCAGATGCCTTTGCATCAGCAGACGTTGCCATTGAGTTTACTTCTCCTATGGCTGCTTATGACAATTACTTGAAAGCTTTTGCCAAGAACGTGAAAGTGGTTTCTGGTTCTACGGGATGGATGAAGGAGCATGGCGAGGACGTGAAGCGTATGTGTACCGAAGGAGGACAAACATTGTTCTGGGCTTCCAACTTCTCGATAGGCGTAGCGATATTCTCAGCAGTCAATCGTTATTTGGCAAACATCATGAATAAGTTCCCACAATACGACGTGAAGATGCAAGAGACGCACCACGTTCATAAGTTGGATGCGCCGAGCGGTACAGCCATTACGTTGGCAGAGGAACTCATTGAAGGATTGGACAGGAAAGATGCTTGGGTGAAAGGCGAACAACTGCTTGCCGATGGTACGGTAAGTGGAAGCGATGTTGTTGCTCCCAACGAGATTGCCATTGAGAGCATTCGTCGCGACGAAGTGCCAGGTATTCACTCGATAGAATACGACAGCGAAGCAGATAAGATTACGATTACGCATGATGCGCATAGTCGCAAGGGATTTGCCTTGGGTGCTGTGTTGGCAGCCGAGTACACGGCTGAGCATAGCGGATTGCTGACGATATCGGATATGTTTCAGTTTTGAGGTTCTTTAGGTTTAGTAGGTTTTTTAGGTTTGGTAGGGATATGATTGACAAACAAAAAGCAAAATTAAATATGAAGGTACAATGGGCAAAGTTCATCGTGGTGCTTGCCCTGTATCTCTTGTTCTTGTATTGGGTGAAAAGTTGGTGGGGATTATTGGTTGTGCCATTCATCTATGATGTTTACATTACCAAGAAGATTCGCTGGCAATGGTGGAAGGATGCGGAGACTCCCGTGCGCGTGGTGATGTCGTGGGTAGATGCATTGGTGTTTGCCTTGGTTGCGGTGTATTTCATCAACCTGTTTTTCTTTCAGAATTACGTGATTCCTTCAAGTTCGTTGGAAAAGTCATTACTGACGGGCGACTATCTGTTTGTCTCAAAGGTGAGCTATGGCCCTCGCATTCCCCAAACGCCGTTGACGATGCCGCTCACGCAACACACGTTGCCACTGATCAATACCAAATCGTATTTCAGTTGGCCCCATTGGGATTATCGTCGCGTGAAAGGTTTGGGAGACGTGCAACTCAACGACATCGTGGTGTTCAACTATCCTGCTGGTGATTCCATCTGTACGGAGTTGCCCTACCAAACGGAATACTATAATATGGTCTATTCGTTTGGCCAGCAGATATATGAGCAACAAGTGGGAGGTCCCGTCGATGTATCAGACCTGAACAAAGTGGAACAATACGACTATTACCAGAAGTGCTATGAATTAGGTCGTGTTTATGTAGCCAACAATCCCAATCAGTTTGGAGACATAGATGCTCGTCCTACCGACCGTCGCGAGAACTATGTGAAGCGATGTGTGGGATTGCCAGGACAGACGTTGCAAATCAAGAACCACATTGTTTATCTTGACGGGAAGCCCAATAAGGAACCCGATAACGTGCAATATACCTATTACGTAAAGCTCAGGGAAAACCTCCCCGATGAATTGATGGAAGAATTGGGCATTACGATGGAAGACCTGATGAGTCTTAACCAAAACGGATATATGCCATTGACAAAGGCTTCCGTCAAGGCATTGCAAGCGCGTAAGGACATTGTGGAAAGCATTCGATTGAATACCGATGCAACGACGGGCGACCTTTATCCTCGCAATGCATGGACAGGTTGGACGCGCGATAATTATGGTCCGATTTGGATACCGAAGAAAGGTGAGAGCATCAAGCTTGACATGAACAATATCGCCATCTACGAACGTCCCATCAAGGTATATGAAGGTAATGACCTCGTCGTGAAGAACGGACAAATTTACATCAACGGTAAGTTGGCTAATAGTTATACGTTTAAGTTGGATTATTACTGGATGCAAGGCGACAATCGCCACAATTCCGCCGACTCACGTTATTGGGGTTTTGTGCCAGAAGACCATATCGTAGGTAAGCCCATCTTCATTTGGTGGAGTCATGATCCTGACCGAAAGGGATTGAGCGGAATCAGATGGAGCAGGTTGTTCAATTTCGTTGACAATATAAAATGAATCAGATAGAAGATTCAAGATATCTTTTATCTACCACATATTTCGGTCCAATTCAATGGTATCAGAAGTTGTGCCGATATGATTGCTTGATAGACGGTGAAGAGCGATTCATAAAACAGACTTATCGCAACCGTTGTGTCATTGCTACTACGCAAGGCACACAAGCACTTACGGTGCCCGTGGAACACGTTGAAGTAGGAAGGTTGAAGGATGAATTACGAAGTGGTGCTTCGCAGGAAGAAGGAAGATGGAAGAAGGAAGATGTGAACTTTACTTCTTCCATAGAAACATCGCACTCGCCCTTGGGAGAAACACTTCCTCCTTCAAAACTCTTCCATCAAACATCGAAAGACGTTCTCATTAGCGATCATGGGAATTGGAGGCATTTGCATTGGAACGCGTTGAAGTCGGCGTATGGAGAGAGTCCATTCTTCGAATACTATGCCGACGACATTCGTCCGTTTTTTGAAAAGAAATGGAAATATCTTTGGGATTTCAATTGGGAAATCATGGAGAAAATGTGCGAGCTTTTGCAGATTGACCGTTTACCATTAAGTATTGACCATTCAAAGGATACGCCAGCCAATGTTCAATGTTCAATGGTAGATGTTCAATCATTAAGGGATTTTCGTACGGTAATCCAACCGAAGCATCCAAAGGAAGATCCTGATTTTATAGCAAAACCTTATTACCAAGTATATCAACAAAAGAATGGCTTCATTCCCAATCTGAGCATTCTTGATTTGTTGTTCAATATGGGGAATGAAGCCATTCTCTATCTGATACAGTGAAAGGGTAGAGGCTTGTCTACTTCACTTTCAAGTTAACCACCATCGTAGCAGTATATTGTTTGCCATCCTTCGTATATTGAATGGCTTGACGAATGGTGTAAGTCCTTCCTCGTACCAAATGACCTGGATATTGTCCTACGTAACAACCATATCTGTCGGGATAAAATTCGGCAAAGATGGCAGCGGAATTATCATATCCACAGACGTTTCCAGCAGTGGTAAACCAATGGCCGTAACAAGTATTTGAACTGGTACTTGTAGTCGTGCCAGTAGTGATATTGCCGTTCGCACTAATACCTACGAATCTTGGATTAGAAGATGCTGTGCGCCCAACGGCTTTCATCTGTGCCGTACTCAATCCTAACGCTTGACTAACGGCAGCCATGTCGTATTGTACTCTCGTACTTGTGTAATAACTACCGCTATATTCCAATTCAGCATCAATATAGACAGTTGTATCACGACGTGCGTAATCATCGGGATAGTCACCAAACTCACCTAATAGATTGGTGTTTTCAAACGTTACCTGATAAGGCCATTGCTCATCATTGGTTGCATTATCATCCCAAGGATGTTTCCAATAAGATGAGGGAGCACCCATCACAACGAAGAACAATCGTTGGCAGTTGTCTGGAATGGTCAAACTGATGTCGCCTTCCTTGTCGCGTCCAACTTCCCCGTATGTTCTCGTTCCGTCATTACTATAAGCAACGAATCCGTATCTCCATCCAGCCTTATCCGTATTGATGGCTCGATACCCCTTATTGCCAGCAATACCCTTGAAATGAGCCTTCACCACCGTTCCAGCTCGTGCAGAATTGAGGTTGATGATGTTATAGCCATAGTTTTGAGGACAATAGGCAGAATCTACCTCCCATGCATTTTCACCAACTATCTTGTGTAGATGGGCAACGTGTTGGCCAATGCGATGCTTGGCTACCTCACGTACACCGTCAATATCCCATGTTGCCATACGCGCAAAACCCTCATACATTTCATCATTCATTTCCTCTTGAGATAAATTGTTAAGACGCTTGTATGTTTCGATGGGGTCTTCTGGTTTGTTTGCTTGTCGCCAAAGTTTGCCGATGAAGTCCTGTCCGTGTTTCATGCACCAATAATCTTGAACGAAGCAGTTTTCATAGCGCCAATCTTCATGCAAGATATTTAAATGGTGTTTCGGTAAATGACCTTCAAAATATTCCCCGTCCGTAAATTGGCGTTCGGGATAGCATTTATAACCTTGCCAGTTAGCGCAACTCTCCCACCAACCATTACCTCCAGAAGCATTGGCACCATAACCGTAATTATAACCATGTTGTTGTCCGAGGTCACAACTCACTAAGTATTGGAATGTATGGCCAATCTCGTGTGCTACGGTCATTCCACCACGTGACGAGATGGCTCCAGGACTTACGTTGAGCAATCCCACTTTCGCGTCCACTCCCGAACCTTCTGCTTTCCAATCTGTTTGATAGAACACGTACATTTCTATCTTATACGAATCGGTAGTAGACTTCCCTGGAACCAAGAATCCCAATTCATCTACATATTTATTCCATATTTTCTCCGCATTGGCCAACATCGACTTGGGATTAAAGCTATAACTACCCGCTCTTGTAGGATCATCCCCAAATCCTTTTTCCCAGAATACGACGAAATGTTCGCTTTCCATCGAACGCTTGAAACTCCATCTGCTTGCATTGTCTGTATAGTTAACGTTGGAATACGTACTTGGTTGATACAATATCCTACCAGGATTTTTCAGCATGATACTCCCGCCATATATTCCATCAGGACCAAACAACGTTGACAAGCGATATTCAACATAACCGCGACTGACGTTACTCCTGTATATTTTCATGATGGGAATAGAGCCATCTCGCTCTTGCATCCTAAACTCAATGGAATCAGCGGTGCCGATAGAGAACGACTTGTTTGCCTTAAAACGATTGTCGTATTTCACCCAAATCGTATCTTGTGCAAAGGCTTGATGCAAACTGAGCGTTGCAAGTATGATAAAAAGTAATCTCTTCATGGCTCAGTTATTTTTTGATGAATTTCTTACCGTTAATCACGTAAATGCCTTTGGGCAAGGAAGCACGTTGAGATTCAAATGTCTCGATGTCGCATACCTTCTGTCCATTGAGATTGTAAACGGCATTGTCTTTGTTGCGCATGTATACTTGAGATTCTACCGTGACGATGGCATCAATGGTTCGCTTCTCAAAACGAATCTCCTGAATGTCGTCTGGCGTGTACGATTTTCCGTCGATAATCAGTCTATTTTCCTTGTTGAAAAGTTTAGGACCAACAAACGAAGTATCATTCGAGAGCATGATTTCCTTGGTCGTACCAGAATTCAATGTGGTAATCATGTAAACCACGTCAATGTTTTCCGCATAGCTTTGCCATGTGCTACATGCCAATATCAAGGGTAAGAGTAAACGATGTTTCATGGTGTTGTATATTTTTGCGTTAAACTTACTGCTATTCATTGCAAAGATAAATATTTTCTGCATTTTCTCGAAAAAAAATCGTGAAAATATAGACTCTATGACAAAAAAGGTGTATCTTTGTCAAAACTTAGAACCTATACACCAAAATAGCTTATGAAAATGAAATCATTACTCCTTACTTGTGTTCTTGCGTGTCAAGGTATGATTGGTATGCAAGCACAAACGTATTACGATGTAACGGATATCTATTTGAAAAACGCAAGTTTCGATAGTCGTTTCGATTATACCGTGGATGATGAGGGCGACGTAGAAACTGAAGTTCTCGACATCGACGGATGGACGGTGGTAAATCCAGCCTTGACAAACGTGATTGCGGGAGTGTATCAGTTTGGTACCAAGAAGACATTCACGGGATTGTCTGTTCCTGCCACGGGTTCCAATGGTGTTGCAGAAGGTGGAGGATTGGTTTTCTCACCAGGTTTCAATTCCTCCCAGTTGTATGCGCAAACCATCATGTTGCCCGCAGGTAATTACAAGTTGATTACTGCATATTACAATGCCAGCACCCAAGTCAACGCCTACAATCAAACATCATGGATTCCATCGTCAGGAAGACGTTCGATGAGTAGTGTCCGTAAGTTCCCTCAAGGCGAATGGGTAGTTGATACCGTGTCTTTTACCATTACACAAGCCGTTTCGGGTAATATCCAAATCGGATACGCTTCCACTCAGTCGCCCGTTGCTGGTGCTTATGCCCAATTGATTCTCGATTTCGTGAAGATAGAGCGCGATACGCCAGTAGGCGATATTGACATGGAAACAAAGAAGGTTTTCTTGAAACAATATATCGATGAGGCTTTGGCTGCATACGGTGATGGTTCGGGGAAAGGTGCTTCAGCATTGAAGGCAGAGATAGATGCCGCACAAGCCATCTACGATGATGCTTCTGCTTCGTTTGATGTAATAGACGAGCATGTCAACTCTTTGATGAAAGCCTTGGATGAATATAATTGGGACAATAGCAAAAAGGCGGTTGTTACCGACCCACGTTTTGCTCGTGGAGCAACCATGGCATTCGGTCGTTTATCAACCAGCGGTTTCTCTTCAAGTGAGATATCCGAGCAAGGTTTCTGTTGGAATACCGAAGGCAATCCGACCATCAATGACAATACCACTACGAACTATCTTTCGAATCATGGTGAAATCTATTACATAGAAGACTTGACTCCTTGCACCAAATATTATATGCGTGCATACGCCAAGACTAAGGAAGGGCGCGTGAAATATGGTGACGTGATTCGTTTCTATACCATTCCTAAAGGTAATATCACGTATTGGTACAACAATGGTGGTGATGAGGCAGCCAACAAACGCGTGAATGCTGCCGCTACGGAGGCTTGCGAGATATTCAATAAGCTTTCTTCTGCCCGAAAGCCATTCAGCATTGGTTATAGTTCTGGAACACCAACGGCAGATTGCTATTATGGTGATAATCCCTGGATGAACATGGGAGCCAATTCCTCTTATCAACGCACGGGTACCATCATGCACGAAATGGAACACGGATTGGGCGTGATACCTTATTCTACACAATGGAGTAAGACCATTTTGCGTTCAAGTACTCAGAATTATAATGGCGGAACGGTTGGTTCAGGACAATGGTTAGGCGATCGTGTTAGCGCATTCCTCGACTTCTGGGATAACACCACAGGTTCTCGTTTGAATGGTGATTATCAACACATGTGGCCATACGGTATCAATGGTGCGAATGAGGATAATGGTACATTGGCTCTTTATTATGCCAATGCATTGATTTGTCAGGCGTTGGGAGAAGATGGCTTGGAACACAATTATTCTACGTTTGCCGAACCATATTATTCTTTCGAACATGAAGACGACGTGAAATATTACCTCAAGAGCGAAAACGAGGGTCGTGGCTTATATACTTCGTATTTAATGGAAACTACGGGAGGTCAGTTGCGAGTTGTTCAGATGAGTAGCGATGAGGCTGCAGCTAATGACTCTACCGCTTGGTACCTGTCGTTTGAGCCTTCCAATCAGTATTATACCATGCGTAATGCAGCTACGGGTAAGTATATCACGTACAATGGTTCTCGCTTTGCCGCCGCAACCCGTACTTCTCCAGTTGCCAACGATTGGTTGCATCTTATGCGCGGTCGTGTTGACGTTACCTCAGAGAAGTATCGTGGCTATTGGATTATTCATCCTATCACCGAATGGTCTCCTAATTGTATGCTTGCCAATGCATCTGGTACGGTAGGTCAAGCTACGTTCAATCTCGCCAACTCTGCCACCACGCAACGTTGGCTTATCCTTACCGAAGAGGAGATGAAGAAGGTGAACACTTACGTTGATGGTATTGATGACGTGAGATACGATGAGAAGACGCAAGATGCCGTTAATGGCATTTACGATCTCCAAGGACGTAAGGTTTCCGATAATCTTCCGATGGGTAAAGGTATCTATATCGTGAATGGGAAGAAAGTGGTAAAGTAATCATCGAATAATCAAGGTCATTAACTTTTCTTCTTGAAAAAGTTCATTGGCCACTTCGATGATGTCTTCCGCCGTTACGTTGTCTATTTGTTGGAATAGAGAGTTAATATCTTTCTCCCAACCATAAAGCAAGAAATTCTTACCAAAGTCAAGGGCAAATTGAAGTCGATGGTCGCAAGCCACGCCAATTTGCCCTTTGATTTGTTGTTGGGCAGCCTTGAGTTGAACGTCACTCATCACTTTCTTCTTGACGAGATTCAATTCTTTTCTTACCAACTTGCAACACTTCTCCACATCATGTGGGTCGCATCCGAAATATACGCTCCACAATCCCGTATCACTATAATAGGTTGCCATGCTTTCCACCGTGTACACCAATCCACGTCGTTCGCGCAAGGCAAGATTCAACTTCGCGTTCATGTTAGGACCGCCAAGTATGTTGTTCAATAGATATAGTGGGATTCTGTAATCATGATGGATATCGTATGCCAAACAACCCATCATCACGTGCGCTTGATGAGTGTGCATTTCACGAATCGTCGTTTGTGCCAAGGGTGGAGTAGGGGCATGAAGTGTGCGCTCAAGAATAACCTCTCCACGTGCCACGTCGCGGTTTCTCGTTTCCAATAGTTTGACCAATCGTTTGAAATCCACGTCCCCATAACTGAAGAAGATGGCATTCTCGGGACGATAAAACTTTCTCGTAAACCGCAATGCGTCTTCTGTGGTAAAACTTCTAACTCGTTCGGAAGTACCTAAGATATTATGCCCTAAAGGATGGTCATAGAATGCGATGTTCTCAAACTCATCGTATATCAATTCGGCTGGCGAATCGTAATAACTATCAATCTCGTCGCAAATCACTTCCACTTCTTTGTCGATTTCCGTTTGGGGATAAGTGCTATGAAAAACGATGTCGGTCAATAAGTCTACCGCTTTTGCCACATGGTCTTTCAAGATGGCACAATAATATGTGGTGCGTTGCTTGGTGGTGTAGGCATTCAGTTCTCCGCCTACTCGCTCCAAGCAATTCAATACTTGCAACGAACTACGTCGTTGCGTTCCCTTAAATGTGATATGTTCGCAGAAATGCGCCAAACCTTCTTCACCGACTTGTTCGTCTCGTGTACCTGCGGCAATCTGATAACCGCAATACACGACGGGTAGAGTAGAAGGTAAGTGGATGATTCGTAATCCGTTGCTAAGGGTTGCCGTTTGGTATTTCATGCTTTTTGTTGCTTTCCAAACTCTACGGATACGTAGTTGAAGAGACTTTTACACGTTTCAGCAGAGAATGCTTGGGCACATTCAATGATATTGTCCCATTGCTCTTCGGTGAGTCCGCTTTCAATATGTCTGCGCGTAATACCATACTTCAACAAACCGAAGATGAAACCTGCGTTGAAGTTGTCGCCAGCACCGATGGTACTCACGGTTTGGGTTTGCTTAACGGGATATTCCTTGCGGAAACCATTTTCTGCTCTCAACGTTACGGGTTTGCTTCCGTGTGTATAGATGAACTTCTTGCAATAGAAAGAAATTTCCGAATTATACACCTTATTGGGGTCGTCCATTTTATACAACACTTCAAAATCCTCATGACTTCCACGCACGATGTCTGCATATTCAAGGTTTTCCAACAAGTTTGGCGTGAGTTTCATTACTTCGTGCTTATGCGACGGACGGAAATTCACGTCGTAATAGATAATGGCACCATGATTGCGAGCGTAATCCAACAAACCCATCACTTGTGGGCGGATAACAGGATTGACGGCGAAGTAAGAGCCAAACAATACGATGTCGTCTGCTTGTATGTCGGGATATACGAAATCCAATTGGTCGTGTGGATGGTCTTTATAAAAAAGATATTCCGCATCGTTGTTCTCGTTGAGGAATGCCAATGAGATGGGAGATTGTGAGTCGGGAAAACGACTGACGCCAGATGCGTCAACGCCATTTTCCTTGAG
>JAEEGL011322559.1_pt1 | contig 12307 bp, 10 predicted proteins | sample 9134231 | NCBI WGS metagenome assembly JAEEGL01 (sample SAMN16246548, study PRJNA631951) | gut metagenome | biome: gut microbiome; feature: rumen; material: fiber-attached | host: Bos | place: Iran: Karaj | collected 2018-10 | reverse complement strand
GCCCATGACCGCAGAGGAGCTCGGCGCCGTATTCTGTGAAGAGCTGGTGGCGCAGGAGCTCAATAACGATGACCGGCTGATCCCCATCCCCGAAGAGATCGTCAGCTTCTATAAAATGTACCGCCCCTCTCCCCTGGTTCGTGCCTACTGTCTGGAGGAGAAGCTGCAGACTCCCGCACATATCTACTATAAGTTTGAGGGCAACAATACCAGCGGCTCACACAAGCTCAACTCCGCCGTTGCCCAGGCATACTACGCGAAAAAGCAGGGGCTCAAAGGCGTGACCACCGAAACGGGCGCCGGACAGTGGGGCACCGCTCTCTCCATGGCCTGCTCTTACTTCGGCCTCGACTGCAAGGTGTTCATGGTCAAGGTCTCCTATGAGCAGAAGCCCTTCCGGCGCGAGGTCATGCGCACATACGGAGCCTCCGTTACTCCGTCGCCGTCCATGACCACGGAAGTCGGCCGCAAGATCCTCGCCGAGCATCCCGGCACCACCGGCTCTCTCGGCTGCGCGATCTCCGAGGCTGTGGAGGTCGCTGTGAACAATCCCGGATACCGATATGTGCTCGGCAGCGTGCTCAATCAGGTCCTGCTCCATCAGTCGGTCATCGGTCTCGAGACCAAGGCCGCGCTGGATAAATACGGCATTAAGCCCGACATTATCATCGGCTGCGCCGGCGGTGGCTCCAACCTGGGCGGATTGATCTCCCCGTTTATGGGTCAGAAGCTTCGCGGCGAAGCGGATTACCGCATCATCGCCGTAGAGCCCGCCTCCTGCCCCAGCTTCACGCGCGGCATATACGCCTATGACTTCTGCGATACGGGCATGGTCTGTCCCCTGGCAAAAATGTATACCCTGGGCAGCGACTTTATTCCCGCCCCGAACCATGCCGGCGGCCTGCGCTATCACGGCATGAGCCCGGTCCTCTCGCAGCTCTACGACGACGGTTACATGGAGGCCGTCAGCGTGCCTCAGACCAGCGTATTCGAGGCTGCCGAGGAATTTGCCCGTGTCGAGGGCATCCTCCCGGCGCCCGAGAGCAGCCACGCCATCCGTGTCGCCATCGACGAGGCCCTGAAATGCAAGGAGACCGGCGAGGAAAAGAACATTGTCTTCGGCCTCACCGGCACCGGCTACTTCGACATGCTCGCCTACGAAAAGTTCCATGACGGAAAAATGGACGATTACATCCCCACCGATGAGGAGCTCGCCTCCTTCCGTGCCCGGCTTCCGAAGGTCAATTGACCTTCTCCCGGGCCGCCCGATCTCAGGACGGCAAATAAAAGACGACCGTTTCTTCCCCGGCGGGAGAAACGGTCGTTTCTTTACTGTATCGGCGAAATCAGAGAGAAGCCTTGGCCTTTTCGCACAGAGCGGTGAAGGCGGCGGGCTCATGGATCGCCATCTCGGAGAGCATCTTGCGGTTCATTTCGATGCCGGCATTCTTCAGGCCGTGCATGAAAGTGGAGTAATTCATGCCGTTGAGCTTGCAGCCCGCGCTGATGCGGGTGATCCACAGCCGACGGAAGTCGCGCTTCTTGAGCTTGCGGCCCACATAGGCGTAGCGGCCGGACTTCATCAGCTGCTCATTGGCCATTTTATAATGACGGGATTTGGAACCCCAGTAACCCTTGGCGAGACCCAGCTTTTTATTTCTTCTTTTGCGCGTCATCATCGCGCCTTTAACTCTGGCCATCTTTCAAAATCCTCCTTATTTGTACGGAACCATACGCTTGATGGTCGCTTCGTTGGTAACATCGGCATAAGTGCCCTGACGAAGGCCTCTCTTGCGCTTGGTGGATTTCTTGTTGAGAATGTGGCTCTTGTAGGCGTGAGCACGCTTGACCTTGCCGGTCTTGGTGAGATTGAATCTCTTCTTCGCACCGCTGTGCGTTTTCAGTTTCGGCATGGGAAAACTATCTCCTTTACTTTTTGTTACTCTGTTTGTCGGGCACCTTCGGGGAGAGGAAAACGGACATGTTCCTGCCCTCCAGTTTGGGATTCTTATCCATGGTGGCGATAGCGGAGCACTGCTCGGCAAAGCTCTTGAGGAGCTGCTCTCCGATATTGGTGTGAGCCATCTCACGGCCGCGGAAGCGTACCGTCACCTTCAGCCGGTTGCCTTCGGAAAGGAACTTTTGGCCGTTTTTCAGTTTCGTATTGAAATCGTTATCCCCGATGCCGGGCGACATGCGGATCTCCTTGACCTCAATCGTGTGCTGGTTCTTTCGGGCTTCCTTTTCCTTCTTGGTCTGCTCGAAGCGGAACTTCCCGTAGTCCATGATCCTACACACAGGCGGCTTGGCCTGAGGGGAGATCAGCACAAGGTCCATATCCCGCTCTTCGGCAACGCGCAGAGCCTCTTCCCCGGACATGATCCCGAGCTGTTCTCCGGTCTCGCTGATCAAACGAACTTCCGGTTCGCGGATCTCGTCGTTGAGCAAATGATTCTGGATAGCGATCTTACTACACCTCCGATAATGGTCGTCGCTGCTGCGGATAAAAAATACGGATACGATAAACCGTATCCGCACATAACACAAGCCCGCTGACCGGGCGGAGTGAACCATGTTGACCGCGGCGCGTTTCAAACGGCCGGGTGAGATCGGATACGATCTTCTTTATTGACAGATGGATTATAGACGCATGGGGCGGGAAAGTCAATAGGAAAATCAAAAGATTTTTAAATCCTCTCCCGGCGCGGCGCGGACCCGGAAGGCCCGGGCGTCACATCAGTTCGGTTTTGTAATCCCGCCCCATCAGATAGGCGACCGTTTCCTTCGGGGAACGGCCGTGATTGACGATCCCGTCCACGGCGCGGATGATCGGCATCTCGACGCCGTACTTGTCCGCCAGGGCGATGGCCGCGGGGATCGCGTGTATCCCCTCCACCACCATGCCGACCTCTTTTACTGCCTCCCGCACGGAAAGCCCCTGCCCGATGAGCCGTCCGCAGTTATTGTTGCGGCTGTGCGAGCTGGTAGCGGTGACGATCAGATCTCCCATACCGGCGAGCCCGCGGAAGGTCTCGGGCCGGCAGCCCATTTTGCGGCCCAGCCGTTCTATTTCCGCCAGTCCCCGCGTGATCAGGGCGGCCTTCGTATTGTCGCCGTATCCCAGTCCCGCGGACATGCCCGTCGCCAGGGCGATGATATTTTTCAGAGCTCCGCACAGCTCCACGCCGAGGATGTCCGTGTTGGTATAGGTGCGCATCACGGAGCAGGAGAACACCTGCTGCACTCTCCGGGCGACGGCGGGATCCCGGCTGGCCGCGACGATGGTGCTGGGAAGATCCACGGCGACCTCCTCCGCGTGCGTCGGGCCGGACAGCGCGGCGATGCGGAGATCGTCCCCCACCTCGCTGCGGACCACCTCGCTGAGCGTCATGAGCGTGTCGGCTTCTATGCCCTTGGCAACGATCACCGCGATCGGGTCTTTGTCCAGGAAAGGAGCCATGCGCCGGGCGGTCTCGCGGATATACACGGAGGCCACCGCGAGCACCACGATATCCGCGCCGCCGCAGGCCTCCTCCATGGCGCCGGTAAAGCGGACGCCTTCGGGAATGACCATGTTCGGAAGCCTGTCGACCGCTCTCACGCGGGAGAGGGTCTCCGCCTTGGCGGGATCGGAGGACCAGACCGTCACCTCATTGCCGTTGTTGTACAGCATCCTGGCCAGCGCCAGTCCCCAGGTCCCCGCTCCGAGTATTCCGATCCGTTCCATATCACAGCCTCCAGAACCGCATTCCGGACGCCCTGAGCTCGTCCATCCGGTACAGGCTCTTGACGTCGATGAGCACCTTCTCCTCGTCCCTCAGTTCGGGATCGAACAGAGCCTTGAGCTGATACATCGACAGGGAGCGGAATTCGTTGTGTCCCACCGCGACGATCACGCAGTCGGCGTTCCTGACCTCCTCAAACGGGATCAGATCCACGCCGTATTCGCGTTTTGCGATCTCCGGATCCGCCCAGGGATCGGTCACCTCGGGCCGGATCTCGTACTCTCCCAGCCGTTTGATCACATCGTAGACCTTGCTGTTGCGCGTGTCGGGGCAGTTCTCCTTAAAGGTTATGCCGAGAATGAAGACCTTCGCCTTCTTGGGGGCCTTCCCCGCCTCGATCATCTGCTTGATGGCGGCGTCCGCCACATAGGCGCCCATGCTGTCGTTGACCTTCCGCCCGTTGAGGATGATCTGGCTGTGGTATCCCAGCCTCTCGGCCACATTCGTCAGATAGTACGGATCGATCCCGATGCAGTGACCGCCCACCAGACCGGGCTTGAAGCCCAGGGCGTTCCACTTGGTGTTCATGCCGTCAAGCACTTCGTACGTGTCTATCCCCAGCCGGTCGCAGATCATGGCGATCTCGTTCATGAACGCGATGTTGATATCCCTCTGGCTGTTCTCGATCACCTTGACCGCTTCAGCCGTCTTGATATCGGAGACGCGGAACGTTCCGGCCTTGATCACGATATCGTAGATCTTCTGGATCTGATCGGCGGATTCCTCATCCATGCCCGAGACGACCTTACGGATACTCGTGAGCGTGTGCACACGATCCCCGGGGTTGATCCGCTCCGGGGAGTAGCCGACCTTGAAATCCGTGCCGCATTTCAGGCCTGAGGTCTCTTCCAGTATGGGGATACAGATGTCCTCCGTGACACCGGGATAGACCGTGGATTCATATACGACGATCGTGCCGGGCACCATATTGCGTCCTACGATACGCGAGGCGTTTCTGACGGGCTCCAGATCGGGATTGTTGTCGTCAAGGACCGGAGTGGGCACGGCCACTATGATGAACTTAGCCTCGCTCAGGCGCTTCTCGTCGGAGGTAAAGTCTACAGTCGTTTTTGAGATGACTTCATTGCCCACCTCATTGGTGGGATCGATCCCGCTTTTGTACTGCAGGATCCTGTGCTCGTGGTGATTGAATCCGATGACCTTCACATGCTTGGCAAACTCCACGGCGATGGGCATCCCCACATATCCGAGACCGACAAGAGCCAGCTTTTCCTCCCCGCTGATAAGGCGGTCATACAGCGTGTTATACTCGATCATGTTCGGCAAGTCCTTTCAAAAAGTACTCCTGAGTAAGCCGTCTTGCGCGGCGAAACGATCCGCCGGCTCCGGACCAAACACCATCATAGCGGCCGGGGGAACGTTCGTCAAATCTTTTCTTGACCGGGTCCGCTTTCCTTATGAAACGCCGGTCTTTCCCGACGCAGGTACAGGCTTCTCTCCTCAAAGCCCATTTTTCTCCAGAAGCCGAGGGCCGGTTCATTCCATACCAGCACCTCGACGTCGATCCGGTCCGTTTTCAGGGTTTCGAGCAGCCGTCGGAACGCCTGCTCGCCGAAATGCCGTCTTCTGTACGGCCGGTCGATAAAGAACTGGCGAAGATACAGCGGCGAACAGGATGTCTTTACAAGAGCGTACCCGATCGCGATCCCGTCGGATTCAAACAGATAAGCCTCGTAATCCGTTTCCAGAAAACGCTTCATTCTGACGCGGAGCTGAGCCGGATCCATCGGGTTATCGCTTTTTTCGTCCTCGATCAGGCGTTTATTGTATTCCGCCAGCAGCGTCAGATCATCCGAAGAGCATTTTCGTACACAGATCATATTCTTTCCCCCTCCCGGGCCTTGAAGAAGAGCAGACGGCTTATGCGATAAACATCGCGTCGCCGAAGGAGAAAAAGCGGTACCTGAGCTCTACCGCCCGGCGGTAGGCGTTCAGGATGTTTTCCCTGCCGGCCAGCGCAGAGACCAGCATGATCAGCGTGCTTTCCGGAAGATGGAAATTCGTGATCAGCGCGTCTACGGTCCTGAAGCGATAACCGGGATAAATAAAGATATCGGTCCAGCCGCTGCCGGCGCGCAGGATGCCGTCGCTGCCGGCAAAGCTCTCCAGAGTACGGCAGGATGTGGTCCCTACCGCGATGACCCTTCCGCCCTCCGCGTGCGTCCGGTTGACGGTCTCCGCCGTCTCCTCGGGCACGATACAGAACTCCGAGTGCATGGGATGATCCTCAATATTCTCTTCCTTCACCGGCCGGAAGGTGCCCAGGCCCACGTGCAGCGTGACGCGGCAGGTCTTCACGCCCCGTTTTTCGATCTCTTCGAGCAGCTCGCGTGTGAAATGCAGCCCTGCGGTCGGCGCAGCGGCGGACCCGGGATCTCTGGCGTATACGGTCTGATAGCGCTCGGGATCGGCCAGCTTTTCCTTGATATACGGCGGCAGCGGCATCTGCCCGAGTTTTTCGAGGATCTCCAGGAATATGCCCTCATACCGGAACCGAAGCACCTTGTTTCCGTCCGCCTCCGCGCGCGTGACGACGGCGGTCAGCTCCCCGCCGCCGAAGGTGATCTCTGTTCCGGGGGGCGTTTTCCGTCCCGGCCGGGTCAGGCACTCCCATTCTCCTCCGCCGAGATCCCGCAGCAGCACGACCTCTACGCTGCCTCCGGTGGGACGCGCTCCGAACAGGCGCGCGGGGATCACTCGGGAATCGTTCATCACCAGGCAGTCCCCCTCCCGGATGAGATCGGGCAGTTCCCGAAAGATCCTGTGTTGTATCTCCCCCGTGGCTTTGTCCAGGCACATCAGCCGGGAGGCGTCCCTCTGCTCCAGGGGCGTCTGCGCGATCAGCTCCTGCGGAAGATCATATGCAAAATCCGATTTTTTCACCTGTGTCTCCTTATGCCGCCGGGCCGCTTGACGCGGTCACGGCGCCGTGATATGATTTGAAGACATCGTCTTCCCGCGCAATGCAACTATATCTGTTCGGCGCGCGCAATGCAAGCCTTTTTCCGGCAGCGCTTTCGGCGCGTTTCCCCGGCGCGCCGCGGTTTTGAAAGAGAGTACGCCATGAAACGAACGATCGGTTTCATACTTGTCTTCATGATCCTTCTGGGTACGATCCCCGCCCGGGCCGACAGCGATATCTTTGACGCCCCCTCCGTATCCCGTTTCTGTTCCGCAGCTCCCATGAGTGAAAACAGAGCCGTTTTCGCGTCGGCCGAGCGTACCGGATTCACGCCTCCTCTGACCAGAGCCATGGCAGCCGAGATCCTCTACGCCATCGATCCGCTGCCCGATCTTCATCCTCTGTCCCGCACGTTCTCCGACGTGAACGCGGACTCCGTTTACGCGGCGGCGGCGTCCTGGGCTGTGGAAAAAGGGCTTTTCGACTCCGGGGACGGTTCCTTCTCTCCCGACCAGGCCCTGAACCGGGAACAGCTGGCCATAGTGCTCAACCGATATCTCGCCTGCTCGGATATGGTCCTTCCGGAGATCAACGAGACGGTGGTTTTCTTCGACACGCCGAACCTGAGCCCCGAGGGAAGGACCGCCGCGGGCGTGCTGCAGAGAGGCGGTGTCATGGCCGAAGCCTCCGACGGAAACTTTTATCCGGGCGCCGCGGTCACTCTCGCGCAGGCGGAGACCATTTTTCTCCGTCTTATGGGCGCGATGCGCAGACGATTCATGACCCTTCCCACCGCTACGGTGGCCGAGAGCGATCCCGTGGATCCCTCCTGGTTTTCCGATGTGTGCTTTATAGGCCATTCCCAGGTAGTCGCCATGCGCATGTATTTTGATTTTGCCGATACGGACTATCTGGCCGAGGTCGGTTTCACCGCGCCGGACATGCTCGTGCACAAGGGGTTCCACACGTCCTCGGGACGCGCGGGCTCGCTTCTGCGCCTCCTGCAGAACAAATCCTACGGGAAAGTGTTTGTAATGCTCGGCATCAACGACGTATCCGACCGGAAAAACCGTATCGAGGAATTCAAGGAGCCCATGCGGAAGATCCTGGATATGGTAAAGGAGACGCAGCCGGACGCCAAGCTCTACCTGATCTCGCTGGCGCCCGTGGGACACGCCGCGCCGTACGTCGTGATCTACAACCCCCGGGTCACCATTCTCTATTCCCAGGCCGTCAAGGATCTGTCCCGTGAGTACGGAGCGGAATACATCGATCTCTACCGCCCGCTCAGCGGCGCGGACGGTTACATGTACGACGAATACAGCGTCAACGACGGTATTCACATCACGCCCGAAACCTACTCCTCCATGCTGGAGGAATACTTCATGACTCATACGTAAAAAAGGGATCTGTCCGCCGGACAGATCCCTTTCCTTATCGGTCGTCTCCGGCCGTCTCCCGCCGGGCTTCTTCCTCTTCCTCCAGCACGCGGTAAGCCACCTTTCCCACGAGGGTCTTGGGCAGCTCATCGCGGAATTCGATCTCTTTGGGCATGGCGTATCGGGCGATGCGCTTTTCACAGTAGGCGAGAATGTCCGCTCTTGTCTCATCCGAGGCCGGGACGCCCGGCTTGAGCATGACGAAGGCCTTGACGCGCTGCATTCTGTACGGGTCGGGTACTCCGATCACGCAGCTCATCTGCACGCTCTCATGCGCGTCGAGGATGTTCTCGAGCTGCGCGGGATACACATTATACCCGGACGTGACGATCATCCTCTTGGCCCGGCCCCTGAAGTATATGAACCCTTCGTCGTCCATAGTCCCCAGATCTCCCGTATAGACCCAGGTCAGTCCGTCGGAATGGCGGCGGAGCGTCCGGGCCGTTTCCTCGGGATGATTGACGTATTCCTTCATGACGGTGGGGCCGGCGAGTAAGATCTCCCCCTCCTCCCCATAGGGCAGCTCCTCGTCCGTGCCGGGCCGGACGATTTTGATGTAGGTGTCGGGGAACGGAATGCCGATGCTCCCCTCCTTGAACATGTTGGGGGGAGTCAGGCAGCAGGCGGTCACCGTTTCGGTGGTCCCGTAGCCCTCGCGGACCTGGATCGTGGCTTTATGATCGTACAGGAAGCGGTCAAATTTCTTTTTCAGCTCCACTGACAGGGAATCCCCTCCGGAGAATACCCCCTTCAGACAGCTCAGATCCGCGCGTTCCATGCCGGGGATCCTCAGCAGTGCCTCATACAAAGTGGGTACGCCGGCGATGAAATTGCATCGGTATTTCGTGATCAGCCCGGCATAGCTTTTCGCCGTGAAGCGCGGGACCAGCACGCACCTGCCCCCGTTGGCAAGCATGGAGTGGATGCACACCCCAAGTCCGAAGCCGTGAAACAGAGGCATAGCCGAGAGCATTTTGTCTCCGGGCCGGAACATGGGGTTCGTAGCTGCGATCTGCCGCGCCAGAGCGTTGAAATTTCTGTTGGTGAGCAGTATGCCCTTTGTCGTGCCGGTGGTTCCGCCGGAATAGAGGATCACCGCGGGATCGTCTCCGGTCCTGCGGCCTTTGTATTTCCAAAAGCAGGACCTTCCCAGGCGCATGAACTCTTTCCACCGGATCACGGGAGCGTCGTCCGGGATCTTCTCGATCTTCCGTCCCTCGGTGAGCATATATCCCGCGCGTACGGGGCGGCTGAGCGCGTCCTTGATGCTGGCGATCACCACGTTCACAACGCAGGTGTCGGCGCGTATCGCCTCGATCTTGTGATAAAACTGGTCCAGCGTCACCACCGTGACGCTTCCGGATTCGTTGATATAAAACTCCAGCTCCTTCTCGCCGGAAAGGGGGTGCACCATGTTCGCCACGGCCCCCACCATATTGACCGCGTAAAACAGGTATATCGCCTGCGGGCAGTTGGGCATGGCGATGGTCACACGGTCGTTTTCCCGGATCCCGATGGTTTTGAGCGAGCGGGCGCACTGCTCGATATTCTTCATCATTTCCCTGTAGGACGTAGCCCTGCCCATAAAGTCGAACGCTATGTTGTTGGGATATTTCTCCGCAATTTCCCCCAGAACATCCACCATGGATCCCTCGGGATACTCCAGCGTCATCGGAATGTCTCCCATGCTGGAACGCCACGGTGTTCCGGCGGTGATCTCCGGCATTCTGTTACCTCCCTATACAGTAAAGCATAAAAACGGAACCGTTTGCGTGAAACGATCCTTTTTGCGGGGTCATAGTAACACAGCGTCTGCGTAAATTCAAGCCGGGAGGTCTGCCGACAGAGCGTTCTTCGTCACGGTTTTTTTACAATTGCGGAAAGATTGGGTGTTTCCAGCGGAAAGAAAAAGGTGTATAATAATATGTTGTATTATGATTATACGCGGCCGGTTGCGGAGCGGCATGATCAGCTCCCTTCCGCCGTTTCCGATCCGAAGATAAAGGAGGCTGTATCCTTGAAGAAAAAAGTCCTGGTCGTGGAAGACGACGGCAATATCGCCGAACTCCTGCGGCTGTATCTTGAGAAGGACGGATTTGAGGTCTTTCACGCCGGCGACGGCGCGGAAGGGATCCACATGGCGCAGACCCTTTCTCCCGACCTGATCCTGCTGGACATCATGCTCCCGGCGCTGGACGGATGGGTCGTCTGTTCCGAGATCCGCAAAACGTCCCAGGTCCCGATCATTATGCTCACCGCCAAGGGGGAGACCTTTGACAAGATCTCCGGACTGGAGATGGGCGCGGACGACTATGTCACCAAGCCGTTTGAGGTGACGGAGCTGATGGCCCGGATCCACGCCGTTATGCGCCGCGGCAGCGGTGAAACGGTCCAGCCCGCGGAGCGCAAGCTCACCTTCGATAAGCTTGTGATCAATCTAGATTCCTATGAGCTCGTCGTGGACGGAAAGAGGATGGAGGTCCCTCCGAAGGAAATGGAGCTTCTCTATCATCTCGCTTCCTCGCCCAACCGCGTGTTCACCCGCAACCAGCTTCTTGACGAAGTCTGGGGCTTCGACTATTTCGGTGACTCCCGCACCGTGGACGTCCACATCAAACGCCTGCGCGAAAAGCTGGAGGGAGTATCGGACAAATGGTCGCTCAAGACTGTATGGGGCGTGGGATATAAGTTCGAACTCAGTGATTCGTGATGCACAGCTCGTATATACGCAATTTCATCAGCACGGCCGTGCTGATCCTGGCCAGCTTTCTGCTTATCGGCATCGCCTTCGGGTTCGCCAGCCGGCGCGTCTTCCTTTCCGAGACGGCCGCTCAGGTGGACAGCTCCGCCCGCGAGCTCTCGGTGATCGCCGTGGCCTACTCCGACGGGGGTGACCTTCGCGCTCCCGAGCTGAGCATGACGCTTTCCGCCGTAGCCTGCAGCAACGGCGAGCATATATTCATCACGGATATGGACGGCGTCGTTCAGTCCTGCTCCGACCCGGATTTTACCTGCGGGCACATCGGCATGTCGCTGAACAGGGATTTCATGGCCGCTCTTCCCCGCTCCGGCTCCTACTCGGAGCTGGGCAGGATGAACGGAATGTACGCCCAGCAGCGCTATTCGGTCGTGACCGCCCTGTGTTCCTCCGACGGAGTTCCTCTGGGGTATCTGTTCGTCTCGCGGGATACCCACGAGGCTCTCTCCGTCTGGCAGTCGATCCTGCCTCTGTTTTTCCTCATCAGCCTCTTTGTGCTGATACTGTCCCTGTCCTTTTCCCTCGCGAACTCGCACGTTCAGTCGCAGCCTCTGAGGGAAATGGCGGAGGCAGCCCGCCGTTACGGCCGGGGCGACCTTTCCGTGCGTGTGGGCATCTCGGACCGGGACGACGAGATCGGAGAACTGGCGGAGGCCTTCAATTCCATGGCCGAGTCTCTGGAGAAGGCCGAATCCCGGCGTGACGAGTTCATTGCCAACGTATCTCACGAGCTGAAATCTCCCATGACGACGATCGCCGGATTTGCCGACGGCATACTGGACGGAACCATTCCCCCGGAAAACGAAAAGAAGTATCTGCAGACCATCTCCTCGGAGACAAAGCGTCTCTCGAGACTGGTCCGGAGCATGCTCGAGCTTTCCCGGCTTCAGGCCACGGACACCGCGGAACTCCTCCGGCAGAGCTTTGATATAGGAGAAGTCCTCCGCCGCACCCTGCTGAGCTTTGCCGACAAAATAGAAAGCAGATCGCTCGACGTCAGCTTCCAGGTGCCCGAGGAGGCGATCTATGTGCTCGGAAATTCCGACGCGATCACCCAGGTGGTATACAACCTCTTTGACAACGCCGTCAAGTTTTCCCGCGAAGGAACGGAGCTGGGTGTTTCCCTGTGGAAAGACAGCTCCAAGGCCTATGTCTCCGTCCGGAACCACGGCGCGACGATCCCCGAGTCGGAGATCCCCCTTCTTTTCGACCGGTTCCACAAGTCCGACCGCAGCCGCAGTCAGGATCGGGACGGGGTGGGACTCGGACTTTATATTGTGAAAACGATCCTCAAGAATCACGGAGAGGATATCGCTGTTACCAGCCGCCAGGGCGTCACGGATTTTGTTTTCTCCCTGTCGCTGAAGCAGGAAACGAAAAAAACGGACAGCAAAAAGCGGTC
>JAEEGL010979680.1_pt1 | contig 12307 bp, 10 predicted proteins | sample 9134231 | NCBI WGS metagenome assembly JAEEGL01 (sample SAMN16246548, study PRJNA631951) | gut metagenome | biome: gut microbiome; feature: rumen; material: fiber-attached | host: Bos | place: Iran: Karaj | collected 2018-10 | reverse complement strand
TGAACCTGATTTGTCCAGTTTTACTGACGGAGAATCTATCAGATTCATCTTTAGAACGCACACGACTAAAATCTTTAGCGCTAAGAACTTTTAGATCCATAATAGATGTATTTTTATGATTATGATTTTTATAATGATATTAGTGTTTTGTTTATATCAACTTTCGTCGCAAAAATATGTATTTAATTTTGAAAATCAAAATAAATAATAGAAAAATAATCGTTAGATATATAAATATTGAAAGCGTTATAATAATAAGCAAGATGAATAGTATGATTACAATATAAATGAGAAGAACAAAAGAATTAGCAATTAATCTTGATTATCCATAATTTGATTATATCCCCGAGAATGGGATATTCGAAAAAAAAACGGCCAACCCTTTCGAGTTGACCGCCACTGGTTCACTTACTGATCTTGCCAATCCTATTCTTCAGTTTCAATCCGCGCACCCCTGAAGGGTGCGATTCATCTCCGGTGTCGCGCCCTTCTTGCCTGCGATGTTTCAATCCACGCACCCGAAGGTGCTATACTTGCGTTTTGCTTCTTGAGCAGCGGCTCGTAGTTTCAACCCACGCACTCACGTAGAGTGCGACTTCGCTGAAAAACTCGTCTATGGTACCGATATGGAGTTTCAATTCACGCGCCGATAGGCGCGATGTGTTGTCAATGGCTCTATAACTTATTTCTTCACATTTCAATCCACGCACCCAAGGGTGCGACCACACACGCTACATTTTCCAATATCGAACAGCAGTTTCAATCCACGCACCCGTAGAGGGTGCGACTATGCCACACCGGAGCCCCACTTGACCTCTTACTTGTTTCAATCCACGCCCCCATAAAGAGGGCGAGACCGCCGCGACAGCATCTACATCCGCGAATGGATGTTTCAATCCACGCACCCATAAGGTGCGATTTCTTCGCCTTCCTGGTCTGCTGTCCAGCGGACGTTTCAATCCGCGCACCCAATGAGTGCGACTGTAATTTGCTAGAGGATGAGCGACCTTCTAGTCGTTTCAATCCGCGCACCTTGAAGGTGCGACCGTACCAATGCAAGCTATACTGCCTCTGAATTGGGAGTTTCAATCCACGCACCTTCAAGGTGCGATTCAAGACCTATACCGGAAAGATACCACGTATGAAGTTTCAATTCACGTACCCACGAAGGGCACGACAGCGCATCAACATCGTCCTTATCGGTTGCGATGTGGTTTCAATTCACGCACCAAAGGTGCGATATCAGGAGCCGGACACCGATGTTTGCCGCGCCGTTGTTTCAATCCACACACCCTGGGCGTGGTTCTCTATTAAATAAGTTGTTCAATTTGGATTCCTTCAGGAAGATCTTCGGTATTTATTTCAATAGCGTAATCGGAGAACGCTCGAGGAGCTTTATCAATGACTTTTCGGATTGAGACTCTGTCAAACAGAAGGTTAGCTGGAGCATTCCCCAAAATAGAATTATGGTGGAATAAAATAAGCTTTCGAGGGCTCATTAAACCCCTACCAGCGGAGCGGTCCAGATCGAACATGTTCTTGAGTGCGTCAAAGAATAAAGCCTGATCTTCATCAGAAAAGCCGGTCTGGCGAGCAAGGCTGGGAGAGATAAAGCCGTGACAAACATACAATCCGTAGGGAATCGTTGCTTTGCGCCCCATCGTGCGATTGTCTCCGCCTTGTTTTTCCGCTTCCTTCTCAGTAGCAACAGCCATTCTAGTGATTGAATGCTCTGCAGTTGTTACAGGGTCGATAGATCGGGCAAAAGTGAGTTGGATAGGACCTCGCACTTGACCTGCATTTTTTCCAGTCGACATAACCGCTCCAAAAGAACGGACATCATAGAATCGCTGGCACATAATCTCACGAGCACGTTCGGACTTGTCTTTGTCTGCCGCATTTTTAACATTGTCTTCATCGTATGCCTTCTCGATAAGGGAATTCAACACGGCTTTCTCTCGGATGAAGATGTCAAACCCAGGCTTACCTTCCTTTGCGACTTGGACATAATTGCGGACCTTACGTTTCAGGCAGACATCGGTAACAAGCCCTTCTCCCGTCTCTGCGTCAACACGTGGGAGGTTACCTGCATCAGGGTCTCCGTTGGGGTTTCCATCCTGGACATCAAAGATGTAGAGGAAATCAATTCTATTCTTGATAGGTTCCATAAGATAATTATTTAGTTTATTAATTGTTTTCGTTTTCCTTGTCCTTTGCAGTAAAGAAATCCTGTCTCTGATGATAATAACCAATGAAAAAACGTCCTTGGTCTTGGAGATCGAGATTGTTGGGAAATCCAGATGCCGGAATCTTGTCTATAATTTCTTGCTTAATTCTCTCAAAATAGATGTTTCTTCCATCGCTTAGTTTATCCGAATGGTGTGATGACAGGTTCAAGATGGTAGAGAAAACGGCCGAAGGAGTGGAACTGGCTGAGTTCATGTACCGTTCCCTGATGGTGTGCTGTCTATTTGCTTCCTCCTGGATTTTATCCAAAACAGCGAACAATCTACCGCAGAGATAACCTGCGTTTTCATTTTGTTTGTCTAGCATAGTCTGTATTATTTGTTGTTTATTTTCTCTAATTAAATAAGCTTTGAGAATAGCAGCCCTTCCCTGCAGTACACTGTCTTGTTTGTCGCTTGATTCTGCACGAATCCTCCGTATGCAGTTCGAGAGCAGTGTATAAGGATATGGTTTCCCTTCAAAAATACTCTTAATCAACGCGTCCGGGAGATTTGGCGCAGCATCGGACGCTTTTCCTCCAAGTGTGACGGCTCCCAGGATGGCATACAAACCTTTATACCTACAATCTTGTTTGCCTTGTATCTCCATGTCGTCGAAATGATTGAGAATAGTTCGGGCAAACTCTTTTAGAGGGATCTCAGCCCAATAAACCACCGCAATACGCGCAGAATTTGGGGCGAGCCCGAGGATATAAAACCGATCCGAAGAAGATGCACTTAGGACACCAGAATATATCGATGTAAACACCTTTTGGACTTTCTGAATGTTCTGATCCGGATCATCTTCTTTCTTGAATGAGAATAGTGAGAACAAACCCTCTTCTGCTTGTGTACAGGCTTCATTATCGGCGGATGCCCAGAATATGAAGGTACGACTCCCTACGATAAACTTGTTCCTTGAATCACCTCTCAACATATAGTTCAATGCGGTAGTGTAAGCAAACTCCGCCTCTTCACCAATAGGGGCGTTTAACCCTTTTTCCTTCCCATAGGAATCATACCCCGATTTTGTTTGAAAAGAGACCAATTTTGATCCTGTGGGCTGGCCTCCTGAAATCAACGAAGCGGTGGTAGTCTCAACCAACTTACTTCGTTTTCCTGAAACAAGGCATACTCCCGATGCTCCTTTTTCGTCCTCATTTTCTTGAAGGACAAAGAAGCGCCCTTTCTCCGCAAGAATCTCTGTATCTCCCTCAATCAAAAAAGAGAAAACCGAGAATTTCTTGTTCAAACTCTTCACAATAACATCCCATAAAGGGTCGTTTCTCATCTGGGAATGAAGGACATCTAAATCTATCGCATAAAACCGCTTAAGTGCAGCCAAGTCCCCGTCATTTGGTATGCGTTCGGCGATTTGAAGTACCTTGTCTTTGAAAACATCATAAAACCTCCGACAGTGCTCCGAATCCTCCTTGTCTGAAAAACCGAATACATATTTACTGTTATCATAGAGATAACTCGCGCAAGGGGCGCTTGTCCTACCGACAGCCTTTTTGACAAGAAAAGTTTGGGCATGTTTTTCGTCAATACGTCGATCCTCGAAACGTACGAAGCGACCGTTTCTATCAATTACGATTAGGAACCCAATCTCTTTGTACTCCATACCGAAGACTGGGAGATTGTTTTTCTTTTTGCTTCGGTTATAGTACTCGTATAATGCATTCAGTATCATCTCAAAATGTCTTCACTATCAATAGGTGGAACATCAATGACTCCCTGTTGCATTCTCGCTCGGTAAAACAATGCATCAGGATTATCTTTTGATTTGGCAAAATCCATATCATATAGCATGATACCTAGGTCTCGATCTTCTGAAATTGGTGTCACGAGATTATCATTCTCTGGATCAATTAAACGGAAAGAAGCAACACATTCCCTCGTTCCCAAATAAGGCTGATTGAAACATTGTCCCTTCCTGGCTCTCCTCTCAAACATCGCGTTATACTTCCCGGGGTTCTCATCTTTTGAGTCTTCTTCGTTGGGGATGGCGTCTTTGTCCCGTTCATTTATCGGGATGAATACCAGTCGCGCTGTAATACGGTATCGAACATCCTGGAGAAACAAAGTGTTCTTCTGCTGCCTTTTTTCTTCAATATAAATGGGGTTTTTCCCCGCCAGAGCTCCGACTTCATTCCTACGGATGGAGCCAAACTTTATTGGATTAAGTACCTCGATTTTAGTTACTTGCCAACGAATGGCAGGTTTCCAAAAGATTGCTTCGAAGATGGCTCTGGCAGCAGACGGTGTTATGACATCATAACTAACTCGTTCAACCTTGAGTTCTGGTCGAGTGAAACAGGCCATTGGCCCCCACACTTCCAAGCAGAATTCTTTGTCGTGATAATACATATCTTACAAAATAAAAAGTTCTTCAATCCATTTGTTATCCGTAACAAGGCCAACATCTTCACGATAATAAGAAGGTTCCTCTATGAAATAGAGTTGTTCGTCAAGTTGTTGTACAGCCCCTGTACCCAAGAGCCTTTCAAAATCCTTTTGGCGTACGTTGACACAATAATTCGAAATCGCCCTCCGAAGTGATGAGGATGGACCGTTCAGCCTCCACTCTCTAACCAAATCCATCCCTTTCTCAAAAGCTACGATAACGGGAACACTATCGTCATCAATCAGATGAAAAGCATTTGCGGCAGATTCGAACATAATGCATCCGGCGTTGTTCAGCATTTCACCAATCCCGTGTTTATCGAAACTATCAATTCTTGAATACAGCTGTTTGAAATATAGATCCATTGTGTCTTGCGAGAGCCAGTCATGCCCTGTTCCCATATTCTTCCTGGCGTTGTTTGTTTGAGCGATATAACCAGCAGGAAGGGGATGCTCCTTCGTCAAACTGAAAATAAAAACGGGACAAATTGGGAGTTTACCCTCACGATTGCATCGACCTGCGGCCTGAAGAATAGAATCCAACCCAGCTTCTTGACGGAATACGACTGGGAAATCAATATCTACACCAGCTTCGATTAATTGCGTTGATACGACCCGGACAAAAGGTATTCCAGGGTCGTTTAATACGTTTTTCAAATAGCGGATGCTTTTCTTAACATGGGCGGGGCACATCATTCTGGAGAGATGAATGCGAACTCCCTCAGCTGGTAGCCTCTCGAAAACCTCTTTGGCATCCTTTCTAGAATTAACTATGCAAAGCACTCGTTTTTCTTGTGCCAATCTCTTGGCGATCTCATCATAAGAACTAGCTGTTTCATCAAAGTATAGACGAGTTCGACGGAGCTTATTGTGCAGTTTTTCCTCCTTCGGAATGATTTCTCGAATAGAAGGTAGAGCCATAAAACTGGCAGTTGGGTTTGTCCCTCGAATCATCCCAGACAAGGTTGGTTGACTCGCAGTTGTAAATAGGATGGAGCAATGAAACAGGCGTTGATAGGTTTCAAGAGCATCTACAATAGGATGCAGAAATTCATTTGGCAAGACCTGGGCCTCATCCAGAATGATTACGCTGTTGGCAATATTGTGAAGCTTACGGCATCTAGACGGCCTATTGCTGAAAAGAGATTCAAATAGTTGTACATTCGTTGTTACAACAATGGGATAATCCCAGTTTTCGGTGGCGAGTTGTAAGGATTTAGTGAGTTCTGTAGAAGAGTTGTCATAGTCAACATCGGAATGATGCTCCAGTACGTTTTTATCTCCAAAAATCCTTTTCAGTACAGCTGCAGTCTGAGAAATGATGCTTGTATATGGAATGGCAATGACAATCCGCGTTTGCTGATTGTATACTGCGTGTCGCATTGCCCAAAGCATAGAGGATAACGTCTTACCTCCACCGGTGGGAACAGTCAAACTATAATAACCAGGCTTAATATCGCTTGTATTACGGCAATAGTCCTGAACAAGGTTTCGAACGCTATTTACGGCAGATTGCGTCGATGTGATTCTGAGCCTGTTCAAATACTCCTCCAAGCAAACCAATAGGTGAGGTAAGCAATCACACTTCCCTCTCAAATCACTTTGCTCTGGGCTCATGAACGATTCGGTATCTAAAAAGTCTGCATCAACGAGGCAACTGAAAAGCATCCTTTCTAAGTGATGAATATCTTTTTGTTTCGTTTCGCATAGCGAGCTAGGTAGAGCAAGATTGGCAAAAATTGGAGAGATCGACACGTCTGCCGGGAAATCAGATTCAAGTTTAGCCCTCCATTCATCATCATCATAAAGACCTCGGTGATGGCCCATGACAGCATTACTGAACAGCCCCTGTTCACGTGGGAATAATTGTTTGGCAACAAGGCCACCTACAAATGCGTGCTCAGATGGACTGTTGACTACCATATTGGGGGCATAACCGCTCGACAACATAATATGTTGCTGAAACCCTTTCCTCTCCTTTCCTTTATCATGGATAAGCCCCATAACCCTTCCAAATTCAGCCATCCCAAAAGCAGATGCAAAGGTGCGGGCATATTCGGCGACCCCCGATGAATGTACATCGTTCATCTGGATGATCCATTTGTCCGAGAACTTTATATGTGAGATAAAATCCATTTATGCAAAGATCACTTTTGTCTGTGCCAAAATGCTACACATGCTTTTGGTTTTCTTTGGAAGAAGAAACAGAAAATAGACTATACAATTTCGTTTCGTGTTAGATTCTCCTTTGTTTTTTTAATGTTTCGACGCGCGATGTCCAACTTCTTATTCAGTGTTGCATCATCGGGGATAATCATTAACGCCAAATCTTTTAATTTTTTATGCTTGTACTGTGGGTAGTTTTCTTCCATATCATATTGAAGATTGGAATCAAGAAGAATAAAGGCCGCTTCTAACTTTGAAATGTTATGTTGTTTTGCCAAATAGCGTTCCAACTTATTGATTTTGCTCTCAATTGAATTCAAATGCTCTCGCCTTTCTCTTATAGTGTATTTTTTCCCAAAAGGATGCATTTCGCATCGCCCCAAAAACGGTGAAAGGATAGTGCCAATTATTGAGTACAAGGTAAACCGGTCATAAACAATCATAAAAAAGCCAAAAATAAAAGAAATGAAGCTTATAACCCGAATCAAAGTATTTCCTTTTGCAATGAAAAAACCTACAATAAAAAAGAAAGCAAAGCCCCAGGATATCATTCGAATGAGTATTCTTTTGATTGTCAAAATCCGATAACACCTAGAACAGACTTCGTCACAATACTCTTTGTCAGAATAATACATCCGGCGAATTGTACCCTGGAATTCTGTCCCAGACCAAATCATATGTCTCTCCTCCCAGAACTTGGTCTTCTTATCCTTCAATTCACGTCCACAACATTCACAATAATCAAACATAGATGAAAGAAATAATAGAATGAACAATGGTTATTACATTTCGCAATTTACGAATAAAAACTTGAAAACGTCACATGCATCGAGTCGTAATTGACTTGCTGGCTGTGATTTAGTTTAACGTTTCAATTCAATAATGCTCGTATAAAGGTTTGGGATTATTATGGGGAATAATTATCTTTGAAAAAACCGAAGCACTCGTTGGCATATAAGCAAATACAAAGACCATCATGAACTTTAAGCTTAACAAAAAGAACATTGAGAAATGGGAGGATTGTTACTATTGTAAGAGTATTATTTTCCCACTTAAGCAGAATCTATATCCTTCATGTCCCGGCCCCAAGCAGTACAATATTACAATACCTATTTTAGAAGATTACTTAAAAAAGAAAAAAGCTATCGAGGATAGGTTTGATTGTGGAAGCGATGGTTTCGACGGTATGGCTTTTAAGCATTGCCTTTATTTTGGCTGGATCATCTGTATTATATGCGCGGTGGCTTTGGGATCTACTGTGGGAGGGATCTATTTGGGTGTTGGCATTGTTGTCGCTTTATTCTTCATCGCCCGCCGTTTTTACAATACAAAACGCGAAAAGGCACTATCTGCCATTGAGATTCCTATGATTGAAAAGTATATCGAAGACTATGAACAGTGGCGTAGAGATAATAATATCTCTGCATGGTAGATGAATCTCATATGAAAAGCGTCTACAAGTTTTCTCTTATCGCGATTCTCTCTCTCTTGGGAGTTCTTGTCCTATCTTTTGGAGTATTGGTATTCCTTTACTCTGACTTCTTTTCTGCGCCTAAAGAAAAGGAATGTATCCGTTTAGCAGAGAGATTTCTGGGCTACAAGTTGGGAAGGGATAATGAAGTACTTGATTATGATGCCGACTATAGCCATCCAGACCGTCCACTTAGTTTTACCATTAAGATCCCAAACGATAGATTCCAGGCGCTGGTTGATTACTGTCGAAAAGAGGTGGCTTTAGAATCAGAATCCACAAGAGCAAAGGACGGAAAGTATGACATTATTACTAGTCCTATCAATCAATCTAGTAGAGGTTATGAGAAGACAAAGGAAGTACTCTGGGGTGAAGATCGGGTTCATTATCAAACCATTGAGATTATACCGGATAAAGGTACCATTGAGTATGTTGAAATGTCTTATTAGCAGATATTTCATCTTCTCCACTCATTCCCTCGGAGATTAATCGCACAATATGAGTACGTTCTTATTGCCCTGTGAACCATGGTAAAGCTTGATTCAATTTCCTGAGGACTGGAACGGGACTCAACCTAATTGTTTATCTTTTATACCAATAACGGTTATGAAAAAGAGAATTTGGATAAGAAAACTATCAGCTCTTTTGTGCGCCCTTTGTATAATTGCTTTTGGACTTGGGGTACTCTATGTTGGAGTAGCATTACCATTTAATGCCATACTTGAAGCATTCTCAAGCGCATATGACGGCCTGACTATTTTTCAGGAGCATTGTATTGGATGGGGATGGTTCTTATGGTTGTTGGCGACATTAATTCTTGGAATAAAGATAGAGAATTGGACTGATAGTTCCGGTCTTGCACTGAATATTTTTGCGGCCGTAGCTTCACTTTTTTTGGGGGCTATTCTTAATGTATTGTTATTAGAGGAGCACCCGGTCTTTTGCGGAGCATTTAGTTTGTTGTATTTGGTTGTAGTTTTAATTATATGGTATTATTTTGAGGGAGATGAGGAATAATATGCATATTGTTCATCAAAAAAGGGATTCTTACATTGGGTTTTTATTATATTTACATTTGATAGCATACAAAACGACTGTGAAAATGACAATATCTGCAAAATCAGCGCTGATGACTTGGTGGCGAGCTTATAGTTCTGAGTTTCTTTCAAAGAAAATTCAACTCGGAAAATCGCCAGCACTTCCTCTTATTCAAAGAGAATATGCCGATCCAACTGTTAATCCTAATGCGAAACAGTCAACTCTAAAGGGGTGTCCAGTTGATGAAATACCTTGTATTGAGATCACTCCACTTTATCGTATACTGGATCCAAACGAACACGGAATTCTATTTGTGAACTGTAATCCTTCCGGCACTGATTATAAGTATTACAGAGATTATTACCAGCGGCATGCCAAGACGTGTCCCGATTTCTTCCTTTATGATAAGGAGGATAACTCCTATTTCAATGCGGCCAAGAAGTTCGCCAAAGATGCAGGTGTCTCCATCAATGAGTCAAACTTGGATGGCAACTACGCAATGATAGATATCTTCCCCCTTGTCATTCAGAACCAGGCTGTCCTGAAGGAGGCTTATTATAATGCGACAGAGGATCGAAGAAAAGCCTTTACTGAGTTGCTGAATATTTTCATTGACAACGTGCTCCAAATCAAGCCAAAAGTCATCGTCGCTACTAATGCATTTGTAAAAGACCTGCTCACCAGTGACAAAGACTACTCCCTGAAAAAGCTCAATCTGCTGAAATCAACTTATGAAGGAGATAAATTCGTGCGATACAAAATAGAAATCCAAGGTTTTACATCTACTCTCTTTTGTGGCGGAATGATTGCTGGCGGGCATCAAATGGACACTGAGAGCAGAAACCGCTTGAATCGGGATGTGAGGCATTTCTTTTCAGGGAATCCTATCCCTATCGCTTGATCCGTATAAACCATTAAAGAAAAAAGGCCCCTGGATTGCTCCAGAGGCCTTTTTTGTGATGTGTCAGCTAGAACAGTATGTAAAGCGGGTAGGTGCAGAAGCCTGAAGCAGCTTTGACACCCATGTCAGACAAGACAGGGGATCCGACCATTGATGCCTGTTTCGATGCGGACCGATTAGATTTAGGAAGAGTTGGTATTATTCCAGATCCTGGAAGGCTGGCAACCGAGAAAGGAAAAGAACTAGCACGAAAAAAAAATCTTATAAGCTGTCCCTCAATGTGCATCACTATGGCCATATGGTGGGTATTAAGTTCAGGGAAAAAGGGGTTTGCAATCTATCGGGAAGGGAAAGTGAATGAGCAAGCATGCCGAGGCGCGGGACCGAAGGGTCTTTGCAATTTCCTATTGAATAGTATTACGCTCGGGCAGTGTACATGATTATGGGATCCCAATGTCACTTTCATGTACGCTGCTCGCCGGAAATAGGGTTCAGCGTGGGGTTGGGCGGAGGAACGTGCACAAAATCATGCCCCCGGTACGTTCGGGATGTACACTGGTGGAGCGTGCGAGAATCTTCATGCTGTTTCCCTACGCCTGCGCGTTGTACAAGTCTCGCTTGTACAGGAAGGCTTCAGCAGGAAGACGTTTCTTTGCTCATGTCTCGCGGTTTTGGCCGATAACGAATCGATTATGTCTGGCTTGAGCAGAATAATCCGGCCAGACGTACATTTCGTTGTACATGCGAGCCTTGAACAACGTCTCGTCAGGGGACGCCATCGAGCTCCTATAGAGCCTTCGCCTCGCTGTCCGGAATGGCCGGCCAGGGGTTTGTAAGGATTCCGGCCATCTGTTTCATCTGTGCGTGAAGCTTGATGCGCATTCCGTCCACTTCTTCCTTTCGGCTGCGGGTCCTGTCCGGCAGGAGCGGCTCTCCGACGGTGAGGGTCATCAGCGGCTCTGACTTTTTGCCGAACAACCGATACACCCCCTTCCGCTCGCGATAGGTGATCACGAAGGGGATTACGGGCACATTGTATTTATAGGCCATGGTGAAGGCGCCTTTCCGGAAGGGGCGGATGGGCTTGTAGTAGTTCCAGCGCACTTCCTCCGGGAACACCAGGATCCAGTCTCCTCGGCGGTGGAACTCGTCAAAGGCTTCGTTGAACTTGCGCATGCCGGCCACGGTTTCGGCGACGGGGATGCCGCCCATGTAGCGGAGCACCCAGCCGAATATGCCGTTGAAGTGCTTGGCGTACATGGGAATCCACATCCGCCTGAACCAGCGCACGGCCCGGCACACGCTCAACGCATCAAAGATGTACGCATGGTTGCAGATGCATATAGCGCCGTTTTTCAACTGTTCCTTGCAGGGCTTGAGAACCTTCTTGCCTTCGATTCTGAGTCCGTACTTGATTCGGTTCCAGGGAGAGACCAATAACCATTTGGCCAGGCTGTTCAGCAGGCTGTTGCATTTGAATCGGAATGAATCGTCCAGGTAGGGATAGGTCTCGTCAAAGACATAGGTGTCAGGCGTATCGGCCGGTTTCTCCACCTTCACCAGGTGGGCATAGGGGTCGTCCTGGGGATAATCGATAACCTGGGGCGGAATGTACACGCCTTCTTTCAGTTTCAGACCGGGGTGCTGCGTTTTCATGGCAAAGGGTTCTGCACATGCAAAGCTATCAAATAAATATTGCGATAACAAATCGGAGAACGACGATTTTATGTAATAAAATCTACGAAAATATTTCTTAGTTTAAAAATAAACGCTATATTTGCCCCTGGATCCATAAACAATGCGTTGAAAATGAAACAGAAACTAACGGCGAAAGAAGAGGAAATCATGAATATCTTCTGGCAGAAGGGCGAACTCTGTATCCGGGAACTGGTCGATTCCTTCCCGGAACCCAGGCCGGGCTACACCACCGTCTCCAAACAGGTGGGCATTCTTGAGGAAAAGAAGTTCCTGCAGCGGCGTCCGATCGCCAATACTTTCCTGTACAAGCCGGTCATCAGCGAACGCGAGTACCACGGCATCACCATCGGGGACGTTGTGGACAAGTATTACGGCAAGTCTTACTCCAATCTCGTCCTTCAT
>JAEEGL017352914.1_pt1 | contig 12308 bp, 13 predicted proteins | sample 9134231 | NCBI WGS metagenome assembly JAEEGL01 (sample SAMN16246548, study PRJNA631951) | gut metagenome | biome: gut microbiome; feature: rumen; material: fiber-attached | host: Bos | place: Iran: Karaj | collected 2018-10 | reverse complement strand
TCATCATGACTACAATCAGCTAACATCTTCAACTCAGCACGATCAATATTATCAAGCTTAGTTTCAGAAGCATAGATTTGTTCATCAGCCATTCTTAACATTATTTCAAACCAATAATTAATTGCCTCATTATTGTCATGCTTTAAATCGAAAAATATATCATCGATAGCCTTCGTATAAGTAATCTTATTTGCATATATACTTTCTGATAAATTTAATGGACTAATCTTTAAACTAGTACCATATATATTATTAATACTTTCAGTAAACTTAGCATTATGAAGTAATCTAGCAGTTCGACCATTACCATCAATATATGGGTGAATTCTTATAAATAATAAATGTATTAATGAACTTTTTAAAAATGGATTACTCATAAGCAAAGAAATATCTTTTTGCTTATATATTTTAATAAAATCATTCATAAATTTATCAATATCTTTAGCTTTAGCTCCACGCCAGAATATTTCTTCCTTACCATCTTGATTATATCTACTGACATTTACTTCTTCTTTACGATAATTAAACGTTGGTTCATATTCTCCCCTAACAGCGAAATTATGTAGTCCATGAATACGTTTATGACTAACCGACAAAGTATCAAAGAATACTTTTGAACTTAATAAATCAATCTTATTAAATTTCATATTCTCTATTTTTTGACTATATTTCAATTCTTCATAAAGTAAATATATCCAATAATCAATTATATATTGATCATCAAAACTAGATATTTTTGTTAGATAATTACTAAAACTATTATTGGTATCTTGTAAGTGTTCCAAAACACTAGCATTAAGCGTAATCCCCTTAACAAATGAATCTAGTGGAAAATATTCAACGTAAGCATCATTCATTCTATTATCCACAATATCCCCCTCTTTCTGGTTACATATAATAACACAATTGTTTGCTATTGTCAAATTTAACCCATATATATTCACAAAATAATATAATTGTGCTATAATTAACGGCGTCAGGCGATGATAATATGAAAAAAGCAGAAAAGAGAAAATATGTTAGTTTAATTCATAAATATGCTAACGACATCATTTATAACGCTACCTATAAAACTCAAAAAATGTACATGCAGCATGGTGTTACAAGTGTCTTAGAACATGAAATAAATGTTACCATCTATGCCCTAAAAATAGCCAATACTCTTAGATTAAAAGTTGATGAAAAAACTTTAATCCGAGGTTGTTTATTACATGACTATTTTTTATACGATTGGCATAATGATAACAATAATCATGGCTTACATGGATTTACTCATGCGAAAACTGCGCTAAATAATGCTTCTAACGAATTTGAACTAAATAAAATTGAGAGAAATATGATATATTGTCATATGTTCCCCCTTAATTTAAGAGTTCCTAAATATAAAGAAAGTATTATCTTATGTATTGCCGATAAAATAGTTGCTACCAAAGAAACTATTCATCGGAAAAGAGGTTTAAAATGAAAAAAGAAATAGAAAATAATCCATATGTTATTACATTCATTAATAAAAGTAAAATGCCTATATTAACAAAGGCAATTATAACTGGTTCCTTGGTAGGGGCAATTACCATATCATCAATTACCTTTTTTCAAGCCTTTAATATAATAGGCAATAATCAAAAAGAGGATGATATATTAAAAACAAGAATAAGTGATATAAGAGAAAATAATGACCTTATAATTGAAAATATCGTTCAAAATGGTATTCTTATTGCTAATGATACATTTACTAGTTTAAGCAATTATTACATAAAAGATGGTAACCTATATGACAAAAAAAATAATATAAAAACATTTGAAAATGAAACAAAACCTATATATATGCTTAACTGTAATGTTGATAGTAATCTACTAGCTAATTGTAATTTAAAAAAATCAAAAATAACTCAATTATCACTTGAAATAACATCTATTGAAGATGACTGCATTTCATATTTACCTAGTACTATAAAAGGATTATCATTAAATAAAAGTAATTATATAACTAATCTAAATGAATTACCTGTAGTATGCCCCAATATAGAATATCTATATTTAAATAATATTCCTATGCTATCAGACTTATCATTTATATATAAACTACCCAAATTAAAAGAAGTATATTTGGCAGAATCTGCATATATTACTGAAGATATTTTAAAGTATCTAAGTGATAATAAAATTAAAACTAATATTAGTTATAAAGATATTAATAATAACAATAAAACTAATGAAATAATATCTAAAATCATAAAACCAAATATGTCTGATTTAGAAAAAATAAATGCCATCAGTTCATATGTCGTAAATAACTTAGAATATGATGCCACAACTTTGTATGATAGCAATATGAGCCCATTATCATTAGCATTAAATGAGAATAAAGGAGTATGTTCTTCATATGCATATTTAACTACCGTTTTATTAAATAAAGCCGGTATTAATTCCATAAATTTAATTAATGATAATCATAGTTGGAATTTATTAGAAGTAGATAATGAATACTATTATCTAGATACCACTAACTTAGATATTTCTAATTCATTTATACGTGCTATCAATAAACCGGGATATTACATGGCTAATCCAATTGATAGTAAACTTCCTAATATTCTAGATAATAGAATAATTATTCCGAAGAGTGTTGTCGATGATATTATTAATAACTATGATATTTATGACTTACATGTTAAATATAAAAATATTAAATATGGTACTTTAGCTATTGCATCTGTTATAGCTGGTATTGTTGTTAATTTAAAAATTAAATCTAAGAAAGAAAAACAATCAAAAAAAAGATAGAGGAGACATCCTCTTTTTTTACAACTACTATGTAAACTTTTAATTATTCTTATTGAAAGAAACATAAAAAAATGCTATTATCAAAATAGAGGAGTACAATAATAAAAAATATATTAATATCAAAGGAGGATATAGTGAAGATATTAAAAAACGAATTGCACTGTGAACTTAATATTAGAACTGAAAAAGATTATCCGACAAAAGGAGTCGAATTTATTGATATTACACCTTTGATAATTCAAGAAAAAATATTAAAAAAGATAACTAATGCCTTTACAAAAGAAATAAAAGACAAAAATGTTGATTACATTTTAGCACCAGAAGCCAGGGGATTTCTTTTTGGGGCATGTGTAGCTACTAAATTAGGTATTGGACTTATTCCAGTTAGAAAAAAAGGGAAATTACCTCCTTCAACTGTTGAGAAAACCTTTGATTATGAAAAAGAATATGGTAATGATACCTTAGAGATACCTAAATTGGTAAATGAGGACTATAAAAATAAAAACTTCTATATTTTAGATGACATATATGCTACAGGCAATACCCTAAAAGCCATTGAAAAAGCCATCAAAAAGTTAGGCGGTAATGTTATAGGTATGGGTGTCGTTCTAAATATAAAAGAATTAAATAAAAATAAAGATTTGTTTTCAATTATTGATGTAAACGAATCATAAAAAAGGAGATATTATGGAAATAAAAGAAAATGAAGTAGACTTAAGATATGTAAAAGTCAGTGATAAAGATATGCAAACTATCAAAAACGAGCACAGAAAATTATTAAATGATGTCAATAATGCCATAACTACAAGCGAAAAGCCTATTCTTATAGGTTCGCTGTTTGAAAGTAGAATTAGGAATTTTTTAGCCGAAAACTATAATCAATATACATTACCTATGGCTTATAATTACTTAGGTGAAACTATGGGCATAATGATGCTACGCTATAGTAAAAAATATGATCCTGAAAAAAACGAGACAGTTGAAGTACCACCAAAATGGTATACTTCAATCAAAGAAAAGAGCGCCAAAGAGCCTGGTAAACCTTACTTGCTTATATTTGATGGAATAGATGATATACTTGATGCAGCAAGCCTTTGCACGTTCCTTGAAACAATCGTACTTAACAAACTGGATGAATTTCCATTGCCACCAAATGTTAAAATAGTATGCACATTTAACCGTGAGTGCATACGACCAGAATTCAAAGAAATTATAGAAACATATAGTAAAAATAATTATTTTTTTACAACTGTGACTGAAAAAAGCCCTAAATTTGAAGAAGTTTTAATAGAAGAGCATAAGCTTGATTGTGAAAAACGTGAAAAAGAATATGAAGAAAGAATGAAGAAATTAGCTGCAGAAAGAAAAAATAACCCACCCGGAACAAGGCATAGATAATAAGAGTGATTCACAGAATCATTCTTTTTCTTTAAATAAAATGAGGAATCAATCAGATGTTCCTCATTTTATATTATCTATTATGTAATTTATCAAGTAATGATAATTCTTTAATTTTAATATTATTATTTTTACCAGTTCCTAACTCAATATCTGGTTTAACTGATTTTCCATGAAAGTCACTACCCCCACTAATTAATAAATTATAATTATTAGCTATTCCAAGATAATAATCCATCTCTTCACGTGAATGACTTGAATGGTATACTTCGATTCCTTTTAACCCGCAACTAATCATATCCTTTAATAGAATTAAGAATTCCTTTTCAGATAGTTTTAATGATTTTGGATGTGCTAAAACTGGAATACCACCACTATTAGCTATTAGCTCTAAACATTCTTTATATTTTAATCCTTTACTATTTTCTCTAGTTTTGTCATAGGCATCTATTAAATATTTATCAAAAGCTTCCTTTACTGTCGTAGCATAACCATATTTAATACAAAGCTTTGCTAAATCAGGGCGTCCTAAGTTATGATTAGCATTCACCAGGTCCTTAATATCTTCATAATTAAATTTTATTCCATAATCTCTTTTTATTTGTTCCATAACCGATAAGACAGAATTAATACTATTATCCCTCAAAGTAATCATTTTTTTATTTAATTCCATATTATTTATATCGATACCATAACCTAGAATGTGCATTAATCCTTTATCAACCTTCGCCGATAGTTCAATTCCATCAATAATTTCTATCCCACTATCAACAATAATTTTATCTTGTTTATTAACCGTTTTAATACCCTCAATCGTATCATGATCAGTTATTGCAAGTGTCCCTATATTTTTATCTATAGCTAATTTTATTAGTTCTTGTGGTGCTAACTCCCCATCTGAATAATTGGTATGAGTATGCATATCAATTAATTTATCATCTGCTTTATCATGTCTAATTGCCTCATTAAAAGAAGTTTTTCTACCTAACATACTAACCATAGTATAAGATTTTCTTTGAGCAATAGCTACTTGCTTTACTAAGTCTTCATATGGAAAATAATATGGTTCATTAATTAATTGTTTAATATTAATTGTAATATTATTTTCATAACAAGTTTTTAATAACATACCAATACCAAAAATATTTAACCTTTGATTCTTATTGCTTGGGTCGGGATCACCGTATGTAAAATCAAAATAGAGACCATTTTCAAATAATTTTCTTTGATCTTCTTCAGATATTTTATATTTATTAAATAATTCTAATATTTCTAATAATTCCTCTTTTAACATTTTTATCTTCCTTTCTTTAATAACATTCTCTTTTTCACTATTGGATCTACGTATTTTGAAATATCTTTATTCAGGTTAAAAACTTCTTTAACCATACTTGAAGATACAAATTGATATTCCTTATCAGCAAATAAGCAAATTGTATTTATCTTATTATTAGACATCTCTTTATTGATTTGCTGTAGTTGTACCTCATAATCATAATCACTTAAACTTCTAAGTCCTCTGATAATAGCCTTACATTCATAAAACAAGGCTACATCGACAGCTGCTCCACTAGCCGATATTATTTTAATATTATTCATTCTGTGATATAGTTCTTTAATTATTTCCACTCTTTCTTCTAAAGTAAATAATCCCGCTTTCTTTAAAGGATTTTGCATAACTGCAATTATTACTTCATCGAATAAATCACTTGCTTGTAGGACAATATTCATATGCCCTTTTGTTATTGGATCAAAACTTCCAGGATATAGAACTTTTGTCATAATGCCTTCACCAACCTTTTAATTATTTCTTTATCATCCTTCTTTAAAACATAATCAAAAACATTCTCATCAAATTCAATACTTGCTTTCTCCCTTAAATCAAATGCTTCTTCTGTTATATTATCTCTTATCATTGCTCTTTGTTTTCTTACTTCATATGGAATATCTAAAAGAATTTTAATATCACACATATCAAAATACTTAGAAAGAGGTAACAATAACCATTCTAAAATAACAATCTTATCTTTATTATTATTTAGAAAAACATCAATTTCTTTTTGCATATATTTCCATGTAATATCTGATAGTTTATCCATTTCTTTTCTTGAATTAAAAACAATTTCTCCAAGTTTTTTTCTGTCAACTATATTCTCTTTAATAATAGATTCTCCAAATGAACTAATTAATTCTTCCTGAACTTCAGGTAAGAGTAATACACTATGCCCTACAGTATCAATATCTAACTTAGTCGCATCCTTATTTATTAATTCAACCATTTGATTAGCTAAGGTGGTTTTTCCAGAACCTGATTTACCACAAATACCTATAATCATAAACTCCCTCACTTCACTTGTATTATAGTGCAAAAACTGATATAATAAAAATACATATTAGTTATATTTGATATAACTGGAGGTTATTATGAATATAGATTTTGAATTATACCGAATATTTTATGTTGTCGCTAATTACGGGAATATTACCAAAGCTAGTGAAGAATTACATATCTCACAACCAGCTATAAGTAAATCAATTAAAAATTTAGAAGATCAATTAGGTGGAAAACTATTTGTAAGAACAAGAAGAGGAGTAGTTTTAACTTCAGAAGGAAGTGAATTTTATAATTATATAAAACAGGCTATTGAATACATTAATAATGCTGAAAATAAATTTACTGATCTTATTAATCTAGAAACAGGCTGTATAAAAATAGGTATTACAAAAACTCTTACCAAAGAATTTTTACTTCCGTATCTAGAAAAATTTCACTCCTTATACCCTAAAATTGATATTCAAATTATAACCAATCTAACATCAGAATTAATGCCTAAATTAAGAAATGGCTTAATCGATATTGTAATATATAACATGACAGATAAGAATTATGGTAATGATATAGACATTATTAAATGTCGGAAAATACATGACTGTTTCGTCGCAAATAGTAAATATAAAGAATTAATAGATAAAGAAATATCCCTAAAAGAATTAAATAATTATCCTTTAATATTACAAGCTAAAGGTGCCAATACCAGAGAATTCATTGATAGTATTGCCAGAGATAATGGTGTAATACTTAAACCGAATATTGAATTAGCTAGTTACTCATTAGTGGTAGATTTTTCCAAAATCGGTCTTGGTATTGGCTATGCCACAAAAGAATACCTTAAAGAAGAATTAAAGAATAAAGAACTATTTGAAATAAAATTAAAAGAAAAAATACCCGGTAGATATATAGGTATCGCCTTGTCTAAAAATCATATCCCTAACTTTAGTACCAAAAAACTTATTGAAATAATAACTAATAGTAATTAAATTTATTGACTTTATAATTAATTAAAAGATATAATAAGAAATATCAGGGAGGTTATATATGAAATTTGATGAATATGTATTTAATTTAAGTGCTGAAGCATACAATAACGCTAAATCGCCAAATAATGACAAAAACGAAGAAATAAAGAAAAAGCAAGATAAGTTACTTAAACTACTACTTATGAAGTTTCAAGAACAATTAAAGAGCCAAAAGAATCTTGATAAAGGAATACTAAAAGCAAAATTTGAAAATAAATTTTGGAGCGACTTTAATGATGGCTATCAAGAAATAGATGAATTAGCAAAAAGTGATAATTTTGATTCTTTTGCTAGCGACTATTGCATGTATATCGGAGAAGTAGAAGACAGATGCAATGAATACTATAACGCTTATTATGAAATAATATGGGACTATAAAACATATTTTGAAGAACTCAAAAGCCATCAACCAACAAAAAAACAGTCAAGGAAGACTATAAAATAATAGAACGTTATAGTAACGGAGATAATACATTTATAATACCAAAACTTAAGGTAAAGAAAGAAAAAACTAGAACTTTAGAAAAAAATGAAATGATCTAAAATTGTGATTCTGTTCACAATTTTTTATTATTGAAATACATAGAAATATATGCTACTATTAAAATAGGGAAAGGAGTAGAGATGGAACAAGAAAAAAATAAAAACATAGTCATTGCATTACTTGTAGTAGTCATTGTACTTTTATTGGCATTAGTTATATTATTAGCTACAGGAACAATTAGTTTTAAATCAAATGAGCTAAATAATAATCAAAATTCCAGTAATACAGAGTATGAAAAAGATATTCAAAATGAGTTAGGTAAGAATGATACATTTTCTACAAGTACAAACTCAGGTGTAGTCGAAATAATAGGCTATCCAGAAACAAAGGAACTAATAGATGAGATGGGAGACGGAAAACACTACAATTACGTTTATTTTCATATTATAGAATCTAAAAGTACTGAATTTAAAAATTATATAAAGTCTTTAGAAGGAAACTCATATGTTCTAGAAGATGCTATTGGCATTGGATGCAATAGTGATGGCAAAATTACATATTACAATTCTTCTGATGAGTATGGAGACATGGAATATGAAATATCTAAAGAAGATTCTAGCAAGATTTTAAATGCTACAGAAAATAATCCCATTAGACTAAAATTAGAAAGACTAGTATATTCTTCTGGCAAGGGTGCACCAATATGCTATTCACATATTACGAAAGTAGAAATAGTAGAGTAAATATTATAATTGTAATCATCACCGATAATTTTATAAATAAAATGTAAGAGGAGTGAATAAAAATGGAAAATCAAAATGAAAATCAAAAAAATAATAAAAAAGCACTAATCATTGCAATTGCAGGTGTACTAATTATTATAGGAATTATTGTTGCATTATATTTTTACAATAAATCTTTTAATGATAAGAATAGTAATTCTACCGATTTTATTCAACTATCATTAGTAAATAATGAAGTAAAAGAAGTTGTTATTGATGGAAAAAAAATATCCTTGGAATTAAAAGATAATGCTGTTTATTTGAATGGTAAAAATATTTATTCTAATGATATTGGAATTGAAAATGTGCCAAATAATATTACAATAACAAAAGAGATGATTTTAATCGTAAAACCAGGTGGACAATTTGGTAATAATTATGCATTTTATGATTTAAATGGTAAAGAAATAAATTACGTTGGAAAAGATGCCCAATTTAATAATTTAAAATTTGAAGATGGCAAATTAAAAGTAAATGCCTTCATTACAGAAAATCACTGGATGGGTGGATATCGAATAGGAAATATTATGACAATAGATGATACAGAGAATTGCTCAGGAAAAAGATTAAAAGACTATCCAAGTGCCATTGAAGAACATAAAAATGATGTTTTAGATGCTGATTACTATTTTAACTTATCTGGTAATGAAGTATCATTAAAATATGATACAGTATTATTAACTGTTGGAGATTTAGATTTAAATACTTGTATTTTGCAAGAAAATGATAATCAAAGTGAAGATGATAAATAAAAAAAGTGAAAATACTTTTGATGTATTATTTACTGTTCCATATACAGTTGGATGTATCAATGATAAAGAATACCAATTAAACGCAAAAGTATCATTTACAAAAGAAAAAGATACATGGTTAATTAGTAACTATGAAGACGATGCAATTTATAAAGTTAGATATTAATTAGAAACATGATATAAAAAAATGAGAAATAATATAAAACTATCTAATTATTGAATTACAATAAAGTAATACTATTTCTTAATAAAGAGAGGAGTGAATAAAAATGGAAAATCAAAATGAACAAGGAAAAAATAATAATGGTTTAATTATACTAATAGCCATTTTATGCTTATTAGTTTTGGGACTAGGTAGTTACATAGTTTATGATAAAGTATTATCAAGCAATAATAACCAAAAGAATACTACAAACACTAGTACAAATACTGAAATTGATTCTGCATTATTAAATAACCTATATGACATATTAGGTATAAATTGGGAAGGTAACGATGGTAATTGTTTAAATTATTTCTTATCTAATAATAATTATAAAGATATCAATTATAAATCAAATCCTAATGATTATAGTTCAAATGCCCAAAGAATTTTTTCATTATATGCTAATCACAATAATATGAGAACATATAGATTTAATGATTATAATTGTGATGAAGAATGTAAATTACATTATTCATGCGCCGAATGTACAAGTATTTTAAAAGTAGATGCTGACAAAATAAAAAAAATATATGGCTTAGATAATTTAACATTAAATGAACTTCATGGAATAGAAACAGATTATGCATATAGCAGTGGTATTTCTGTTGGTGTGTGTCACTATGGAGTTACGCATGATACAAATAGTCAATACATTGACAATGATAATATAAGAATTACTGACAAACAAGTTGTAACTGACTATGCTTGGCCAGAAGAAGAAAAAATTAATAGTACCAAGAATCAAATTGTAACTTACGACTTTAAAAAAGATAGCAATGGTAATTATTATTTGAATAATATAACTGTTAAATAAATAAAAAACGAATAGTGATTTAATCCATTATTCGTTTTTAACTGGATATATTTACGATTATGTGATATATATGTAACAAATGACTATATCAAGGTATTTTAGGATAAAAAAACGAAACACATAAGTATTTCGGGTAAAACATCAATGGAGCGGATGAGGAGAATCGAACTCCCGTGGTCAGCTTGGAAGGCTGAAGTTCTACCATTAAACTACATCCGCAAATCAAGTAGGCAATATAAATTATAGGATATTTCCTTGTATTTGTCAACTAATTTAAGAAAAAAACGCTAATTTTTAATTATTAGCGCTTTTTATTACTTAATTACTCTTGGATCTAATAAGCTTAAACTTACTTTTTTCTTGTCCATTTTTATCTCATCAACATAACAATCAACAATATCACCAACACTAAGTACTTCACTAGGGTGTTTTATATATTTATCTGTTATTTTGGAAATGTGGACTAATCCATCTTCATGTAACCCAATATCGATAAATGCACCAAAGTCAACTACATTTCTGACAGTGCCTTGAAGTTTCATTCCAACTTTTAAATCTTCTAATTCCAAAACATCACTCTTTAAAAGTGGTTGTGGCATTTCATCTCTAGGGTCTCTATTAGGGGCTACGAGCGACTTTATGACATCTTCTAAAGTATACATATCTGTTCCTAATTTATTTTTGTAATCATCTATATTTATAGTATTTAATTTATCCGCTAGTTCTTTTGTACCAACATCTTTGATATCCATTCCTACTTCAGAAAGAAGCCTGATAGCCACATTATAACTTTCTGGATGAATACCTGTTGCATCCAATACGTTGTCGCCATCAGTGATTCTTAAAAAGCCAACCGCTTGCTCATATGTCTTATCACTAAGTAATTTTTCAATCTCTTTTCTGGAGTTAAATCTTCCTTTTGTATTTCTATAGTCAATAATTTTATCAATATATCTTTTAGTAATACCTGAAACATATTTAAGAAGGGAAGGGGAAGCAGTATTTATATTTACCCCAACACTATTAACTGTCTTGCTAACAACGAAGTCTAGATTATCAGATAGTTTCTTTTGCGGAACATCATGCTGATACAACCCAACGCCAATTCCTTCAGGAGGTATTTTAACAAGTTCTGCAAGTGGATCTTGAAGTCTTCTGCCAATACTTACAGCACTTCTTTTTTCTACCGCTAAATCAGGAAATTCTTCAATTGCAATTTTTGATGCACTATAGATACTAGCTCCTGCTTCTGAAACAATTACGTATTTACAATTTAGATTATATTTCTTAATCATCTCAGCCATGAATTTTTCACTTTCACGACTAGCCGTACCATTGCCAATAGCCACAATATCAACATTATATTTTTCTATTAAATTTTTAACTATTAACATTGATTGCTCAACTAATTTGTCTTGATTGCTTCCTTTAATAAAAGGTTTAACCACTATTGAATCCAAATATTTACCTGTTTTATCAATAACAGCTAACTTACATCCATTAACATAACCCGGATCGAATGCTAATACTGTTTTTTCTTTCATCGGAGGTGTTAATAATAAAGACTCTAAATTTTTAGCGAAATTACTTATTGCTGCATCTTCCCCAATTATTGTTAAATCACTTCTAATTTCTCTTTCAATAGATGTCTCTATCAAACGCTTGTAACTATCTTCGATAGCATCTTTTACTTCATTAACTACGAATGATTTATCATTTTTTATAAGTTTCT
>JAEEGL016964675.1_pt1 | contig 12308 bp, 8 predicted proteins | sample 9134231 | NCBI WGS metagenome assembly JAEEGL01 (sample SAMN16246548, study PRJNA631951) | gut metagenome | biome: gut microbiome; feature: rumen; material: fiber-attached | host: Bos | place: Iran: Karaj | collected 2018-10 | reverse complement strand
TGGCGCCCTTTGCGCACTAATTGTTGAATAGTCGGCATTTTGTTAGGTTTAATTTAATTAGTTGTTTATCAATCCTATTTTTTTTGGACATTATTTCTTAACTCGGGCTGAACACAGCTCAAGATCCACGATTTTTCAAGATGTAGTCAGGGAGATTTTCGGCCATAATACAGGCCTGAAGTCTATAAACCCACGATGCAACCGCATAATTGACACTTTTGTCCGCATCGTGCAGAGACCTATAACGGTTTAGTTTTCAGGTCCCCGACCATATCTATTCAAAAGGATAAACCTTTCACTAATTCAGCGGCGCAAAAGTACAACAATTTCTTTTACCAGCAAGCGTTTTCGAGATTTTTTTTCAAAAAAATTTGCATTTCAGCTAATTTTCTGTAATTCAGTAATCTAAATCAATAATTAGCATAAAAACAAAATGAAATGAACAACGCTAAAACCAAAAAACAATGATACGCCATCCAAAAATGGCGCAAAACTCCCCAAAAAAACTTCTCACTTCTTCCTTCTGTCTTCTATCTTCTACCCTCAATACTTCACAAACCTATCCTCGCCATTGCTCAAGCCAAGCAATTCGCTGCGCCCGAAAAGAAGAAAAATCTTATGGTTCCAGATGAGTTCCCAGAGGATACGGCTCACACGAACCTGATCCACTGCTGACAACTCTTCACTGATGACGGTGGTGTTTTCGTCGGCCTTTTTCACTTTCCGCTCCTGAAACGCCATCTGTACAAGCTGGTAGCATAGGTTGACAAAAGTAATGCCTGTGGTATGGTCGCGGCTGTCCATCACCATATTGATTCGATCGCTGAGTTCCTCATCGTTATAGAGGAGTTGCACTGGATTGGTGTCGATGTTCATAGCTGTATTTTTTGTTAACTGGGTACAAATCTATGAAATTTTCTCAATAATCCCACATTATGCCCCCAAAATCATTCATTTTTTTTTATTTTTGCACCTTAATTATTAATTATGGTTGTCAAACTACTTGTTGTTTGGTTTCTGGGAGTGGTCGCTTTTTTCGTCCTATGGGCGGTATTGGTGAAAGTTATCAAGCGGATTAGCGATCAGAAAAGTCAAGTCAAAGATGCCCCACAAGAGGAATCTGCCGAAAAGGAGGTTTTGCCCAAACAGCCATCATAAACCACATATCTACAATTCTTAAATCTTTGAATATTAAATTATTAAATCTTTAAATATGAAATATGACGTCATCGTTATCGGCAGCGGCCCAGGAGGCTATGTGGCTGCCATCAGAGCATCACAATTAGGAAAGAAAACCGCCGTGGTCGAAAAGGCTGAACTCGGTGGCATTTGCCTCAACTGGGGCTGTATCCCCACCAAAGCACTGCTAAAGAGCGCACAAGTTTATAACTACATAAAACATGCCGAAAACTACGGCATCAAGGTAGAAGGTGAAGCCGCTCCTGACATGACAGCCGTCGTAGCCCGCAGCCGTGGCGTGGCCGAGACCATGAGCAAAGGCGTGCAGTTCCTCCTCAAGAAAAACAACGTGGAGGTCATCAATGGTTATGGCCGACTCACTGCCGACAAACAAGTCTCCGTCACCGACGCTGAAGGCAACGTCACCCTCCATGAAGCTGACCACATCATCCTCGCCACGGGTTCCAGAGTACGTGAATTGCCCGCCCTGCCCATCGACGGAAAGCGCATCATCGGCTACCGTCAAGCCTTGGTGTTGGATAAGCTGCCCGAAAGCATGGTGGTCGTCGGCTCCGGTGCCATCGGATCTGAGTTCGCCTTCTTCTTCACCTCGATGGGTGTGAAAGTGACCCTTGTGGAGTTCCTGCCCAACGTGGTGCCAAACGAGGACGAGGAAGTCTCCAAACAAGTGGAACGCGCCTTCAAGAAGCTGAAGATGACCGTGATGACCGAAGCCTCAGTGACCCATGTCGATACCACAGGTGAGAAATGCGTATGCACCATTAGCACCAAGAAAGGTGAGAAGACCGTTGAGGCTGACATCGTGCTCTCCGCTGTGGGCGTGCAGACCAACATCGATGACCTCGGCCTGGAGACCCTGGGCATCGCCACCGAGCGCGGCAAAGTCGTCGTGGATGACTTCTACCACACCAATGTTCCCGGCGTGTATGCTATCGGCGACATCGTACACGGTCCCGCTTTAGCCCACAAAGCCGACCACGAAGCCACCATCTGCGTGGAGAAACTCTGCGGCCTTGACCCGAAGCCTCTGAACTACGCCAATATTCCAGGCTGCACCTACACCACACCAGAGATCGCCTCGGTCGGCCTCAGCGAAGACAAAGCCATCGCCGCCGGCTATGAAGTCAAAATCGGGAAGTTCCCCTTCACCGCCTCGGGCAAAGCCACAGCGGCTGGCAACAAGGACGGTTTCATCAAGGTCGTTTTCGATGCCAAGACCGGCGACTGGCTCGGCTGTCACATGGTCGGCGACAACGTCACCGAAATGGTGGCCTCGGCTGTGCTATGCCGTGAACTCGGCGCCAAAGGCGAAGACATCATCCATGCCGTGTTCCCCCACCCCACCATGTCGGAGGGCATCATGGAAGCGGCTGCCGCAGCGTATGGGGAGTGTGTGCATTTGTAAGAAGTAAGAAGTAAGAAGACAGAAGACAGAAGACAGAAGACAGAAGGAAGAAGTCAGAATGGAAATTATTGAGACCAAGATAAAAGATCTACTCATTATCAAGCCGGATGTATTTCTGGATGAAAGGGGCTATTTCTTTGAGAGTTACAACCAACAAAGGTTTCTGGAGCACGGACTTGACTTGAACTTCGTTCAAGACAACGAGTCGCAATCGATGCGCGGTGTGCTGCGCGGGCTGCATTTCCAGAAGCCGCCCTTCGCACAGGGAAAGTTAGTGCGTGTGGTGAAAGGCACCGTGATGGATGTGGCCGTTGACATTCGACAAGGCTCCCCCACCTACGGGCAATGGGAATCGGTTGTGCTGACGGGCGACAACAAGCTCATGTTTTGGATCCCCGAAGGCTTCGCCCACGGCTTCGTCTGCCTCGAAGATCATTCCGTATTCACCTACAAGTGTACCAACGTCTATAACAAAGCCTCCGAGGGAAGTCTCCGCTGGAACGACCCCGACCTGAACATCAACTGGAATGTTGAAACCCCCATCCTGTCAGAAAAAGACAAGGCTTCACCTTTTTTCAAAGACTTCATCACACCTTTTCTATCTTGAAATCTAAAACTCGAAATATGAAAACAAGAAACATCCTTTTGGCCTGCGGCTTCGCTATTATATTAATAGGTGTGACAGCGGCCATCACTATCAGTATTGCCCAAAACACTGTAGCCGAAGAAAACGGCTTTTACGAGGGGCTTAATCCCGATATACTGGCATTCGACCACATCGACCAAAATGCCCACGACATCGAGCTGCCCGAGAGCATGGAATTCTGTGGTGAGTCTGTGCCGTTGGATCGCTTCTACGTCCGGGAGAGCCTTGAGCGCGAACTGATGGTGAACACCTATCGCCATTCCAGTACCATCCTGCTCCTGAAAAGAACCACCCGTTGGTTTCCCGTCATCGAACCTATCCTGAAAAAAAACCGGCTCCCCGAGGACTTCAAATACTTAGCCATGATTGAAAGCGACCTCACCAATGCCGTCTCGCCCTCCAAAGCCGTGGGTTTCTGGCAGTTCCTCGAAGGCACCGGAAAGCAATACAACCTGGAAATCTACAAGGAAGTGGATATGCGCTATAACCAAGAGCTGGAGACACAAGCCGCCTGCGATTTCCTGAACGACCTGCACCGCCGCTTCGGCAGTTGGACTTTAGCCGCTGCCGCCTATAACTGTGGCGGCGGAAAAGTGTCGCGCACCATAGAAGAGCAACAAGTAAGCTCCTATTATGACATGCTCCTTCCCAACGAGACAGAACGTTATGTCTATCGTCTGCTGGCCTTCAAACTCATCACGGAGAACCCGAAAAAATACGGTTTCCAGATCAGCGACAACGGCTGGTACCAACCTTTGGAATACAAAACCATCACCGTCACCGAGACCATCACCGACCTCGCCCAGTTCGCCATCGACCAAGGCACCAACCTCAAGATGCTGAAGTACTACAACCCTTGGCTGAGAAGCAACACGTTGACAATTTCTGAAGGGAACAGCTATAAAATCAAGTTGCCGAAATAAAAAGAAGTTAGAAGTTAGAAGTAAGAAGTAAGAAGCAAGAAGGCAGAAGCATCATGAACGAGTTTTCAGAAGACAAAACCCTTGAAATCTTAGGTGCTCGGGAGAACAACCTGAAAAACATCGATTTGAGCATTCCAAGAAACGCTTTGGTGGTTGTCACCGGCATCAGCGGAAGCGGCAAATCGTCGCTGGCCTTTGACACCATTTATGCCGAAGGGCAACGCCGTTACATGGAGAGCTTCTCTGCCTACGCACGGCAGTTCATCGGCAACATGGAACGTCCCGATGTGGATAAAATCACTGGCTTGAGTCCCGTCATCTCCATAGAGCAGAAGTCCGTGAACAAAAATCCGCGCTCAACGGTAGGCACCATCACTGAGATTTATGATTTTCTGAGACTGCTTTATGCCCGCATCGGCGAAGCCTACTCCTACAACACCGGCGAGAAAATGGTCCGCTACTCCGAAGAGCAAATCACCAACCTGATTCTCAAAGACTATGAAGGAAAACGAATTGTTGTTTTAGCTCCTTCCATCAGGGGTAGAAAAGGCCATTACCGCGAACTTTTCGAACGCATCCGTCAGGCAGGATTCACCCGTGTGCGCGTTGACGGCGAGATGCGCGAGATCGAGTTCGGCATGATGCTCGACCGCTATAAGACCCATGACATTGAGATTGTGGTGGACCGCATCGAAGTCAAGGATGACTGCAAAAGCCGCATTGGGAAATCAGTGCAAACCGCATTCCGATACGGGAAAGGTCTTCTCTTAGTGATGGACAACGACACCCAGCAGGTCCGCTATTTCAGCCGTCTGCTCATGTGTCCGTCAACAGGTTTGTCTTACGAAGATCCAGAGCCCAACACCTTCTCGTTCAACTCACCCTACGGCGCATGCCCGAAATGCAGCGGCATGGGCGAAATCACCGTGGTTGATAAAGAGAAACTCATCCCTAACCCCGACCTGAGCATCAAGAAAGGCGGTCTCGCTCCCACAGGTGAATACAAAGCCGGAGGCTGGATCTTCAAACAATTGGAAGCCATCGGCTTGAAGTACGGATTCACCCTCGACACCCCGATGAAAGAGATCTCCGACGAAGCACTTGATGTCATCCTATACGGCACCAACGAGACTTTCGAGGTAAAACGCGAATACCTCGGCATCAACTCAGTGTATAAGATCAACTTCGAAGGCATCATCAACTTCATCGAAAGCCAAAACACCGAAGAGGCTCCTGCCAGCATTGCGCGATGGGCGGGATCCTTTATGAATCACGTCACCTGCCCTGTCTGCCACGGCACCCGGCTCAAAAAAGAAGCACAATATTTTCTGATTGATGGAAAAAATATTGCCGAAGTGGCCGAGATGGACACCTACAGCCTATGCCAATGGATTGAAACGCTACCCTCCAAACTCAACGAGCGCCAAAACGAAATCGGCAAGGAAATCCTCCGCGAAATCGATAAAAGGGTGCATTTCCTTTTGGACATCGGCATCGACTATCTGAGTTTGAACCGTCCAGCGGCATCCCTCTCAGGCGGCGAGGCACAACGTATCCGTTTAGCCACACAAATCGGCTCACAGCTTACTGGCGTGCTTTACATCTTGGACGAGCCGAGCATTGGCTTGCACCAACGTGACAACCACAGACTTATCGAATCACTGAAAGAGCTTCGAGACATCGGCAACTCCGTCATCGTGGTGGAGCACGACAAAGACACCATGCTCAACGCTGACTATCTCGTTGATATCGGTCCCGGTGCGGGAAGACATGGCGGAGAAGTAGTATTTGCAGGCACTCCCGAAGAAGCCCTTCACGGACATTCCGTTACCTGCGACTATCTTAACGGCAGCCGCAAAATAGAAATCCCCAAAGAAAGACGTAGGCCGCTTGAAGGCCAATACCTTATTATTAATGGCGCGTCTGGCCATAACCTGAAAAACGTCACCTTCAAGTTACCGTTAGGCGTGATGACTTGCGTCACCGGCGTGTCTGGGTCTGGCAAATCGACACTCATCAACGAGACCCTCACCCCTATCCTCAGCAAAAAGTTTTACCGCTCGGCGAAAGAGCCTCTACCCTACGACAGCATTGAAGGCATCGAGCTGATTGACAAGATTATACAGATTGACCAAGCCCCCATAGGACGCACGCCGCGCTCCAATCCCGCTACTTATACTAAGGTGTTCGACGACATCCGCAAGCTTTTCGGCGAACTGCCTGAATCGAAAATCCGCAACTACAAGGCTGGACGTTTCTCCTTCAATGTGAAAGGCGGTCGCTGCGAGGCCTGCAAAGGCGCCGGCGTGAAACTCATCGAGATGAACTTCCTTCCCGATGTTTCCGTGGTCTGCGAAGAATGTCAGGGCAAACGCTACAACCGTGAGACTTTGGAGGTGCGCTACAAGGGCAAATCCATCAACGATGTGTTGAATATGACCATCAACGAATCCGTGGATTTCTTCGAGAACATACCAAGCATCATCCAGAAAATCAAAACTTTGAAGGATGTTGGATTAGGATATCTCACCTTGGGACAGGCTTCCACCACCATCTCCGGCGGCGAAGCCCAACGCGTGAAGCTGGCCACTGAACTTGCCAAACGCGACACTGGCAAAACCCTTTACGTGCTCGACGAACCCACGACAGGCTTGCATTTTGAGGACATCAAAGTTCTGATGAACGTACTCAACAAACTCGTTGACAAAGGAAACACCGTTGTCATCATAGAACACAACATGGATGTAATCAAGACGGCAGACTATATCATCGACATGGGTCCCGAAGGTGGCGACCGGGGAGGACGCATACTCTGCCAAGGCACGCCAGAGGAAGTGGCCGAATGCAAAGAAAGCTATACCGCGAAATACCTGAAAGAAGAATTATAAATCATAATTCACTTTAATTTGAGCTTCTGTCCCGCCTGAAGCGTCGCATCCTCTTTGAGATGATTCTTTTTGAGAATACGGTCAGGCTTTACCGCATAATGCAACGCCACGTCACGCACGGTCTCACCGCCCATGACAACACACTTTTTGACCTTACGGTTTTTATTTCGAAGATGCTCCAAATACACCACATCCCCCTGATGGAACACAAAACCGTCAGAGCTGCTGATTAAGTTATACTTACGAAGCTTTCTCTCCCTGATGCCGAATTCTTTCGACAAGCTTTTCAACGTCTCCCCTTCTCTGGCAAAGACAAAACGCACATGGTTGTTCTCATGAATGAAACGCTTGTCCTCCGTCATGTCAACGACATCATACATAGAGTGGTCAATCGGCGAGAAAGCACGTTCCTGCGCCACTTCGACAGGCGTGACGGCCTTCCCTTCCAATATTTTTTTCAAGTCCTTCTCGCTGATGAAGCCCATAGCCAACTGGTCGTAAAGATAAAGTTTGTTCAGCTCGATACGATTAATCAGCGAGGTCGCATATTTCGGATTGGTGGCATAACCCGCGGCTTTCAAGCCTTTGGCCCACCCCTCGTAATCCATGATGTCAAGCTTGAACAAATCCGCATAACGGCTGCGGGTAGTCAAAAACAAAGAGTGGTCACGAAACGAATCCTCCGCATTCCTATATTTGCGAAAGCACTCGTTTTTCTCGTCATCATCCATTGTATATTTCTTACCATTCCACTCCTTATGGCATTTGATGCCAAAATGGTTTTTCGCCTTCCGGGCCAAGTCACTGTTGCCCGACCCTGACTCAAGGATGCCTTGAGCCAGTGTGATAGAAGCTGGAATCTTGTATTCCCGCATCTCCTCCATAGCGATGTCCTTATAAGTCTCAATATACTCCTCGACAGTCATTTTTTGCGCCATCAATGACAGCGGGAATAGCAGCAGCAACAAAAGAAAACGTTTCATCATGGTGACATAAATTGAGTTTGTAAAGATACAAAACTTTTCATAATCGTTCATCCGTATGCAAAAAAAACCTATTTTTGTAGGTTTAAGTGCAGTATGTATGGATACAACGTCTATTTTCAGCTATTTCAAAGACCTTTCAGAAACGCAGAAAGATCAATTTAACCAGCTGAAATCCTTATATTTGGATTGGAACAGCAAGATCAATGTGATTTCACGGAAAGACATGGATCACTTCTATGAGCACCATGTGCTGCACTCTTTGGCCATCGCCAAATACTTCGATATCCTTCCTGGCATGAGAGTGATGGATCTTGGCACGGGAGGAGGTTTCCCGGGCATTCCGTTAGCCATCATGTTCCCTGATGCCGAGTTTTACCTTATCGACGGCACCGGCAAGAAAATCAATGTGGTAAACGCTGTCAAGGATGCCATAGGCCTGAAAAACGTCGTGGCGGAGCATAAACGCGCCGAAGAGGTGAAGGACAAATTCGACATCGTCACCGGACGCGCCGTGATGACCCTGCCTGAGATCGCCAATCTCGCCGGCAACAAGCTCAGAATCAGAGGAGATATCGAAGCTGGAGGCATACTTTATCTCAAAGGCGGCGACCTCAAAGAAGAGTTCCAAGCCATCTCAAAATACTGGCGATACAAGAAAACACCAGTTTCAAAATATTTCAAGGAGGAATATTTTATCGAGAAATACGTGGTTCATTTGTATTAAGAAGTAAGAAGACAGAAGACAGAAGTAAGAAGTAAGAAGACAGAATATACATTATTAAAACTATTAAGAAAATGAGAAAGTTAAGAGAAACATTAGCAATTGTTTTTGTGTTGGCTTTTGGAATGGTGTCCATAGCCCAAATGCCGACACCTTTGGATCCTAACGTCAGGACAGGAAAGCTTGACAACGGGCTGACCTATTTCATCCGTCACAACGAGAAACCCGCCCAGCGCGCCAACTTCTACATCGCGCAAAAGGTCGGTTCCATTCTGGAAGAGGAAAACCAGCGCGGTCTGGCTCACTTCCTGGAGCACATGGCCTTCAACGGTTTGAAGCACTTCCCAAAGAAAGCCATGCTCGACTACATGGAACGCAACGGCGTAAAGTTCGGCACCAATGTGAACGCTTACACCAGCTTCGAGCAGACCGTTTATATGCTCAACAACGTCCCCACCACCAATCCCGGCCTGGTGGACTCCTGTCTGCTCGTGCTTCACGACTGGTCGAGCTTCATCTCACTTGAAGGCGACGAGATCGAAAACGAGCGTGGTGTCATTTTGGAGGAGATGCGTCAAGGCCAGGGTGCCCAGATGCGTATCTACGACAAGATTTTGCCTGAGATCTATCCCAACAGCCCTTACGGCGCACGCATGCCCATCGGCACCGAGGAAGTCGTCGGCCACTTCGACCACCAGTTCCTCCGCGACTACTATCACAAATGGTATCGTCCTGACCTTCAGGGCATCATCATCATCGGTGACATCGACGTGGATCAAATCGAGAATCGTCTGAAAGAGATGTTTGCCGACATCCCGGCTCCTGTGAATCCTGCCGAGCGCGTACACTTCCCCGTTGCCGACAACGAAGAGCCCATTGTGAGCATCGCCACCGATGTGGAGGAAACCAGTTACGACATCTCCATTTTCTACAAACACGACATCACCCCCGTTGAAATGAGGGGCGACATCAACTACTGGATCGGCACCACCGTCGAGCACCTGATCTCTCAGATGTTCAACAACCGCATGCAAGAGCTCACCCAGAAGCCCAACCCGCCATTTATCTATGGTTACGGTTACTACGGCACCTTCATGGTCTCCGACACCAAGGACGCCTGGAGCATCGCCGCCGCCGCAAAAGACAAGGACGGTATCGACGAAGCCATGACTGCCCTCGTCGCTGAAAGCAAACGCATGAAGGAATTCGGCTTCACCGCCTCAGAATACGAACGCGCCAAAGCTGACATGCTCCGCCAATTCGAGACCCAGTTCGAGGAGCGCAACAAACAAGAGACGAGCCGTTACTTCAGCCCCATCCTAGCCCACTTCCTCTCCAACGAGCCTCTGATGGGCATCGAGACTGAATATCCTCTCATCCAACAAGTTCTCCCCAACCTCCCCTTGGAAGCCATCAACGCCTATGCCAAGGAAATGGTCACCGAGAACAACCTCGTCATCGTGCTCACCGCCCCACAAAAAGAGGGTGAAGTCCTCCCGACCAAAGACGAACTCCTTAACCTCTACAACAAAGCCAACGCGCAAGAAGTGGAAGCCTATCAGGAGACTGTCTCCGACGAGCCACTGCTTGCCGAGCTCCCAGAACCCGGCAAAATCGTCAAGACCGAGCTGCTTAACGACTTCGGCGCCACCATGCTCACCATGAAAAACGGCGTGAAAGTGGTCTATAAGAGCACTGACTTCAAGGATGACGAAATCATGATGAACGCCTTCAGCTACGGTGGCCTCTCCATCATGGATCAAGAGGAGCCATTCATCCTTCAGGAAATCAACTCTTTGATGACTTTGGGCGGTGTCGGCAACTTCAGCGCCATCGACCTCCCCAAGATCCTCGCCGGAAAACGTGTCAGAGTGAACCCATCAATCAGCAACTACACCGAAGGCATCAGCGGCAACTGCTCTGTCAAGGACTTGGAAACCATGCTGCAACTCACCTATCTGTATTTCAATAACATGCGTAGCGACGAAGAAGCATTCCAATCCTACCTCACCCGTACCAAAGCTATGCTCGCCAACGTGGAATCCGACCCGATGACCACCTTCAGCGACAGCTTGATCAAGGTCCTTTACAACGACCATCCGCTCAACAAGCGCATGAAAGCCGAGGACTACGACAAGATCGACTATGCCAAAGCCATGCAGATGGCAGCCAAACGCTTCGCCGACCCGAACAACTTCGTGTTCACCTTCGTGGGCAACATCAACCCAGAGACCTTCGAACCCCTTGTAGCACAATACCTTGGAGGCATGCAAGCCACAGAGAACAACGAGACCTGGATCGACAACGGACGCGGCTTCCCCAAGACCAACCATATCTGCCTCTATGAGAAAGCTATGGAGAACCCCAAGGCCACCTGCTACATGTTCTATAACGGCGACATGGACTACACCCCCACCAACCTCATGCGCATGGAACTGCTGAACGACATCCTCGACATCGTCTATACTGAGAAGATTCGTGAGGATGAAGGCGGCACTTACGGCGTCGGCACCAACGGCATCATCCAGAAATATCCCGAAGGTCAGTTCATGATGCTCATTGGCTTCGAGACTAACAAAGAAATGTACGCCAAGCTGATGGCCATTGCCAAAGTCGAGCTTGAGCGCATCGCCGAAGAAGGCCCTCGCGAGCAAGACCTCAAGAAAGTGAAAGAATACAAGATCAAGAAACATGCCGAAGACCTGGAGAACAACCGTTATTGGATGACAAGCATCCTGTCACAACTCCGCGACGGCGTCAACTTGATGGAAGGCTATGACGAACTCGTCAACAACGTCAGCGGACAGGATATCGCCGACATGGCAAAAGTCATCCTCCAAGGTTACCACAAGGAAGTGGTTCAACTCCCAAAATAATAAGGTATAATCTTTAAATCTTTAAATCTCTAAATCTTTAAATTTTTAAATCTTTAAATCATAATGACAGAAAAAATGACATTGAGAGACAACGCCACCTATAGGTGGATTGCCTTGTTGCTTTTGGCCTTGGCCATGTTTTGCGCCTACATTTTCATGGACATTTTGTCCCCCATCAAGGACCTGATGCAAACCGAACGCGGATGGGACAGCCTCGCCTTCGGTACCATGCAGGGCGCTGAGACCTTCTTGAACGTCTTCGTGTTCTTCCTCATCTTCGCTGGTATCATCCTCGACAAGATGGGCGTGCGTTTCACCGCCGTGCTTTCGGGCGCCGTGATGCTCGTCGGTGGCTTGATTAAGTACTATGCCATCAGTGAGTCGTTCTATGGCAGCGGTGCCGAGACCTGGTTCACCAACAACCTCAACTACATCCCTGGCTTTGAGGAACTGGGCGTTTCGCCGTTCTATCGCGGCATGCCCGCCTCTGCCAAGCTGGCCGCCCTCGGCTTCATGGTCTTTGGTTGCGGTACCGAAATGGCCGGTATCACCGTGAGCCGTGGTATCGTGAAGTGGTTCAAGGGTCGTGAGACGGCTCTGGCCATGGGTTCTGAGATGGCTTTGGCCCGTCTGGGTGTGGCCACCTGCATGATCTTCTCGCCC
>JAEEGL015630274.1_pt1 | contig 12308 bp, 9 predicted proteins | sample 9134231 | NCBI WGS metagenome assembly JAEEGL01 (sample SAMN16246548, study PRJNA631951) | gut metagenome | biome: gut microbiome; feature: rumen; material: fiber-attached | host: Bos | place: Iran: Karaj | collected 2018-10 | reverse complement strand
TACGAAGATAATCCAATTTTCATAATGATGAATTCTAAAGCTCGTGGATCTATTAAACAGTTCGTTCAGATGGCTGGTATGCGTGGATTGATGGCTAAGCCTAATGGTGAAACTATTGAAATACCTATCTTCTCATCATTTAGAGATGGCTTAACAGTATCAGAATTCTTCTTATCAACACATAGTGCTCGTAAGGGTAGTGCTGATACAGCGTTAAAAACTGCTGACTCTGGTTATATGACTAGACGTTTAGTAGATGTTGCTCAAGATATTATTGTTAGGGAAGAAGATTGTGGAACAACTGAAGGTGTTATGGTAACGGCTTTCCGTGATGATAAAGATGGTATTATTGAATCATTATATGATAGAATACTTGGTAGATTCACTAGTAAGAAAGTAATTAATCCTGAAACTAAGGAAATGATTATTGATAAGAATGAATTGATTACTGAGACTATTGCTGATAAGATAATAGCTGCAGGAATCACTGAAGTTGAAATTAGAACATCTCTAACATGTAGAACAGATCATGGTGTATGTTGTAAATGTTATGGACGTAATTTGGCTACTGGTAATGTAGTTGAAGTTGGTGAAGCTGTTGGTACTATGGGTGCTCAATCTATTGGTGAACCAGGTACTCAGTTAACCATGAGAACATTCCATACTGGTGGTGTTGCTGGAGCTGATATTACACAAGGTCTTCCTCGTGTTGAAGAATTAGTTGAAGCTAGAATTCCTAAAGGGAAAGCTACTATTTCTGAAATAGATGGTACTATTTCTAAGATAGATGACTCTAAAGGAAGAATTAAGATATATATTAGAAATCAGAATGAAGAAAGAGAACATATTACTTCATATGGTGCTAAACTTCGTGTTGAGAAGGGTGATAAAGTATCTGCTGGTGATAGATTAACTGAAGGTAATATTAGTCCAAAAGAATTACTTGCAGTTACAGATCCTAATACTGTTCAACAATATATCTTAAAAGAAGTTCAAAAAGTATATCGTTCTCAAGGTGTTGATATAAATGATAAGCACGTTGAATTAATTGCTAGAAGAATGATATCTCAAATGAGAATAATGGATGCTGGAGATACTGATTTTGTACCAAGTACATTAGTGTCTATGTCTAAATTTATTCAAGGTAATAAGGATGTAATACTTCAAGGTAAGAAACCTGCTATAGGTCAACCATTATTACTTGGTATTACAAAATCTTCATTACAAACTGATTCATTCTTAGCATCTGCTTCATTCCAAGAAACTACTAGAATATTAACTGAAGCTGCTGTTAAAGGAAAACGTGATAACTTATATGGACTTAAAGAGAATGTTATTATTGGTAAGTTAATACCTGCTGGTACAGGCGTTAAAGAATATATGGATGTTGATTATACATTAGAACATGAATTCTTTGATGATGAACCAGCTGAGGTTTTAGAGGAACAATTAACAGAGTAAAAGACTATTAATATAGTCTTTTTTCTTTACCTAAATATAATTTAATGATATACTTAGTGTGCGAGTGTGATGATATGAATACAGGAAATAGGGGTAAATTTAGCGAGCGTATTAAGAAGATTGCATACAATAAAAATCGTAATGTTATTTATAAAAATAATTCTATTAGAAGAATGATTTTAATACCTGTAATGTTTTTGGATAAGAAAATACATGAAGAAAAAGCGTCAAGCATTGAGGAAACAAATATTAAAGAAAAAACGTCTCTTAATAAAAATGTTAAGCCTTTTAAGGAAATAAATAATAATAAAATTATTAATTATAATATACAACGTAGAATAAATAATCCTGTTATAAATAACAATAAATTGAATAAACAGAGTAAAGTTATTTTGCTTGATAATAAAATAAATAAGAAAAAAAATGTAAATGTTTTAGGAGCTCTTTCTATAAAGAAAGATACTATAGCTAAGGATAATAATATTATTTTATCTCCTAAAAATAATTCTAAAAAGGAAATAACAAATAAAAAGAAAATTTTATATGATAAGGAATTATATAATAAACAAACAGATATTAAGAATGATAAACTTAATATTTTAATTGGTGGTATAACAAATGATATTTCAAAATATTTAATTAAGAATATTAATAATTTAGAAGTGATAGAAAGTGATTTATATGTATTAAGTAAATTTGATGGTAATAAAGAATCTTTAGAAAGATGTAGAGAATATATCATCAAATTAAAAGCTTTGCAGAATAAATTAAATAAAATAAAAAGAGATTTTGATATTTTAAAGGAAAAGATTGATTTTGATAATATTTTAGAAATTAATGATAGAGTTCTATTAGATAAGTTAATAGAGTTTAGAAATTCTGTTGATAATGATATTTCCTTAAGTACTACTAAAAACTATAAATTATTAGAGGAATATAAGTATTTGTATGCTAAGATAGATAAAATTGTTCAAGAAACAGACAAATTAGAAGTAGAAATAATTAACAGAAAAGATGAATTAGAACAGACTGGTATAAATTTTGATGATTTTCAAAAGAGAATTTATTCTTTCGATAAAATTGATAAAACTACAAATAAAATGCTTCAGAAACAAGATAAAATTTTGGCTAATTTAGCAAATAAAGTTAATGATATTTCTGTTACTAAAAAGATTGAAACTACATATAAAGGCTTTGGATCATTACTTTTTAATAGTTTAAAATTATATGGATTATATATGCTAAGTCCTTTTAAAAATAGCATTCCTGGTATAGCGTTAGCAACAGTAACTACTAAAAGAACAGTTGATAATTTGTTAGCTACAGTTCATCGTGAGGATAAAATTAAATATATTTATTATACTGATAATTATATTGATATGTTAAATTCTTCAATAAATGATCTTTCTGAATTAGATAGGATGATGTCTTCTTCATTATCGGATATAAGGAAAGTTAAAACAGAATTTATTAATAATTTTTCTTCTTATTCTTCTCAATTGCCTAAATATAATAGTGTTTTAAGAAAAATTAACCAAATAGAAAAACAGGTTATTAATAATCAAATTAAGGTTAGAACATTATCTGAAAGAGTAAAAGTTAAGAAAAAAGAAAATGAAAAAACACTAGTTAAAGTAAAAAAATTAAATAATAGTTAATTATGTCTTGTTAAAGTTAGTTGTTTATGATATACTCTATTATGATAGGTGAGATATATGAATGGAAATATTGTTAAAATTGTTGATGAAAATAATATTGAAAGGGAAGCAAAAGTAATTACTACTATTAAAGATAATGGTTTTGATTATGTTGTTTATGTGATTGATAGAGATAATGATAACTCTAATATTTTTGTTTCTAGATTGGTTACAACTGCTGATGGTGTTAAGTTCGATAATATTGAAGATGTCAATGAGAAAAGTAGAATTGATAATCTTGTTAAAGATATAATTAAGAAGGCAGTGGAATAGGAGTGTAAATATGAGTGAACAAAAAATAAATGTTAAGAGTACTTATGTTGCTACAGTAAAAAAGGATGTAGCAAATGACGCTTTATCTTTTTATGCTAATAAGAAAGAAAATAATATTGTTTCTGATAATAATATTTTTCCAGATGTAGTAGTTTCTACACCAGAAGTGTCTGTTCCTGAACCGGTTGTTAGTGAGGAAGTTACTAACACTGTAGTTCCAGAACCAGTGGTAGCTCCTGCTCCAGAACCAATTGTTCTTCCAAAAGAATTAAAAATAGAGGACAATGTTCCTGTTGAGGAACCTACTCCAGTAGTAGAGACCCCATCACAACCTGTTAATAGTGAAGAACTACCTGGTATACCAAACTTAAATATTTTAAATACAATTCCAGAAGAACCTGCTCCAGTTGTTTCAGAGCCAGTAAGTTCTCCAGTGGTTGAACCAGTAGTGGCTCCTGCTCCAGAACCAATGCCAAGTGTTCCTCCAGTAGCTACACCTAATCCAATACCAAATCCTGTTCCTGAACCAGTTATACCAACACCTGTTAATGATAATTTTACAAATATAGAAAATATGGTTAATCAAGTTAATCAACAGGTTAATGAAAATCCGATTAGATTTGATGCTTCTCATGAAACAAATTTATTGGGAGCACTTAATGAGAATACTAGTCAACCAAATATAGGTAGTATTCCTGTTACTCCTGAGAACTTAAATGTGGTTAGAGAATTTGGTGTTGATGAACCAATTGTTACTGATACTACAGGAACACCTGTTAATAAGCCAGCTATGGGATTTGTTAATAGTAAAATTCTATTAGTTTTAGTTATTATATTTTTCTTGGCAAGTTGTGTGTTCTTAGGATATGAAATATATAAATATGTAACATTACCAAAATAGACTTTAGTCTATTTTTTTATTTTAAAAGACTATTCTTTCGAATAGTCTTTTAATGAATACTTACATCCACAATAATGTTGTCTATATAAATTATATTTTTTTGATAATTCTATTGATTTTTTATATCCTTCTTCTTTTTTAAAATCTGAAGGTAACCAATTTATATTATATTTTTTTTCTAATCTTAAACCTATTTCATTTAATATTTTAGAGTTTTTATAAGGACTTACTGAAAGGGTTGTTGTAAAATAATCATAGTTATTATTTGATGCATATTCTGCTGTTTTTTCTAACCTTAATTCAAAGCATTTTATGCATCTTTTTCCACCTTCTTTTTCTTCTTCTAATCCTTTTATATATTCATAATATTTTTCACTTTCATAATCACAATCTATGTAATTTAATTCATAGTTTTCTTTTTGCAGTTCTTTAATTAATCTAATTTGTTCATTTTTTCTTTTTATATATTCTTCTTCTGGATATATATTAGGGTTATAATATAGGACATCAATTTTAAAATATTTTGATAAGAAAGTTATAACGTGACTACTGCATGGTCCACAACAACTATGTAATAGCAATCTTGGTTTATAAGTTAAATTATTTAATATTTCTAAACATAATTTATGATAATTCATAAAATCACCTAGTTAGTATTATATCACTTATTCTAGTATTAATATACTGTCTAATAGTAATTTTTTTTCATTATTTAATATTTTATCAATAATTAATGTTTCCATATTGTTTTCAATTATTTTATCTATTTTTCTAGCACCATATGTATTAAATTCTGATAGTTTAATGATTTCATCTATGATATTATCATTTATTATAATATTTATTTGGGAATATTTTTCTTTTAAAATATTTATTTTTGTTTTAATTATTTCTTTGATATCTTCTTTTTTTAATTTATTGAATTTTATGATACTATCTATTCTATTTAAGAAAGAAATGGAAAAAATATCTTTAATATTTGTATTATTAGTACTATCATTATTACTGAATCCTATTTTTTCATAATCTACTCCTTCATTTGTTGTCATTATTATAATTGAGTTATTAAATAAGATTGTATTTCCTTTAGAATCTTTTGCTTTTCCTTCTTCTAGTATTTCTTTAAAGATGTTTCTTACTTTATAATTTGCTTTATCAATTTCATCTAAAATTATTATTGAATTTGGTTGTTCTTTAATAGTATTTAGTAGATATTTATTATCGTCATATCCAATATATCCAGGATTTGAACCAATTATTTTTGTTATTGAAGAAGAATCTGAATATTCACTCATGTCTAATTTTATAACATTATTATTGGCTATTTCTTTGGCTAGGATGTTTGATAATTTCGTTTTTCCCACACCGGAAGGACCTATAAGTAATATACTATAACATTTATTATTGTATTTTGATTTTATTACTTTAGTAATTTTTATTATGTTAGATATTGCTTCTTCTTGACCTATTATTTCTTTTTTTAATATATTTTCTAAATTTTTAATTAATTTATAATTATTTTTTAATATTTCTTCTTTTGGTATATTAGCTTTTTTACTTATAACATCTGCTATATCATTAATAGTTATTTTATTTTTAATATTTTTTATTTTATGATTAATATTTTTTTCTTTTATTCGATATTCATATGCTTTTTTATAATCTTTTTGTTTTAGATATTTTTCTTTTAATATTATTATATTATCTAATTTGTTACTAATGCTTTTTAGTTTATTACTTTTTTTAATACTTGCTTTTGTGCTTACTTCATCTAATATATCGATTTCTTTATCTGGTCTGTTTCTATTATGTATGTTTTTTTCTGATAATTCTACTATTTCTTTTATTTGTTCGGTAGTTATTGTTACATTGTGGTATTTTTCATATATTGGCTTTAATTTCAATAATATTTTTTCAGTTTGCTCAATACTTGGTTCATTAATTAATATTTTTTGAAATCTTCTATCTAAGGCTGTATCTTTTTCAATATATTTTTGATATTCTTCCTTTGTAGTAGCCCCAATACATCTGATTTTTCCTCTGGCAAGGGCTGGTTTTAATATATTTGATGCATCTATTGCTCCTTCAGCACCACCAGCTCCGATTAAAGTATGTATTTCATCAATAAATAGTATTATGTTACTATTGTTTTCTACTTCTTCAATTATTTTTTTCATTCGTTCTTCGAATTCTCCGCGATACTTAGTTCCTGCAACAGCACTGGCCATATCAAGGGCTATTATTTTTTTATTTTTTAATTGATCTGGAACTTTATTTTCATATATTAATCTACTTAATTCTTCAACAAGAGCTGTTTTACCAACTCCAGCAAGTCCTATAAGAAGTGGATTATTTTTACATCTACGACATAATATTTCAATTATTTCTTCAATCTCTTTCTCTCTTTCTACTACTGGATCATATTCGTTATTTTTAACTTTATCTATTAGATTTATTCCTATGTTTTCAATTAATAAATTACTGTTTTTTTTATTGTTTTTGCAAAGATTTATGCTAAATTTGTCATATAATTCTTCAACATCAATATTCATTCCTATTAGTATTCTAATAGCTATTCCTTCTCCAACATCAAGTATTGAAAAAAATAGATGTTCTGGTGTAACAATACCATTATTATTATCTTTACTATCTAGTATAGCGTTTTCTATTACTTTTTTTAATAGTGGTGTATATAAGAATATTTCACTTTTTTTAGAACCTATACCAATAATATTAATAATCTCTTTTTTAAATTTATCATATGTTAATTCATATTTTAGTAATTCTTTTTTTATATTAGAATTAGATTTTAATATGGAAAGAATTAAATGTTCTGTTCCTACATATGGGTGTTTTAATTCTTGCATTTCTATTTTGGCATTCATTAATAATTCTTTTGCTTCGTCACTAAAACTATTTATCATATATCTTCCTTTCTAATGTATTCTATGAATAGTATGTTCTATTTTTTCTCAATTTAAACAAAAAAAAACAACTAATTTTTTAATTCATTAATTGTTCTATTATAGTCATTAGAATTTGTTATATATGATCCTACTACAGCAATATCTATTTTGTCCTTAATATCTTTTATTGTGATATTGTTGATTCCACCATCTACTTCTATTTCTTTATTAGTTAATTCTTTTAGTTCTTGTATTTTATTTATGGTATTAGGTATAAATTTTTGACCACCATATCCTGGCTCTACACTCATTAATAGTATTAAATCTATATTGTTAAGGTATTTATTAAGATCCATTACTTGAGTATTTGGTTTTATTGATATACCACATTTTTTATTATGTTTTTTTATATATGAAATTAATTTATTAATATTTTTATTTATTTCTAAGTGAAATGTTATATATTCTATATTATCTAAATGTATTAATTTTTTTATATATTTAATGGGATTATTAACCATAAGATGTACATCGAAAGGTTTATTTGATATCTTTGATAAGCTTATAACTTCTTTAATGGTAAATTGTTTGTTAGGAACAAATTTTCCATCCATAATATCAATGTGAATATAATCCGTACTTGTTAGATTTTTAATACATTCCTCTCTATTATTACTTGAAAGGATACTTGTAGATATTTTAATCATTTTTAATACCTCTTATGAAACTTATATAATTATTGTATCGACTTGGTAGTATTTTATTTTCTTTGACTAATTCTATTACGTGACAGCCATCTTCATTATCGTGCATACAATCTCTATATTTACAAAATTCTAGATTGTTAAACATTTCTTTCATATTATCTCTTATGTCTATTTTTTTCATATCTATAAAATCTATTTTGGAAAATCCTGGTGTATCTACGATAAAGAAGTTATCTATCTTATATAATTGTGTATGTCTAGTAGTGTGTTTTCCTCTTCCTAATGATTTAGATATTTCATTAGTTTTTAATTCTAAATCTGGTTTAATTTTATTTACTAGAGTGCTTTTTCCAGCTCCACTTTGTCCTGCAAATACAACTGTTTTATTCTTTATTAGAGAAATTAGTTCTTCCTTTTTGTTTACAATTTTATAACCAATCTTTTTATAGTAGTTTATATACATTTGTATATTATTTGTTTCTTTTTTGTTTAATAAATCTAATTTTGTTAGATAAATAATGGGTTCTATATTATTATAAGAAACAATTGTTAATAATTTATCTAATAATATTGTATCGAAATCTGGTTCTTTAACACTTGTCACAATAATGGCATAATCAATGTTAGCAACAGCAGGTCTTATTAATTCGTTTTTTCTAGTTTGAATTTCTGTTATTATTTTTTTTTGTTCATCAAAAGTAACAATATCTCCGACTAGGGGTGTGATTTTATCTAACTTGAATTTTCCTTTTGCTTTACATAAATATTCTTTATCCTTAGTAGTTACTAGAAAATCGTTGCTAATAGTTTTAGTAATTATGCCTTTCATATTTATCCTTTCTTATTCTTCACTAGAACTTGGTTTTGGCTCTTCATAACTGGCTTCAATCTTTACTTTTAATGTTACTCCTTCAATAATAGCATCTTTAGCAGGTCTAGATTGATAAATTACTAGCGCGCTTTTAAAATCATTATATTTGTCTTCTGGAATTGTGTTTCCATCTTTATCTTGAACTGTTAAATTAATTTTATATTCTTTTGTAAAAGAAATAGTATCAGATAAACTCCATCCTTCTCCGACTATATCTGGATATTCATCGACAATATCAGGTATATAAAGAATAATTGTATCTCCTGCCTTAATTTCTTTCTTTTCGTTTTCTTTGAATTCTGGTTCTTGAGCAACAATAATATCTTCTTTATCTTTGTATTTATCTTTATCTTCTCCGACATCTTTTTTTCTTAAATCAACTTTTATGCCTAATAATTCTAATTTAGCCTTTACTTCAGTATAATTTTTTTTGGTATAGTCTTCTAGGTAATGAAAATCTCCGCCACTAGATTCAATTATTTTTATAACATCTCCGACTTTTCTTGTTGACCCAGCTTTAGGTACTGTTTTAATAACATTTCCTTCTTCAATTTTGTCACTATTTTCATATTCAATACTATATTTAAATCCCATTTTTTTGAGTATTTCTGTTGCTTCTTCAGTAGTTTTACCGATAACATTAGGAACATTAGCATCTTTAACTTCTTTTGTACTTATTAGCCAGAACAATCCTCCTCCAATTAGAAGGAATAATATAATACAAATTAAACTAATTATTAATGTGTTTTTCTTTTTTGGCTTTTCAAAAAATTCCTCATTATCATTTTCTTCAATATCTGGTTTATCTACTTGTTTTTTAACCTTTTTAGTAGGTATTACTCTAGTATCATCTAAGTCGTTTTCTGGATATTCAAAAACAACTTTTTTTTCATTTTCTTTTTCCATACAAGTAAGTAAGTCTTCATGCATATCATGAACTGTTTCATATCTATTTTTAGGATTTTTTGCTGTAGCTTTCATAATAATATTTTCTACACTTTGTGGTATAGTTGGATTTATTTTTCTGATACTAGGCATTTTTTCCTTCATATGCTTTAATGCTATTTCAACAGCATTATCTCCTTTAAATGGTACTGATCCGGTAAGTAATTCATACATCATTATACCTAATGAATAGATATCTCCTTTAACGGTAGCACTCTTACCATTAGCTTGTTCTGGTGGTAGGTAATGAACTGAACCCATTACTGAATTTGTTTGGGTAAGTTGTGTTGCATTTAAAGCCATAGCTATACCAAAATCTGTTATTTTTACCATACCATTATCTAATATCATAATGTTTTGTGGTTTAATATCACGATGAATTATATATGATTCATGAGCATGTGTTAATCCATCTGTTAATTGAGTCATTATATCAATTACTTCAGGTAAAGTTAATGTTTCTCTTTTCTTTAATAATTGTTTTAATGTTTTTCCTTCAATATATTCCATAACAATATAGTAGTTACCATCTTCTTCGCCAACATCATAAACTTCTACTATATTAGGATGAGAAAGGTTAGAAACAGATAATGCTTCTCTTTGGAATCTTCTTATAAATTTATCGTCACTAGATAAGTCACCACGTAATACTTTAACGGCAACTTTTCTATCTAGGATAGTATCATTAGCCAAGTAGACATTTGCCATGCCACCTTCACCGATAGATTTTAATATTTCATATCTATCATTAATTTTTTGCCCCTTTGATAACATTCTTATTCACCACTTTCTCTTTTTAAATATGCAATGGAAATATTATCTAATCCTCCACGCATATTAGCTTTATTAATTAGTTTTAAAACTGCTTCTTCAATTGGAAGTTTACTATTTAAAACTTTTTCTATTTGTTCAGTAGTTAGCATATTAGTAAGGCCATCACTACATAAGAATAAACTTCTTACAGATGTATCTACATCAAATATATCTATATCAATAGGATTATTAGCTCCAAGAGCACGCATTAATATATTCTTTCTTGGATGATATTTAGCTTCTTCTGGTGATAACTCTCCAGTAGATACTAGTAAATTAACTAATGTATGGTCTTTTGTTACTTTATGTAATTCATTATTTTTAAGAACAAATCCACTACTATCACCGATATTTCCATATAAAATATAATCATCAGTTTTAATAGCTATAACTAAAGTTGTTCCCATTCCTTTACTTTCAGGATGTTTATCAGCATAATCGAAAATTTTATCATTTATATCTTTAACAATATTTCTTAAAAATTCTATAGCATCTTCTTTAGTACCAATAGTTTCTAATTTTTCAAATTCTTCTCTTATTGTATCAATAGTTATTTTGGAAGCTACTTCCCCACAAGAATGTCCTCCCATACCATCTGCTACTGCTAATATAAATTCATTGTTTTGATTATTTAAAATAATAACATTATCTTCGTTATGATCTCTTACTTTTCCAGGATCTGTAAAATAAAATGTTTGCATACCTTCCTCCTTAAGTGTTATTTTTGGCACGTAATTGCCCACAAGCGGCACTTACTTTACTACCAAATTCTTTTCTTATTGTTACATTAACTCCATTCTTCTTAAGTATATCATAAAACCTTAGAATTTGCACCTGTTTTGTTCTTTTATAACCAATATTTTCTGTTTCATTATAAGGAATTAGATTAACATAACAATTTATTCCTTTGATTAACTCTGATAGTTCTTTAGCATTATCTAATGAATCATTAATATTTTCTAACATAATATATTCAAAAGTAACTCTTCTGTTGGTTTCTTTAACATATTCTTTAATGACAGGTATTAGTTTATCTAATGGATATGCTTTATTTATTGGCATAATCTTATCTCTAATTTCGTTATTAGGAGCATGTAGGCTAATGGCTAAATTAACTCCTGGTAGGTCTTTTGTAAATTCTTTTATTTTAGGTATAATACCACAAGTAGATACAGTGATATGTCTAATACCTATATCTAATCCTTTGTTAGAATTAATTATTTTAATAAAATCAACTATATTGTCATAATTATCAAAAGGTTCTCCAATACCCATAATAACAACATGGGATATTCTTTCTTTAATATCTTCTTCTATTAGTATAATTTGTTCTACTATTTCATAAGTTTCTAGGTTTCTAACTTTTTTTAGTCTACCACTTTCACAGAACTTACATCCCATATTACATCCCACTTGAGATGATACACAGATACTAGTTCCATAATCATGATACATTAAAACAGATTCTATTTTATTGCCATCAGATAATTCAAATAAGTATTTCTTTACTAGTTTATCTTCTTCTTTTTTAATTATTTTTATATAAGAAAAATCAAAATCATTATTTAATAATTCTTTAGTAGTATTAGGAATATTGGGCATTTTATCTAAATTATTAATTTTCTTTTTATATAAAAATTCATATAGTTGGGTAGCCCTAAATTTTTTGTCATTATTCTCTATAAAATATTTTTCTAAATTTTCATAAGTTATACCATGTATATTTTGCATACT
>JAEEGL015543342.1_pt1 | contig 12308 bp, 10 predicted proteins | sample 9134231 | NCBI WGS metagenome assembly JAEEGL01 (sample SAMN16246548, study PRJNA631951) | gut metagenome | biome: gut microbiome; feature: rumen; material: fiber-attached | host: Bos | place: Iran: Karaj | collected 2018-10 | reverse complement strand
GAATTTCCCATCGACAAAAGCAGCCCCGGTATTCCTCCGACATGATCGCCGTGCACATGGGTGATGCAGATGATATCGACATCGTGCAGGCTCCATCCTTTCTCACGGATCGTGATCTGTGTCCCCTCTCCGCAGTCGATCAGAAGGCTGCTGCCATTGAATCTCGTCATCAACGCTGTCAATGCGCGTCGAGGTAACGGCATCATACCGCTCGTTCCGAGCAAACACACATCCAGCATCGCGATTCTCCCTCCGAGATCAAAATAATTCATATTATTATAACACAAAAATGACGCATTCGTCAAGCGCACGGAACAGCCGCGTCATATCCCTGTCCATGGCATCTGCCGGGCGCACTCAAATATTACTCACCCCGGCTCTTTCTCTCGCGTTCCGCCTGACTCATGCGCAGGTAGCGCGGAACGAATTCATGAGCCGCAACCTGTCTTCCGTCCTCCAGGTAGATCCGGCCGAGTGCCGCGAGCGAAGACGCGCGCTGATAGCGAACGGCATCACCGGCGAAGCACGCCAGTCCGGTACCCGACAGCTCGCTGTCCGAACGGTACTCACCGAGCGCCTCGATGATCCGTTCTCGGAAGACCGGTACGCCGTCCCCCAGGAAAAATGTAGGCTTGCCGATCTCACGGACCTTTTCGATCACATCCTCTATCGGCTCCGCCGCTTCCGCAGAAAGCGTCACCGGCATCGTGCCGCTCACATCGAAGATCCCATAGTAAGCCTGCGACCGTCTCGCGTCCATGATCGGACATACCGGACAATCGATTCCCTGCAGGTTGTAGGCCAGTCCCTCGAGCGTCGATACCGGAACAACCGGAATTTCGAGCGCCTGTGCAAGTCCCTTGGCCGTCGCTGCACCGATCCGAAGTCCCGTAAAGGAACCGGGCCCCGCTGCCACCGCGATCGCCGTCAACTCATGCTTATCCACTTCCGCCATCGCGAGCATATCCGCGATCATCGGGAGAAGTGTCTGGCTATGCGTCTTTTTATTGTGGATCGTATACTCACCGACGAGCACATCATCCAGCAGAAGTGCCACACCTGCCACAAGTCCAGAACTGTCAATCGACAATAGTTTCATTCTTTTTCCTCACATTCCGAAGCACTCAGAGTCTTCTCACGCTTCCGGTTACATTACATGATTTCTCTGATCAACGCTCCACGCATATTCTGCGATAATCCATCCCTTTTTCCGGTTCCTTTTCGATCGTGATCCGGACCGCCGTCTCCGGCAACAACTCCTCCACCTGCGACGGCCACTCGATCAGGCACACGCCCTCACCGAAAAGATACTCATCAAATCCGATATCATACATCTCATCCGGATCCCCGATCCGGTATACATCAAAATGATACAGCGGCAAACGTCCCTCATATTCGTGCACGATCGTGAAGGTCGGGCTCACCACCGGTTCGGTGATAGCAAGACCCAATGCAACCCCCTTGGCAAAGACGGTCTTACCGACGCCGAGATCCCCTTCCAGCAGAAAAATATCCCCGGCCGCCGCCTCTCTTCCGATCTTCTCCCCGAACGTAAGCGTTTCCGCCTCGCTCATCGTTTCGATCACTTCTTTGCTCATACTTCCTCCGCTTACATCACAATCCGCAGGACCTTATGTCACCTTGTCCGTCTTCCTTCCTTCACAAGTTCCTTCAATCGGTCAAATTCCTCACACGCACCGCGCGGTATGATAAACGCCGACACCGCCGTCATATACAGATAGATCACATTTTTATGAAGAACCGCCTTGCGGATATCCGCGTAGACAAAGTCTTCCTTATTCTCCCCCTGCGCGATCGAGAAGGTCTCCTCTCCAAACGAATAACTCATCGGGAATAAAAATGCTCCCGACTGCAACTGCGTATGGGCCTTCTTCATCAGCATCAACGGTTGGAATACGAGAAACAGAAGTGCCAGCACGATCAAAAGACAACGCTGCATTCCCGTCCAGGAATCCCAACGGATGATCAATGCCACGATAGCCGCTACGGAAAGCAGCAGACCAATCAGGCCGCCGGGTCGTACATAGTTATGGTACAGAACAAAACCACTCAGGCTCTTCGCGTCCATTTTTACTTCAAATTCAATCGGCATAGTAATCCTCCCTAACCTCACAGAATCATCGTCAGCGAGATTCGTTTCTTTCTCATGTCAACGCCGAGCACCTTAACCTCGACGATATCACCGACACTCACGACATCCAACGGATGCTTGACGAACTTTTTATCCGTCAACTGCGAGATGTGGACAAGACCGTCCTGATGCACTCCGATATCGACAAAAGCGCCGAAATCGATGACGTTTCGAACGGTGCCCTTCAGGATCATTCCTTCCTTCAGGTCCTCCATCTCGAGTACGTCTCCACGCAGGATCGGCTTCGGCATCTCATCACGCGGATCCCGTCCGGGCTTCTCCAACTCGGCGATGATATCCGAGAGCGTCTCGACACCCAGTCCCAGTTTCTCCGCGAGTCGTTCCTTGTTCTTCGTCATCAGCGACAGGCCGGTGACACCGCTTCCCAGATCCTCCCCGTCGAAACCGACGTCATGTAACAGTTCCTTCGCCGCCGGATAGGATTCCGGGTGAACACTTGTCGCGTCGAGAGGTTCCTTGCCGCCCATGATACGAAGGAAACCTGCGCACTGCTCAAAGGCCTTCGGCCCGAGCTTTGCCACCTTCAGAAGTTCCTTCCTCGAGTGGAACCGTCCGTTCGCCTCACGGTATGCGACGATATTCTTCGCGATCGGCTTGGACACGCCGGATACGTACTCCAGCAGTGACGCCGAGGCGGTATTCAGATCCACACCGACATGGTTTACGCAGTCCTCTACGACGGCTCCCAACGCCTCAGAGAGTTTGCTCTGATTCATATCGTGCTGATACTGACCGACCCCGATACTCTTCGGTTCGATCTTGACAAGCTCCGCCAGCGGATCCTGAAGGCGTCTCGCGATGGACACCGCACTCCTCTGCCCCACATCAAATTCCGGGAACTCTTCGGTCGCGCGCTTACTTGCGGAGTAGACACTCGCGCCGGCCTCATTCACGATCACATAGTGGACAGGCTTGTTGATCTCGCGAAGCATATCCGCGATCACAATCTCCGACTCGCGGGACGCCGTCCCGTTCCCCACAGAGATCAACGTAATATCGTATTTGTCAATCAATGCCTTGACCGTTTTCTTGGTCTCTTCAATCTTGTTCTGCGGTGCCGTCGGATAGACCACGACCGTGTGCAGCACCTTACCGGTACCGTCTACCACGGCCAGCTTGCACCCGGTTCGAAATGCCGGATCCCATCCGAGCACAACCTGATCCCGGATCGGCGGCTGCATCAGAAGCTGCGTGAGGTTTTTGCCGAAGACTCTTATCGCTCCGTCCTCAGCGACTTCCGTCAGGTCACTGCGCAGTTCCCTCTCAATCGCAGGCGCGATCAGACGCTTGTAACTATCCGCTATCGTGATAAAAATGAGCCCTTTCGGATCATTTTTCAAATCCTCAATCGACTTGCCTTCATATCGGGTTGCGAGACTCTTCTCGTAGTCCGTGATCAGCTGTCCGGCGAGTCGGTGAAGGATCTCCTCCTCCGGCGCCTCAATCTTGACCGTCAAAAACTTCTCACGCTCACCGCGGTTGATCGCCAGCACCTGGTACCCCTGAAGTTTCTTCAGCGGTGATGAGAAGTCATGGTAGGTCTCGTAAACGGACTTGCGTTCCTGAAGCTTCTTATTCTCAGCAGTCTTTGATGCGCTTCTTGATGCCCCTGCCGTTTCTGCGTTCTCTTCATCACTTGAGCCTTTCCCTGTTTTCTCAGCGACAGTCATTGATCCCTCCTCACGCGTGAGGCGACGGATCTCCGTACGGTAATCCGCTTCGTCGGAAAAACGCTCCGCCAGAATATCCATCGCGCCGGCCAGCGCATCGACGACGGTCTCCACTTCCTTCTCCGGATCGATATAGGCGACCGCCAGGGTCTCCGGATCACAACTCTGATCAGCAAAAACCGCATCCGCCAAAGGCTCCAGTCCCTTCTCCTTCGCGATCGTCGCGCGGGTGCGACGCTTCTGCTTGTACGGACGGTACAGATCCTCCAAAAGCACCATCGTCTCCGCCGCCTCGATCTGCGCGCGAAGTTCATCCGTAAGCTTTCCCTGCTCCTCAATTGATGCCAGGATCGTCTCCTTGCGCTCTTCAAGTCCGCGCAGGTAACGAAGTCTCTCATCGAGTTCGCGAAGCTGCTCATCATCAAGTGAGCCATGCTTCTCCTTGCGGTATCTCGCGATAAACGGGATCGTATTTCCCTCATCGATCAGCCCGATCACGGCCTCAACCTGCCATGTTTTGATACTCAGCTCCCCGGCTATTTTTTTCACAATATCCATTTCACTCTGTCTCCTTTTATAAGATCGGGTAGGGCTACGCCCCAACTCGCGCGCCGCCCACATGCACCGAAAGTGCGGACTTCCCTATGCGGGCGTGCGCAATAAAAACGGCCGCTCACGTCCCTCGCGAACAGCCGGTAAGGTGCTGCTGTTTTCAAATACCGGATTACTTGGAAACAGTAGCACCAATAATGTTCACTTACTGTAGGATCTCAAAAATCATCTCACACGGCGTACCCTCGCAGGGTCACGCGGTACCGCTGAAGTTCAGCCCCGCGCCGTGCATCGCCAACTGCTTGTTCATCTCACGCTCGTATGGATTCTGAACGCCCTTGTACCCGTTCATCATCGCCTTCGCTGCGTCATTTTTCTTGTTATCACCGCTCGTGGTACGCATCGTCGTGTTCGTCTCACCACCGGATACATACACGCGCCCGCACTCCGGACACACTGCTGTGTGCAACGTCACGGATACGGATACCAGCTCCTTGTTCTCCTTGGAGCCCTCGGCTCTCGCGTGTGCCACATGCTCCTGCTCGTGCCCCATCACGCGCCCCGGTGCCGCACTCGGATCGATATGAGCCGGCGCCTTGAACGAAACACCCGGATCATTCGATCCGTCTACGTACTTTCGATTCTTGCAGGTCTCACACTCGGCCTTGCCGACACGCTTATCCTCTTTGGTAGGTTCGGGCTTTCCGTCGGAGCCGATCTTGTGTCCGGTCGTATCGATCGAACCGGGCTTCTGTATCCCCGTCGCGCTTCCGACACCGGCCACAGCCGCTGCCACACCATCTGTTCTCGGACTCGTCGCTCCGACTCCTCCCACGGGAGTCACAGGCATCGCTGAATACACGGGAAAAATACCTCCGATTCCGGAGACAGGACCAATTCCCATTCGCAACACCTCCTCACTACGAACCAAAAAGACACATGGATAGATACTTATATTATAGCGAAAATATCAGCAAAAATCAAGAAGAATATTCGAGTTATTTCGCTTTTTTTCGTTTCGGAAAACACCTCTCCGATTCACGAACACGATTCATGAGTGCGATCCATGATATCACCCGGCCCAGTTTGTATAGTCCGAAAAATCAAGGCTGACATCCTCATATGGCTCTCCGCCGTAGAGCAGCACTCTTCCGCAGTTTTTCGCCGTATTGGTCGCGAAGAGTTCCGCGTCCTCCCTGCTGATCTCCGAGTGAACCGGATCATAGATGGTTTGCTTGGCATCGTACTCCATCGATGTCCAAAACTGCAAAAGCTGATGTCCGGCATCCGCCCTATAACAGCATTTTTCAAATGAATTTCTCGCAAACGTGATCCCTCTCAGCCCGGCAAAAAACAGGGAATACGGATAGCGATCATTCGGATCACAGTCGCGGAAGGTGTTATCCGTGATCACGGGATCCTTATAGTTCAGGATACGGACGGCTGTCTGGCATTTGGTAAAGGTACAGTTTGTGATCGATACACCAAGCTGATAGACACCGCCGGTATAACGATGTGTTCCGACACCGGTCTCCAAGTTGTTGAATACACAGTTATCGATGACAACCGTCTCGTTCGGCGTCTTGTCCTTCTTGCTCCATACCGCGTTGAAGCCGTCACGGTTCGGATCGGGAACATCCAGGTTGATCGCTTCCTTATTCCACTTCCCGGAAGCGGCATGCCCGGTAAAGGTACAGTTTTTAACAGTTACATTCTGGCAGGCATCCATCTCGATCATATGCCCGTAGCACATATTTTTGAACGTGATACCGTCGAACGTGATGTTTTTGTTGTGTCCCATCACGATACCGATCACGGGTGTCGTGCCGGTCTTTACCTTGTTCAGATCGATCGTTCCGGCGCCGGTGATCGAGATGTCATGCTCACCGTTATGCTTGCCGTAGGCACCCTTTTTATTCTTTTTCGACTCGCTGATCAACTGAAAGATCGTCGACGATGCTTTCAGGAGTGGGCCACCCTTCTTCGTTTTCTTGAGAACCGCGCCCTCCTTCAGAACAATCTTCGTCTTTGAGGACACAAAAAGTGTATTGGGGATGTTGTAGGTCCCCTTCTTCAGCACCAGCGTCCCTCCCTTTTGCTTGGTAATCTTGTTCAGGTAGGAACGAAGCATATAAAAATGCTTGGTGTTTTTATTGTAGTTTCCGTACTTCGCCGTCTTATCACAAGGCTTGGTCTTCGGCGAGACCGTGTATGTCTTGGCGTGCGAAGTGGATACGGTCAGCGTGACCCCTAAAAAAAACAGAAGCAGTCCGACACTCAAAATGTGTTTTCTTTTCATAGGCTTCACCTCATGCCGAGCACTTGTTGCGAGGCACCGCACGCGTTCATCCAGAACGCGTGTCGGATCAGGGCTGTTTGGACAGTCGATGCGCTCGGCAGCATCGACTTGCACAACACAGTCGAGTTTCTTACCTCCCTTACGGATAGTATAGAGTAATTATACCCGATTCGAATGTCTTTTTTAAGGCAACATGAAAAATATCCCGACACAAATTCGCTCATGTTTTTCTTGATTTTTCGTCTGTTTTTCGATACAATGGACATGAGTTTTTTTGTTTTCGAACCATAAGGAGGTACTAAAATGGATCTGATACCAAGTTTTTCCGTGGATCATACCCTGATCATCCCCGGCATTTTTGAGAGCCGTGTGGATGTGATTGACGGAAATAAAATAACAACCTATGATATCCGCGTCACCAAGCCGAATGTGGAGCCCGCGATCGACGTGGCCGCGATGCACTCGCTCGAGCACCTCATCGCCACCTTCCTTCGCAACGATCCCGACTGGAAGGACGAAGTGATCTACTGGGGACCGATGGGATGTCTGACCGGCTTTTACCTGATTCTCAAGGGAAACCGGGCGCCGAAGGAAATCCACGATCTGCTGTTTCGAGCCTTTGACTCTGTCAAGGACGCAACCGATGTCCCCGGCGCGTCAGCGGAGAACTGCGGCAACTATCTCATGCACAACCTGGATATGGCCAAGTGGCATGCGGCAAAGTTTGCAGCGTATCTGTCTGATAACGCAGACAACGACAATATCTATGTATATCCGAGAACCGAGCGTCTCGTTACCGAAGGCGGTCAGCAGTTCTATGATTCATGATGAAAAAGGGAGTAGAAAGAGGACTTGATTAGAAAAGTATCTGAGGTATGGTCCGATCTGAATCGGTCCATCTATACCGGAGCCCGGAAAAGAGCCAACCTGAAAGCTTTGACCGCTGTCAGTCTTTTTACTGTGTTTCTCGCGCTCGTTCTGATCATCATTAATCTGATTCACGGCACCGCGTTAGCTCTGATCTTCTCGATCATAACCTTTGTCGCCGGTTCCGCGTGCGCCTTTTTCGCCGGTGTGAAAAAGAACCGCGAGATCGCCATCTTAGCACCGACTCTTTTCTGTATTTTTGTCTTTACCTACTACGCACCGACCGGAGCTGCCGGGGGAACCGGTATCCTGTGGTCCTTTCTCCTGCCGGTCGGGATGGGGTATTTCGTCAGCGTTAAATACAGTATCATCCTGTCCCTATACTACACGGTCTATTTTTTCGTCATATTCTACGCACCACTAAACCTTAATCTGAACCAATACTATTCGGAGGATTTTATTTCGCGATTCCCTCTACTCTTCGCCAGTATGGCGGTGTTTTCTTCCATCGCCATGGTCCAGTACCATCGAAGCATCCTTTTTGAGAATGAGTATACCGACCGGCTGAACGAGGAGGTCAAAAAACAGACAGCGGTTGCCGAGGAACGAAGCCGTCGCATCGAGCAGATGTCACTACAGACAATCCAGACACTGGCTCACGCGATCGACGCCAAGGACACCTACACGCGCGGTCACTCCACCCGTGTCAGCGCCTACTCAGTTCTCGTAGCTGAGGCGCTCGGCTGGGACAGGGAACGGGTAAGCGAACTCCGCTACGCCGCACTTCTTCACGACATCGGAAAGATCGGCGTCCCGGATTCGATCCTCAATAACCCCAAACGTCTGACCGATGTTGAATTCGATATTATCCGCTCACATACAACGATCGGTGGTGAGATCCTGAAAAACCGTGTCATGATCGAAGCCGCGGATGTCGTGGCTCTCAGCCATCACGAACGTTATGACGGAACCGGCTACCCCCGGGGTCTTTCGGGTGAAGATATCCCGATCGAAGCGAGGATCGTCGCCATCGCCGATTCCTTCGACGCGATGAGTTCCAATCGTATCTATCGAAAAGCCTGTGATGAAAAATACATTCACCGTGAGCTGGCCGAGGGAGCCGGAAAGCAATTTGATCCGGAACTCGTGGATATTTTTATCGACCTGTGGGATCAGAGACGCTTTGATGATATCATGAAGTCCGATGTAACGGAGGAAAGTGAGAATCTCGAAGCATCGTCTGCGCTTTTGCAGGATGTCATGGAATCCTTCGCTACACAGAACGCTGCCGAGGAGATCGATATCACGACCGGTGTCATGAGCCGTACCGCCGGAGAATCGGCCATCGCGCAGGCCATGACAGAGTGTGCCGGCTGCTATATCTTCTTCGACGTAGATAATCTCAAAAAGATCAACGATACGATCGGTCACGAGGCCGGCGACCGGCTGCTCAGAATGGTGGGAGACACCCTGACGGAGAACAGTGAGAATGCGCTTTGCTGCCGACTCGGCGGCGATGAATTCATCCTCTTTGTCAAGGAGACCTCGACGGATCGGATCAAAAAAAGGATCGAAACGATCATCGATGAGTTTGAAGAAAAAAAGAGCAAAGATCTGGCCCTCTCCGTCGCTTCCCTGTCTGCCGGCGCGGCGATGAGCACGCCGGAGGATACTTACGAGAACATCTACATACGCGCGGACAAGGCGCTGTATCAGACAAAACAGACCGGCAAACACGGATACGGTTTTTACAGCGAGGCGACCGAAGGGATCGTGATCGATCCGGCCGATACGCAAAAAATGATCCACGCGCTTCGCGACAGCGGAAGTTACGAGGGCGCTCTGGATGTCGAGTATCGTCAGTTTACCAAACTGTATGAGTTTATCGGAAATCTCGAACGGCGCTTCTCTCACAAGTTCCGTCTGATCCTGATCTCTTTGGATCCCGCGGGCGAGCAGGCGCCACATGACGAGGATCTGGAGCGTGCCATGTATTATATGGAGCAGTCCATCCTACAGACGATCCGCGACGTGGATGTCGTCACGCGCTACAACCGCCAACAGTTCCTGGTGATCTTACTCGGAACCGAACCGGAGGGCGTGAAGATCGCGACGGATCGAATCTTCAGGGGGTATTACAAGATGTACGGAAGCAGCATCTTCTCCCCATCATACTCAGAAATTGAGAGGGACTCCTGAAAGGAGTCCCTCTGGATGCCCTAATAGGCGTCCCTTTGGATGCCCCCTGACCGGCAGGCGTCCCTTTGTCATATGGTATCACAACGTGAACTTCGTCTCGTATACGATATCCTTTACTGATGTTCCCAGATACAGCTTGTATTCACCGGTCTTCGCGCTGAACGAATTCGCCGGCACATCAAAGGTCTCCAGTTCTTTCTCACCGATCACAAGACGGAACGGCACCGGCGCATCCGGTGATACCTCGATCTTCTCAAAGGCCTTCAACTGCTTCACAGGCTGATCACTCTCCGGCAGTCCGACATAAAGCTGGACAACCTCTTTACCGGTGCGTGAGCCTGTATTTTTCAGGATACCGCTCACCTCGATTGCAAGATCCGCGCCAAGTGAACCGGTCACTTTGGAATCGCATTTTTCAATCGCAAAGGTCGTGTACGACTCTCCGTAACCGAACGGGAAGAGGACATCCACCTTCTCCGTCTCATAGTAGCGGTAGCCGACCATCAGCTTCTCCGTATACTCGCAGACACGATGGCCCTCCGGTCCGATCTCACCCGGATAGGAGCCGTACTTCTCAGTCGGCGTGTCAGAAAGCCTGATCGGATACGTCTCAGGAAGCTTGCCCGACGGATTCACATCACCGTAAAGCACGCGTGCGAGAGCCAGTCCGCCATTCTCACCGGCATAACTCATCTGAAGGAGGTTGTGAACCTTATCGATCCACGGCATCTCTACCGCAGAACCACACATCAGCACTACCGTCAGCTTCTCACCGGCCGCTGCCGCCATCGCCTCGATCAGTTCATCCTGTGCATACGGCAGTGTGATTGTCTTTTTATCATACCCCTCAACGTCAAAGGCATGATTCAGACCACCGATAAAAATAACCTCATCGTAGTCCGGAATGGCTGCCAGAACTTCCTCGCGGAACTTCTTCTGGCGCGGGAGGATCCTCTCCTCATAATCCTTGCGGATCGCCTCTTCGTCCGGCTTCTCCGGCTCATACATAACCATATCCTTGACGAGCTCAGCGTAGGTACCTTCCTCTTCGCCGGACTCCACCTTCTCGAGCGCGTCCAGGCTCGATGCCTGCCACTCATCGTTGATGGAAAGCTCATTTTCGTTGTCGAGATAGTATCCCGGCATCCATTTATAATACATATCACCGCCACGCGTCATCGGAAGACCGAGCATCGGCGTGATGGTATACAGCATCTTGATCTCAGACGACCCGCCACCGAGTCCGTTGTTACGCGTCGCGTTATCACCGACCACAAGGATTCTCTTATGGGTTCCGTCCTCACGGAGCGGCGAGAGCGGCAGATGCTTCTTGTCATTTTTCAAAAGGACGATGCCTTCTTCGGCGATCTCCTCAATAATCTCCTGATGCTCCGGTGTGTTGAAGCAGCCCTGCTTGTGCTCAGGCTCGCCGATATGGAGTTTCTCGATCAGCGCGAGAATACGATCCACACGCTCGTCAACCTTCGACTCGTCCACTTTACCGGCCTTGACAAGTTCGATCAACGGATCGGCTAAGAAGTACTCCGAATACGCCGGGAATACGCTCATCTCGATATCCACACCGTGATCGATCGTCGCTTCCGTCTCCTGTACGCCGCCCCAGTCAGAGACAACGACACCCGTATAATTCCACATATCACGAAGGATATCCACCAGAAGATGCTTATTGTTGCAGCAATACTCGCCGTTCGCGCGGTTGTACGCTCCCATGATCGAGTAGCTGTCAGCGTCGATACACGCGCTCTTAAACGCCGGCAGATACAGCTCCTGAAGTGTCTTCTCATCGACCTTCGCCTCGACAAGCAGACGCTCCAGCTCCTGGTTGTTCAGCGCGTAGTGTTTTACACAGGCTGCCACATCATTCTCCTGAATCCCCTTGATCAGAGGAACCACGATCTCGGAGATCAGCTCCGGATCCTCACTCATATACTCAAAGTTTCGTCCACAGAGTGGGGTACGCTTGATGTTGATACCCGGTGCGAGGATCACGTCCTTTCCGCGGCCTCTGGCTTCTTCGCCGAGAACCTGACCGAACTTCTTCGCAAGTGTCTTGCTCCAGGTCGTCGCCAGGCAGGTGTTACTCGGCATCCAGGTTACCAGATCCGCCGTATCCCCTAACGGCTTCCAGCAGTCGGGCTCGAATTCCTGGCGGACACCGTTCGGGCCATCATCCATTTTCAATGGCGGGATACCCAGTCTCTCTACATATCCCGAATTGAAAAATGACGAGGCATGGATCAATGCCACCTTTTCCTCGAGTGTCAATTGGTCGCGCAGCTCCGTGTACTTTCCCATAAATTAATCCTCCTGTTAATTTTTGATAAGCTATATTTATTTTTAATGTCTTCCTTTATTGGTCTTCCATCCAATTGTCGTCCTTGGTCAGATTCAAAAGACTGTTCTCATGCGTCGGTGCCAGCTTTCGCATCAGCGAGAATACCTTGTTGCACGCTCTTCCGTCATCGAACGGATTGTATTTTTTCCGGAAGTTCAGATACCGCATCGCATAAGCCATCGGATCGTGGTT
>JAEEGL014939935.1_pt1 | contig 12308 bp, 7 predicted proteins | sample 9134231 | NCBI WGS metagenome assembly JAEEGL01 (sample SAMN16246548, study PRJNA631951) | gut metagenome | biome: gut microbiome; feature: rumen; material: fiber-attached | host: Bos | place: Iran: Karaj | collected 2018-10 | reverse complement strand
GGAGAAGAAGTGCTGGTTGCATCCAGAACTTCGGAAAAGAGTATTTTATGGCTTGACGGTGTACTTTGCGAGGCTGATAATGCGGCAATCCGCCTGGTGGACGATACAGAATATGAACCGTGGACGGGTTATATCCAGCCAAACGGGATGCTGTATCTTTTCCCGGAGCCGGATGGGCAAGGGCGGAAAGAGAGCACGAATACGGAAGTCCTGGTGGAAGATGAGTATCAGGACATGTATATTGTATCTTTGAATGACAGCTACTACTGCGCGGAAAAATCTTCGGTAAAGAGCAGTAAATACTGGTATGATCCGTCTTGGAACAGCGGCGGATCGTCAGGCGGTGGCGATGGAGCCTCTTCGGGATCATCTTCATCCGGCGGTTCCTCCGGCAGCGGTCAGCAATGGACAGATCCTGTTTTTTGAGATTACAACAGAGCAACAAACCGGCGTCTCCTGACGATTTTGGAGACGCTGATTTTATAAATAATTACAAATTGGTAAAAATATTTTGCAAAAATAGAAAAAATTCACTTGCAATTTAGTTGCATCTGTGTTACATTATGCATGTGTCGAATTGCGGCATGTTTTGGCGTACCGTAAAGGACACGATAAAGGCATATTTAGTGCTTTTTACGATCAAATCTCGGCGGGAAGAAAAGGAGACCTGAATTATGAAAAAAATGGTCAAGCTTTTAAGTATCATTATGCTGTTCACAATGCTGTTCAGCATGATGTCAGTAAGCGCTTCAGCTATCATCAATGACGGTTCTGCCAAAAGCAGCAACAATATTGTCATTGGCGGAAGCGGAAATGCAAGTGTAAATGAAGACGGCAATGTCACTGTAGGTGCAGAAATGCGACCGACAGATGATTCTCCCTGGACAGGTATCCGGGTAGAGGATTATCAGGGGCAGTATCAGCAGCAGCTGGCGCAGGCTAGAGCTACAGCACTTGCCTCAGGTGCTATAGAGGAAATTGCCAAACAGTATATGGCCAAGGCTGAAAGTGATTACAGCGGAATTAAGGATTCCGAACTGGCACTTGTTCAGGACAACCAGGATTTCCTGATGTATCTGCGTGATAATCTGGATATTGTCGATGGTGCTACCCTCCAGACAGCTGTTGATCTTTTCGGTGAAGACGTTGTCTACGGAGAAGAGACAGAGGTAGATACTGAGCGTGCGGAAGCAGATCTGGCGGAAGTAAATGCAGAAATTGCTGCTATTGAAGCGGAGTATTCTGCTGCTGCTGCCCGGGCGGAAGCAGAAGCACAGGCCGCTGCCGCTGCGCAGGCTGCTGCTCAGGCAGCCGCTGCTGCAGTTACCGAGAATGTCGAGACAGAGGAAGGCATTTTCGAGGTAACAGTTGAAGAAGGCACAGGCTTTGAGGCTGAAGCCTTCGGCGCGGAGCCTGAAGCACCTGCCGAGGCTGATGAGAGCGCTGAAGAGAGCACACCGGAAACTGACGCACCTGCAGCAGTAAGCACACCGGATATCACAGAAAATGAAGAATACAAGGCACTGCTTGAGAAGAAAGCTGGTATCGAGCTTGCCCTCTCCGGTGAGATGCTGAAGGCAAAACCGACCACCATTTCTTCCAAGTGGAGTGATATCAGTGATAAGGGCAAATCTCTTGCACAGGCTGTGCAGAGTGGCGGAACGGTAAAGTTCAAAGGACCATCCTTTGATATCTGCAACTCTACGGATTATCGCATTACGATTAATCTAAATGGATCCACCATTGATGCTACTGCCTGTGATGCTGCCTTTACGATCCGGAAAGGTGTCTACGGCGGTACGATTTCCTTTACGAATGGTACCATTCTTGGCGACGGCTTTTATGTTACAGATAACGGCGTTCTGAATCTCGGAGGCCTTGTCAATGTGGCGGTGGATATTACCGTATATACCACGGGCAATGCAGTTTATGTTGACAGTACTGGTTACTGCGTGATCGGCCAGGGCACTACGCTCAACGGCTGGATGCCCAGCAGCAATCCGACGGTTCCGGAAACACTCGGCACGAAGCCGGTAGTTTATATTGAAGCCGGCGGTACGGCAATTATGACCGGCGGCACGATTGATTCCGGCAACAGCTACGGCGTGGATGTCAAGGGTGGAAGTTTTGAAATGGCCAGCAGTGTGGCTGAAGTGAACAGCACGCACGGCTATCCGGCAATCAATGCCACAACAGACGGCTCTGTTGTTACGATCCACGGCGGCGTGGTCTACGGAAGCACGGGTATTGTACTTGAGGGAGAGACCACCTCACTTACCGTTAACGGTGGTTCCATCACCGGTTATAAGAAAGATGTTTCCAATAATTATGAGAAGTCCGGTGCAGCAGTGGAAGTACACGGAGATGCTCAGGCTACCGGAAAGAGCGCTGTTGCCTATATCTACGGCGGTACACTCCGCAGCGAATACAGTGCAGGCGTAGTCAACCTGTCCTCGGACGGCACTCGTTTGGGCTACGACCGTGCGGATATCAAACGGATTACAGTTGATGATGTCAATGTTACCATTCAGCAGAAGAAGGGTGAAACCAGCGACTATGCAAAAGCTATTTACCTGGTAACCGGCAATGTCGGTTCTGCGACAGGCTATCAGCTGACTTCCGGCTACAGTTCACTGGATGCTGCCTGTACCGCGGCAAATGCATTGTACGGCTCTGTAACTATCCGTATGATTGATGACGACCCCAATGCGACCACAAAGGGAGAAATCAACAATTCCAACGCCACTTCTGTAACATTTGACGGTGCAGGACATGAAATCATGACCGGAAAAAACGACGGCTTGTGGATCAGCACTGATAATGTTACAGTTAAGAATGTGACATTTAACGGCAAACACGGACAGGATGCCATAGCTGTTCTCGGAACCGGAAACAATATCCTGATTTCCGAAGTGACAGTGGAAGACTTTGTCCATGCCCTGTGGTCTGCCGGTTCTGCCGGTCCGAATGATGCCGGCGTAGTGGTAAATGGATTCTATGTTGACAGAAACACTGATGTGGGCCTTTATCCTCTCAGCGGTAAAACGACAGTTGTCATGTGCAAGATTGATTCAGATGCACCGGTTGACGGTTCGAACCTGACAGGAACAGATTCTCTGACAATTTCGGGCGGTTGGTTCCTGCACAAGGAAGATATTACCAATACTGTTACTCCGGTATCGGCAGGTAAAGTTGCTACTTATGTGGACCCGGATGTCTCCTATGTGAAATATGTTGAAGCTGACAGATACTACGAAGTCCTTTATAATGACACTCCGACTGTTGAAATCAAGGCAGGCGTTACCGGCCTTGAAGCTGACGGTACACCCTATGTCCTTTATGATAAGGGTGATCCGGATCCCATCATCTTCAATGTAACTCCTGATGTGGTTGAAATCGTTGCTGTAGCAGAAAACGGTAAGGAATATCCGCTCTTCAGTGCAGAGGCTGGTCGCAACGGTGATATCCGTATCCCAGACAGCAAGGTGTTGCAGGATTGTCCGGCGGGTAAGTATGACCTGAAGTTCCGTTTCAAGAACGGCTATGTGATCGAAAATAAGTTGCACTTCTATGTGTTCCCGAAGTTTGCAGGCCTCTTTGAAGTGCCAAACAACCTCGAGCTCAGCCCAAGCAACGGCAATATCGTCAAGTACCTGACAGACGAAAATAAAACGGATAAGTACGATGTCAGCAGCGGCAAAAACATTGCAATTGTTATGAGTGAGCTGCCGGATAAGGTTGCCATTGGCAATGTGGCAGATGGTTCTGCGGAGATCCTGCTGGAGAATTACATCTTCGACAAAGCAACGACTGGTCTTGAGACCTGGGGCGTTGTACCGAGCGGTCCTTACAAAGGGTATTACTTCTATTTCATCTCCTATGCAGATCTGAACAATCTACCGGTCGGTCAGAACTACGCATTCCTTTACTGGGATGGCATTGACGGCGCACTTGAGCGTATGCCAATCAGTGTTAAAAATGCAAACGTTTCTATCAGCCCGAGCAAACTGGAATGGTCCCAGATTGACAGCTATGCCAACTTCACTGTTAAGCCGAGCGTAGATACTGTTTACATTGACGGCAACAAGGTGGAAGATGGTTACTGGACGTATGACACCAAGACGCATGTTCTCTCTATCAAAGCATCCTATCTCTCTGCTCTCCCGAAAGCGGACCATACGCTTGAAGTTATCACTCCGCAGGGTAAGGTAAGCGCGACACTCAACACGAGCGTAGGTCTCAGAGCGAAGGGAATTGATTATCATGTATATGGCGGCGCAAGAGCTCTGAGCTTCGTTGCCTCCGACAAGATCCTTCAGGATCGTGGCGTGTGGATCGGTTCCTCCAACCCGACAAAGCTTGATCCTTCTGCTTATACATGGGACGGCACAACAGGCTTTACACTTAATTCCGCATTCCTGAACAGGCTAGCATTAGGTACTTACTATATTTCCTGCTATGTCTACAACGGAAAGGATTACCAGTATACAACTACTACCTTCAAGGTGATTTCTGCATCCCAGGCTTCCTATAACCCGGGTACAGGCGATAACAGCAACATCTTTGTATGGATTGCAATTCTGGCTCTCTCGGCAGTTGCACTGGTTGTGATCCTTCTTCCGCGCCTTCGGAAAGGGAAAACGGGAAAGTAAAACTCCTGAATAAAATAGAGAATCGCACCCTTCGGGGTGCGATTTTTCTCTTGTTATTACAGTAGATTGTTGATATAATAAAAAGAAAATACTTTATGAGGAGAAAGTACCATGCAGAGAGATTTGAAACAGATGCTTTCCGAAAAAAACAGACAGGAATTCCCGAGCGTCCTTTTTGTCTCGGCTGAATGTGCACCTTTATCCAAAACAGGAGGTTTGGCAGACGTGGCGGGAGCGCTGCCAAAAGCGCTTACCGAACTTGGGATGGATGTACGTGTGATCACACCGTATCACAGATGCATCAAAGATAAATATGCCGCTCAAGTAGAGCATCTGTTCTATTTTTATGTTCAGCTTGGCTGGCGCAGGGAATATGCCGGTATTGAGAAGATGGTAATGAATGGTGTTACGATCTATCTGGTGGACAGTGAATACTACTTTGGAGACAGAATTTATCGCGGTGGAGATGCAGAAGGAGAACAGTATGCGTTCTTCAGCCGCGCGGTTATGGATGCCATGCCGAATCTCGGCTTCACCCCTGATATTATTCATTGCAATGACTGGCACACAGCCATGCTGCCGATGCTGGGGAAAACGCAGTATCCCGGCCAGCTTCAGGAAAAAGTAAAATATCTCCTCTCCATCCATAATATTGCTTTCCAGGGCAGATATTGGTTTGGGTATGTGGAAGATCTGCTCGGTGTTGACCCAAAGTATTATACGCCTGATTATATAGAGTTGTACGGAAGTGCCAGCTTTATGAAAGCCGGTTGTGTCTTTGCTGACAAAATCAGCACTGTCAGCCCAACTTATGCCGAAGAAATTAAAACGCCGTATTACGGTGAGGGGCTTGATGGAATTCTGAACGCCCGTTCAGCAGATCTGAGCGGCATTCTCAATGGTATAGATCCGAATACGTTTAACCCGATGAAGGATCCGGCTATTCCTTCTCATTTCAGTTCCGGCAAATTGTCAGGAAAGAAAAAATGCAAAACCGCACTGCAGTATGCGCTTGGAATGGAGAAAAATCCTGATATTCCGGTTCTCTCCATGGTTACACGCATGACGGAGCAGAAGGGCTTTGAGCTTGTCATGAACATGTTGGATGATATTATGGTGTATGAAAATGTTCAGTTTGTTCTGCTTGGTACCGGAGATGCGCGTTATGAAGATTTTATGCGATCCCGTGAATGGAAGTATAAGGGCCGTTTGGCAGCTTATATTGGATATAATGAAGAACTTGCACATTTAATTTATGCGGGGAGTGACTTCTTCCTGATGCCTTCCCGTTTTGAGCCCTGTGGTCTTAGTCAGATGATATCCATGCGTTATGGCTGTCTGCCTATTGTACGGGAGACCGGTGGCTTGAAAGACAGTGTAATTCCTTATGATCCCCAGACAGGAGAGGGAGACGGCTTCAGCTTTTCGGAATTTGATGCATGCAAGATGAGAGAAGCTGTTCATAATGCATTGGAATGTTACCGGGATAAAGATATTATGCAGACGCTGATCAAGAATGCAATGGCACAGGATTTCAGCTTTGAACGGTCGGCCGAGGAATATATAAAGCTTTATATTTCCATGTTGGAGTCTTTTTCCGAAAAAAAGGAAACAGCCTCTGCGGAAGCCCCTGAAAAGAAAGAAATTGAACAGGAAACAGAAGACAAGGAGTAATTTCTGCTTGAATAAGATTGAGAGCGGCGCCTGTTTATCGGACAGGCTGACCGCATTTCTGACAGCAAAATACAGAGAGAACCGTCTACCTTTTCTGACAGCGTTTTTTGTCGGATTGCTGACATATATGTATTGTTTCACAAATAAGTTTGAAACAATGGATGATTTGTGCTGCTTTTTTGGCACCGGCAGTTCTCTTGTGCTTGGCCGCTGGGGGTTAAAGCTCTCAGAGCTGTTTTTCCCTATGACTTCTGTTCCGTGGCTGAATGGGATGATTTCTCTTCTTTTCCTGTGTGCGGCCGTCTGTACAATTGTCAGAATGTTTGATTTTCATGATCCGGTGATAGTTGTTCTGCTGTCTGCTTTGCTGATATCATTCCCGACACAGGTTTGTACTTTCGGTTATATGTATACTGCCCCGCAATATGCGTGTGCACTGTATTTTGCAGCAGCTTCTGCGAGGATAGCCTCGGAAGATCTGAACAGGAAACGATTCGCTGCCGCTGTGGCTTTATTGGCTCTCTCAATTGGTATTTATCAGGCATATGTGGCGGAAGCCGCATCTTTGTTGGTTGTGTATTGTCTGTTGTGTATCCTCAGGGGAGAACAGGGCAATGCAGTTCTGCGTAAAGGGCTTATATATATTGCAATGCTTGCAGCTTCTATGGCGGCATATATGTTGATTAATTTCACAGTTAATAAAATGCTTGCTGTGGAAATGAGTGAGTATGCCACTGAGAGCCTGAGTGGAATTGGTGAATACCTGTTTGGAATCCGGGTAGCCTATACTGCTTTCCTGGGATATTTTACGAAGGGATATTATGATCTTATCCCGACTAAGACTTCACTTGTTTTCCATGTTGTTGCAGCAGTAACGGTTGTTCTGCTGTTGATCCGGCATTTTTCTAAAAAAGAAAACCGCAATGAAGGAAAACTTGGTGTTTTCCTGCTCTGCCTGGCGCTGTTCCCACTTGCGGTAGACTGCATCCGCGTGATTTCTGTCCTTTTTCATAATCTTATGCTCTTCAGCTTCACATCTGTATATGTACTGACGGCAGTCGTTTTTGAAAACTGCTCAGCTGATTTGATGCTGAAGCGAAGAAATACCGTAAAGGATGTACTGGCTGTTTGTATGGCGGTTGTTATGGTAATCAACATCTACTATGCAAATGCAGTATTTATGAAACTCTTTATGCAGTTTGAGCAGGCTCATTCTTTTTATACGTCAATCATAACAGAGTTGAGGCAGGATCCGGGTTTCAATGAAGACTCTGTGATCTGTATAGTCGGAGATAACAGCATTTTTGACAATGCAGGTATTGATCTAAACAATCTGGCAGGTATGCGGGAAGGAATTGTTGGTACTTACAGCCAGTCAGAATTTATCCGTTTTTACCTTGGCATGACTCTAAATGTCGCGGGATGGGATATTACCGATGTCCTTGCGGAAAGGGAAGAGGTTATACAAATGCCGCCATACCCGTATTATGGATCTGTTCAAAAACTTGATGGTTATTTTGTTATCCGCCTTGGATAAGAAGCAGTTTCTTTTTGAGGTTTTCCGTCTATGACGATTGATTTTCATGCGGACGATTTTGGCCTGTTTCAGAGCCAGAGCGAGAGAATAATACAATGTCATACCGAAGGCGTACTCAGCGGAATCAGTGTTATAACAAATGGTGATTCTCTGCAGGAGTGTCTCGCCCTTATCCGCCCGATTGCAAATGAACTTTTGATTGCTGTTCATCTGAACTTCCTTCAGGGGCATAGTCTTTCTCGTTCTGAGGAAGTTGATTTGCTGACTGATGATAAAGGAATCTTCAATATTTCTTTCGGAAAGCTGCTTATGGTTTCATATATACCCGTAAGAAATGCTTACAAGCAACAGCTAAAAACAGAAATCCGAGCACAGATTTCTGTACTGCAGCCTTTTCTGGCAGAATTTGGCAAACGGCTTCGTCTTGATGGGCATGCACATTGGCATATGATACCGGTTGTGTATGATGCTCTTATGGAAGTTATCGAAGAAGATAAACTTGATGTGGAATACATACGGTTTCCATCAGAGCCTGCAATAGTGATGCTTAGAAATTTGTTTAAAATTCTTCCGTTTCATCCGGTCAATGTTATAAAAACACTTGTGTTGCAGTTTTTAGTAAACAGAAACAGAAAAAAATATCGTAAAAAACTTTCACATATGGAGCATCGGCTGTTCACAGGGGTGCTTCTGTCAGGATACTTTTCTTATGAGAAGACTTCTGCTCTTCTGCCGGATTTGCAGACAGCTGCAGAATTGAGCGGACAGGGAGTTGAGCTTTTGGCTCATCCAGGCCTTGTCCTTGAAAAGGAAGATATCCGGAAGATTACAAACAGACAGGATGCTGCCTTTTTCACAGCATCTGCCAGACAGGTTGAGGCAGAAATGCTTAAGAAAACAAAAATTCTTTAGGTTTTTTAGGATTTTGAATAAAATAAACGGAGTGAGCCGATGCTTTCTACAACGCTCGGAAAATTTATTATGACGTTTCTGATTTCCATGATTCCTGTCGTGGAGTTAAGAGGCGGATTGCCCTACGGAATCCTGCAAGGACTGCGTTTACCTGTTGCTGCATGTGCTGCAATACTGGGCAATATGTTTCCCGTGCCGTTTATTCTGCTTTTTATAGAACACGTTTTTGCCTTTCTGAAAAAGAATTTCCCTAAAATGAACTCCTTTATAGGAACGCTTGAAAAGCGGGCAGAAGAAAAGCAGATAGTCGTGGATAAGTATGGAGCATTAGGCCTTGTGCTCCTGGTTGCCATTCCGTTGCCTGGGACTGGAGCCTGGACGGGATCATTGGTTGCCGCATTGATGAGGATGAAAAGGAAAAAGGCAGTTCCTCTGATTTTTATCGGGGTTGTTATTGCTGCCACTCTCATGACAGTGATCACAAAGTTAGGGATATTTGCATTTTTTTAAAGGAGGCTCCCATGAAGACAGAATTAATGACAAAAATTGAGAAATTCATTGAGGACAATCAGGATCGTTTATTCCGGGATATTGCCCGTCTGATTACCGTCAATAGTGTGGAGAAACTTGGAGAGAATGGAACACCTTTTGGCGAGGGCCCAAAGAAGGCGCTGACAGAAGCACTTATGATTGCAGACGAACTCGGCCTTGGCACCCGTAACTGTGAGGATAAAATCGGCTATGCCTTTGTCGGAGGGGAAGGCGAACACTATCTTGCCACCATCACCCATGTGGATGTTGTTCCTGCGGGGAACGGCTGGAAAGCGGACCCGTTTGTTATGCGGGATGTTGACGGATATGTGTTGGGGCGCGGTGTCCTTGACGATAAGGGACCGTCAGTCATTTGCCTTTATGCTTTGAAGTTCATTAAAGAACTCGGTCTGGAGCTGAAGTATCCGATTCGGGCCTTGCTCGGAGCCAATGAAGAGACAGGAATGAGAGATGTAGAACATTATCTTGCAAACTATCCGGCTCCCTTGTTCTGCTTCAGCCCTGATGCCGATTTTCCACTGATCTGCGGTGAAAAGGGAATCTGGCACGGAAGAATGACCGCCTGTAAAAAAGCTGAAGCAATTATCGAAATTAAAGGCGGAGTTGCTGTAAATGCGATACCGGATCTGTGTGAGGCGAAAGTTAAAGCAGACCGATTGGAAAGCACTGCCGAGGTGGAAGCCGTACAGGAAGGGGAATACTGGTATTTGACAGCGCATGGCATTGCCGGGCATGCTTCTATGCCGGAGGGTACAAAGAATGCAATCGGTGTCATGCTTGACTATATCCTAGATCATGGTATTGTGAAAGGTGATGAGAAAGCCTTTTTAGAGGCGGCGGCTTTGGTACACCGTGCATGGGATGGCAGCCTGATTGGTATTTCTGCTCAGTCGGAAGGTTTTTCACCGCTGACTGTGATTAGCGGAATGATTGCGATGCAAGACGGCAGAATCTGGCAATCTCTTGACAGCCGTTATGTGCCTTCCATTTCGGGAAAGGATATACTGTGTAGACTGCAGGAGAAATTCAGAGGGATTGCTGAAGTTAGCTGTTCCCGCGACGCATTGCCTTTCTATAAAGCACCTGACTGTCCGGAAATTGTAGCCTGTATGGATGCGTTTAGAACGGTTACAGGCAGTGATGCAAAACCCTTTACCATCGGGGGAGGAACATACAGCCGCGATTTCCCGAATGCGGTAGGATTTGGCCCTGAATATCATGACCGCCAACGGCCTGGCTTTGTCGGTTCTATTCATGGTGCAGAAGAAGCAGCTTCCAAAGCGGAACTGATGGAAGCGCTGAAGATTTACATTCTTGCATTACTGAATCTTGAAGAAGTTGAATTTTAATAAACAGGAGAGCACTTTTTCTGTGCTCTCCTGTTTGCATTATTTATATTTTATTACGTTATACCACTCGGAATAAATAAAATTTCAAATAATCGGTTTCCGGAACACTCCATAGTATCGGATGATCCGGAGACTGCTGACGTGATTCAATTTGCATCAGAGAAATGCCGGCATCCAAAGCGGCGGAACGCAGCATCTTTTCAAACCTTTCATGCGGCATGAAATGACTGCAGGAGCAGGTCGCAAACCATCCTCCGCGTGGAAGGAGCTTCAGTGCACGGGTATTGATTTCTTTATATCCTTTTTCTGCATTGGAAGCGGTCTTTCGAGATTTTGTAAAAGCCGGAGGATCAAGAATGATAAAATCAAACGGCTTACTGCCACTTTCGCTGAGAGAAGTGAGATAGTCGAATACATCGGCTGTAATGAAGTCGATTTGACCGGAAAAGTTGTTGAGTTCCGCATTTTTTCTGGCCATTACAATCGCGGATTCAGAAATGTCCACGGCTGTCACATGTTTTGCGCCGCCTTTTACAGCATTCAGTGCAAAGGAACCGGTATGAGTAAAGCAGTCAAGAACTGTTTTGCCTTCGGCAAGTCTCGCGACAGCCAGACGATTGTATTTCTGATCCAGAAAGAAGCCGGTTTTTTGCCCGTTTTCAAAATCGACAGTATAACGGATTCCATTTTCCGTGATTTCAGTGCAAGTTTGAGCCGGAGGATTTTCTCCCGGGAGTATAAACCATCCCTTATCCTGAGAAAGCCCTTCCAATGCGCGTATTGCAGCATCATTACGTTCATAGATGCCATTGATTATCTGACCGTTTTCCCGGAGAAACCTAACGATAAGAGGGAAAAGCACCGGCTTTGTTTTTTCAACACCGACAGAAAGTGTCTGTGTGACGAGAACAGATCCAAAGCGGTCTACAGTTAATCCGGGAAAACCATCTGCTTCTCCGAAGATTAGCCTGCAGCAGGAGAGACTGTCTTTCATGGCGGTTTTACGGTATTCCCATGCATAGCGGATACGCCGCATCCAGAAAGCTTCATCAAAACGGTCGTTAGCATTTCTCGATATAAGACGGATACGGATTTTGCTGTTTCTGCTGAGAAAACCGGATCCGATATATTTTCCGTGTTCACTGACGGCATCAACGATACATCCGTTTTCAGCGTCCTTGCTGTCGGATAAGATTTCTCCTTCGTAAATCCAAGGATGTCCGCTGCCTGCCCATCGAGTACCTTTTTCTGTAATAATCAGTTTTGGAAAATCACGTGAGGTTTTCATGATACAGTATCTCCGTACTTATAAAGATAGAACAAGGTCATCAAACAGATGGCCTTGTTCTGGAAAATGGAGGTGAGGGGAGTTGAACCCCTGTCCGAAAGCATTTCCTCAGAAACTTCTCCAGGCGCAGACGGTTAATTGCATTCCCTCGTCCGAGCGGGAGCCGTCACCCTCAGGGACTTGGTAGCTTCATAATGCATGGCATGCGCAAAGCTTTGCATACGCACGTTCACCACTAGTCGACGCCCTGTCCCCGGCCGTGGTACTCCGGGGCAGAACGCTCACTGATTAAGCAGCGAGAAGAACAGTGTTATCGTTGTTCTTTAATTTATAAAAATGCCCGT
>JAEEGL014249142.1_pt1 | contig 12308 bp, 7 predicted proteins | sample 9134231 | NCBI WGS metagenome assembly JAEEGL01 (sample SAMN16246548, study PRJNA631951) | gut metagenome | biome: gut microbiome; feature: rumen; material: fiber-attached | host: Bos | place: Iran: Karaj | collected 2018-10 | reverse complement strand
TTTCTGATCTACTACTCCCTGGGCTGCTTCTACTGCTTCCTGCTTCTGATCTACTACTCCCTGGGCTGCATCTACTGCTTCCTGCTTCTGATTTACTACTCCCTGGGCTGCATCTACTGCTTCCTGCTTTGCATCTACAACTTCCTTAGCTGCATCTACCGCTTTCTGCTTAGTATCTACAAGATCTTTTGCATCTTCAGCATTCTTCTTAGCAGTTTCCTTAGCTTCATCGGCTTCTTTCTTAGCCTTCTCAGCTTCTTCTAATTCATTGCTTGCCTTTTCATTTGCCTCATCAGCTGCCTCAAGCTCTTTCTCAGCATCACTCTTTGCATCCTGTGCCAGTCTTAAATCCATCTCAAGCAGTCTGATAGCTTCTGCAACGTCGCCGTCATATACTACTTCGCCATCCTCATTTTCAGCAAGGCCATATGCTACAATAATATCATCAAGCTTTTTCTGTACTTCATCAACAGCATCACAAGCAGCCTTGAATTTCTCTGCTGCTGTTTCTTCCTTAAGCTGTGCCTGCTCCTTTGCATCTGTAGCGAGCTTAAGAGCGTCTGCTGCATCATCTGCTGCCTTGGCTGCATCGTCTGCGGCTGCCTGTGCTGCATCTGCAAATTCCTTAGCAGCTGCCTTAGCCTCATCAGCTTCTTCCTGTGAATCATATTCTGCGTCAAGAAGTTCCTGGGCCTTCTCAGCGTTCTCTCCTGCTGCTACTGCTGCATCTGCTGCTACCTGAGCTGCTTCACCGGCTGTTCCGGCTGCTTCTTCTGCTACCTCAGCATCCTTTGCAACTACTGCCTGTGCATCCTCGTTAACAGACTCTTCATAATCAGCGATCTTCTCAGCTGCATCTGCATTGAGTTCGTCAAGCTTCTCAACATTCTTGCCAATGTTGAAAAGATCCTCTGATACAAGCTCAAGATCTTTATCAATAATTTCGTCAACAGTGGTTGCCTTGTCTTCTTTTTCTTCTTCCTTTACTTCTTCCTTTACTTCTTCCTTTACTTCTTCTACTTCTTCCTTTACTTCTTCCTTTACTTCTTCTACTTCTTCCTTTACTTCTTCCTTTTCTTCTTCAGTAACGCCGCCTTCTGTCTTAAGCTCCTTAACAGCCTCATCATAAATTTTCTGAGCTACGTCAACTAATTCTTTAGCATCATTGATTTCCTCAGTAACCTCAGCGTTAAGTCCCTGAACTTCTTCTGTTTCATTAAGCTGTTCGCCGGCATCTACCTTGGGCTCTTCACTGTTCTCAGGAAGAGTATCATCTGCGAATGCGCTGAGATTCATGGAACCGAAAGTCATAACAGCTGAAATGCCGATTGAAATTGCCTTGATGATGTTCTTGTTGATAAGTTTACTCATTCGAATAACTCCTTTTCTTTTTAAGTAAAAATTTATAAGTTAATGGGTTACGATTTATTAATCAAACTTGATACGCTCGAATAAGAACTCGAGTACATCAGGTGTGAATTTCTTAGCGTTGATTCCGACCTTGAATGATCCGTCCTCCTGCTCGACCTGTCTCATAACGTCTGCGTACATGATCAGTGTCTCTGCTACGATGATGATTGCTTTGCCTACAAGGTTCGGTGTCTCTGCCGGCATCTTAAGTCCCATGCCGAGCGGCGATACATTTTCTACCTCTACGAAGTATCTCTCCTGGGTGTCGCAAACGACTACCACGCTCTTAAGTGAGAAATCAATTCTCGATATCGCTCTTTTCTCTTCCATTTGTTTTTCCTCTTCATGAAAAGTATTTTGGATTTAACCCTTTTATAATCTAACAAGTATATGTTAAAAATACAACAAGTTGGGATAAAAGGCAGATTTTTGTGATGATTGTCGGATTTTTGCCGTAAAGTCGGCACAAAAACAGGGCTTGGATCCAAATCCGAAATGCTTTTTGGATCCAAGTCCTGTTTCATTTTAGTCTTTTTATTCTTCGTGTCTTCCGCCTGTAATGAATTTGGCTATATAGGTTCTCTGAAGATGCAAAGTGAAATCAACCTGTGCGAGGCTTTCCTCAAGCTCTACCTGTGCATCAGCAAGATTCTTCTTTGCCTTTTCATAGGCTTTCTCCGCGGAATCTGATTTCTTCCTCCTGGTCTTGGCCTCGGCCTCCAGCTCATCGACCTCAACCTTGAGAGTCTTGTGCTCGGTCTCAAGCTTCATGATCTTATCGCTTGCGGCGGTAAGTTGTTTATCAAGTCTGTCCATCTCAGCCGATCTGTCGGCAACCATTTTCTCAAGATCAGCCTTTGCCTCTTTACGCCTCTTGGCTTCTGCTTCGATCTCGCCGTACTTTGCGGCGTGAGCTTTAGCGCTCTCTTCGAGTTCGATGGCTTTCTGCTTGTCGTCCTCGATATTCTTCTGTACGCCCTTGAGTTCCTTGTTGGCTTCTAGAATCAGACCCTCGGTAACCTGGAGCTCTTTTCTGAAGACTTTCTTTTCGCTGTACTTCTCATCTATGATAGCCTGGATCTCCTTTACCTTCTGTGCAAAGGGTTCCTGCTCTTTCTTGAGCTGTGCCAACTTTTTCTCGTTTTCCTCGAGCTCTTCTTTTTTCTTTACAGTCTTTTCGCTCTTAAGCTTAAGATCCTTTTCGGCTTTCTCGAGATCTGCTTTGATCTCGGATAGCTTACGTGACTTCTCGGCTGCGCTTGCCTTCTCTACTTCAGATCTGCTAGCACAATCCTTGCTCTCAGCGAGCTTTTCCTCAGACTCTTTTCTGAGCTTTTCGGTCCTGTTTACGATCTCCGAGCTGTCCTTCTTTAACTGGTCCAGCTCTTTCATTGCCTTGTTTATATCATTCTGGCGGCGTCTCATCTTTGCGAGATAATCCGTCTTCGAATCAAATCCGAAGTTTTCGGAATTATAGTATTCCTCACCGCGCTGCTTGAAAATAGGTGTCTCACCTGTAAAGCCTTCCGGAGTTCTCTGATAGAAGATCAGATGGTCCACGGGATTGATGTATTCCCATCTTCCTCTGACAACCGGCTTTCCGTTATCGCCTATTGCTGTATAGCTCAGGTACAGAGTCGTGCTCTTTAAATCCTCGTCGGCATAGGTTATGGTCATGAAGTAGCTTGAGTCGCCCTCGAAGCTGCTCATCTTAAGATCCGAGAAGTATACGGAATCTCCCATTGCCTTATTGGCCTTCTGGAAGAAATCGTACTTTATGAGGAGATTTGCGTAGAAATCAACTGCCTCAAGGCTGTGTACTTCTTTTGCTCTCTCCGCCGCATCCTTGATCTTCTTTTCATACTCATCGAGCATGTCGTGGAATACATAGCTCTCACGCTTTTCTTTTGCCTCGGCTTTCATCTCGTCGAGCTTAGCGGAAAGCTTGCCAACCTCATCTCCCATCCCGTCGGCCTTATTCTTGAGCTCTACCGACTCCTCGGCACACTTAACGGATTTTTCGTAAAGCTTCTTGGATTCCTCGTTATGATTTTTTATCTCTTCCTCGGTGGCAGATTTATCTGAGGTAAGGCTTGCCACAAGGTCGTTAGCCTTTTTCTCTTCATCCTCAGCCACAAAGATCTCGTTCTTTATCTCTTCGGATCTCTCGGCAGCCTTGTCAGCCTTTTTAACAAGGGCAACAAGCTCTCCGTCAGCCTTGGCAAAATCACTCTCTATGGCATCATCCTTGATGGCGGATTTGTCCTCAAGATCAGCTCTCTTGACTTCAAGACCGGCGATACGCTCCTTTATCTCGAGCATCTTTTTATCGAGATATTCGATCTCGGCTTTAAGCCTGCTTCTCTCTTCCTTAACCTTCTTTTCTTCTCTCTCGTTTTCCTCGATGGCTCTCGACACATCATCCGTGAGGTTTGTAAGGCTTTCGAGCTCGCTCTTGCCTCTCTTATGCTCATCGTAAGCTTCGTTCATCTGCACGCGAAGCTCTTCGCGCAGTTTTCTCGTATCCTCAAGTTCTTTCTCAAGATTGTCAAACTGTTCTCTCTTTTCGTCATAGAATTTCTGCTTCGAGGCGTAGCCGGATTTAGAGGACAGTATTTCGCCCTCGGTCTCATCGAACTTTTTCTTTGCGGCATTATAGGACGCATGAGCCTTCTTTCTCCTGCGCAATGCCTGTCTGTAAGCAACCTCGCTGCGCCAGACATCCATGACTGTGATCTTTTTTCCTTTGTTTGATTCTACTACTTCATTATGCTGCATAATGCAACGCTCCTCCCGCTGATCACGACTTTAGGTTACAGATCCTCGTCGTCGGTATCAGCCATAACTCCACCCATACTTTTCCACTTGAGATATCCCGTGATGAAGGGATCAAGCTTGCCGTCGAGTACACCTCCCGCATCACTGGTCTCGACAGCTGTCCGCCTGTCCTTGACCATGGTGTACGGCTGAAGCACATAAGATCTTATCTGGTTTCCCCAGGCAATATCCTTGACTTCTCCACGGATATCTGAGAGTTTTTCTGCATTTGCTTCCTGTTTAAGTATTAACAGCTTGGCCTTCAGCATCTGCATAGCCTTGTCCTTATTCTGGAACTGGCTTCGTTCATTCTGGCAGGTAACAACCGTGCCTGTCGGTATATGCGTGATCCGGATCGCAGATGATGTCTTGTTGATATGCTGACCGCCGGCACCACTTGATCTGTAGGTGTCGATCTTAAGATCCTTCTCATCGATATCAACTTCGGTATCTTCCTCTATATCAGGCATAACGTCAAGAGACACAAAGGATGTCTGTCGCTTTGCCTGGGCGTTGAAGGGAGATATTCTTACAAGCCTGTGAACACCTTTTTCGGATTTCATATATCCGTATGCGTTCACGCCGTTTATTTGGAAAGTAACCGACTTTATGCCGGCCTCATCGCCGTCCAAGCTGTCGAGGACCTCAACTGAAAAACCGTGTCTCTCGGCCCATCTTGTGTACATGCGATAGAGCATGCTGCACCAATCGCAGCTCTCGGTTCCGCCGGCACCGGCGTTAAGCTCCAGTATCGCATTGCATTTGTCGTACTCTCCCGATAAAAGAGTGCTAATCCTGAGCTCCTCGAGTTCCTCAATAAACTCGTCAAGCTCCGATCTGACTTCGTCCACCATCGACTCATCATCAGACTCATCGCCCAATTCGATGAGCGTAAGTATGTCGTCGTACTGAGTCTCGAGCTTCCTTGAAAGCCCGATGGTGTCTTTCATATTCTTCAGCTCTTTCATCTTGGCATTGGCCTTTTCAGGCTCATTCCAGAAATCCGGAGCTTCCATCTCTCTTTCGAGTTCTTCTATTCGTTTTTCTTTGTTAACAATATCCAGCGAAGCCGAAACCTCTTTCATGGTCTCCTGATAACCCTGAATCTCGGCCTTCATCTGTTCAAGCGCAACTATCATGTGAATTAAACCTTTTTAAGTCCGTGGCAGAACTTATATTTCTTTCCGCTTCCGCAGGGGCAGGGATCATTCGGGAAGATCTTCTTATCCCTCTTGACCGGTCCCTTTGCTACGGTATCGTCCTTGTTTGTACCCGTAACCTTAGCAACCTGCTCACGCTCGATCTTCTGCTCAACGCGGATGTGTAGCAGCATGCGCACGGTATCCTCGCGGATATTCTGTGTCATCTCATCGAACATTGCGTAGCCGTTCATCTTGTACTCAACAAGAGGATCTCTCTGTCCGTATGCCTGCAGACCGGCGCCCTGGCGGAGCTGATCCATATCATCGATGTGATCCATCCACTTACGGTCGATAACCTTGAGGAGAATGACACGCTCGATCTCACGGATCTGCTCGGGATCTGCGAACTCGGCTTCCTTGGACTCGTAGAGCTTGACTGCCTCTTCCTTGAGCTGCTGCTTAAGGCTGCCCTTCTTCTGCTTCTGGACTCTCTCGGGAGTGATGGTCTCGAGAGGAATGATGGGAAGAAGGAGCTCGTTGAGCTCAACAAAGTTCCAGTCCTCGAATGGAGTATCATCGCCGATAACGGTATCAACACTGTTCTCGACTATATCTGTCATCATCTTGTAAATATAGTCACGCATGCTCTCGCCGTCAAGCACTTTTCGGCGCTCTTCGTAGATGATCTCTCTCTGCTCACTCATAACACGGTCATATTCAAGCAGATTCTTACGTATTCCGAAGTTGTTGCCCTCTATCTTCTTCTGGGCGGACTCTATCGCATTGCTGAGTGCCTTGTGCTCGATCTCCTGGCCTTCCGGAATTCCGAGTGCATTGAATGCGGATATAAGTCTTTCCGATCCGAAGAGTCTCATAAGGTCATCTTCGAGTGAAATGTAAAATTTTGATTCTCCGGGATCTCCCTGACGTCCTGAACGTCCGCGCAGCTGGTTGTCGATACGGCGGCTCTCATGGCGCTCCGTACCGATGATTTTAAGACCACCTGCGGCCCTGGATTCATCATCAAGCTTAATATCGGTACCACGTCCTGCCATGTTGGTAGCGATCGTAACCGCGCCGTGTTTTCCGGCCTCCGCTACGATCTCAGCCTCGCGCTCATGGAACTTCGCGTTTAAGACATTATGCTGAATACCGCGCTTTGTGATGAGACGGCTGATCTCTTCGCTGGCATCTATGTTTATCGTGCCTACGAGGACGGGCTGTCCCTTTGCATGCGCTTCTTCGATCGCGTGGACTATCGCATTAAGCTTTTCTCTTTTGGTCTTGTAAACGGCATCCTGCCGGTCGATACGGATAACGGGTTTGTTGGTGGGAACTACGATAACGTCCATTCCGTAGATCTCTCTGAACTCGTTCTCCTCGGTAAGTGCCGTACCGGTCATTCCGCTCTTTTTGTCAAAGAGGTTGAAGAAGTTCTGGAATGTGATGGTTGCCAGCGTCTTGCTCTCGCGCTTAACCTTAACATGCTCCTTCGCCTCGATGGCCTGGTGGAGACCGTCCGAATATCTTCTACCGGGCATAATACGTCCGGTAAATTCGTCTACGATAAAGATTTGGTCATCCTTTACTACATAATCCTGATCCCTGAACATCAGGTTATGTGCACGGAGTGCAAGGATGATATTGTGCTGGATCTCTATATTCTCAGGATCCGCCAAGTTCTCAATATGGAAGAACTGCTCTACGCGCTTGATTCCGGCTTCGGTAAGGTTTACGATCTTGTCCTTTTCGTTTACGACAAAATCACCGGTCTCTTCCTGGACAACATTCATAATAGCGTCCATCTTGGAGAGCTCCTTGACATCATCGCCACGCTTTAACTGCCTTGCAAGAAGGTCGCACATCTCATAGAGAGCCGTGGACTTTCCGCTCTGACCGGAAATGATGAGCGGAGTACGCGCTTCATCGATAAGGATTGAGTCAACCTCGTCGATGATGCAGTAGTGAAGATTTCTGAGAACGAGCTGTTCCTTGTAAATGACCATGTTGTCTCTGAGGTAATCGAAACCAAGCTCGTTATTTGTAACGTATGTAATATCGCAGTTGTACTGCTCCTGGCGCTCCTCACTGTTCATTGAGTTGAGTACGCAGCCAACGGTAAGTCCTAAAAATCTGTGGATCTGTCCCATCTCATCGGCATCACGCTTAGCGAGATAGTCGTTAACGGTAACGACATGCACGCCCTTTCCTTCCAGAGCGTTAAGATATGCGGGGCAGGTGGAAACGAGAGTTTTACCTTCACCTGTTCTCATCTCGGGAATACGTCCCTGATGAAGGATAATGCCTCCGAGGAGCTGTACGTAGAAATGTTCCATTCCGAGAACTCTGACAGCCGCCTCTCTGACTGTGGCGAAAGCCTCCGGGAGAATATCGTCGAGCGTCTCACCCTCAGCAAGCCTTTTCTTAAAAATATCGGTCATTGCACGAAGCTCTTCATCACTCTTTGCCTTCATTTCAGGCCTTAAAGCTTCGATCTTGTCAGCGATAGGTCTGATTCTCTTAAGCTCTCTCTCGCTGTGCGTACCGAATATCTTGTCAATAATCTTCATCTGTTCAACCTCTTAAAGCCGTGCCGCAGGGGGCACAATTTATGTATAACGCAGGGCAAATTTCTACTAATTAAATCAACTACGCATACATAAATGATATTTTAGCAGATTTGCCTCCGTCTTTCAATTGTTTTTGTTTATTATGCTGACTAAACTTAAATTTTTTGTTTAGATTTTAAAGTATCATATATTAGCCCGTTATGATAGAATATTTAAGAAGCTAAAACACAAGGGAGAAAGTGTGAAAAACCACACTTTGATTAGTCTGCATGAAAAAATATTCTACATTTGACCTTATCCCCGGGATGGTACTGGCTGAAGACGTTCTGAATTTTGATCGTCAGACCATACTTTCAAAAGGTACTGAGCTTACAGATGTACTGATCTCCAGAATTGAGCTCAACGGAATACTTTCCGTTTTCATAGAGGATCCGGCTAAGGATGAGAAGCCCGACGGATACGGGCCCGCCCCGGCAAGTCCGCGCACGGACGTTCCGCCTCCGCCTCCGGGATCTAACGCAGAGTTTGCGCCCGCCCACCCCTCTTATTCCGAGCGTATCCGCAACTCCCAGGAGTTCAAGGATTTCAAGAAGGATTTCGACCACGCCACCGAGGATTTCAAGTTTAAACTGAATGAGATGCTGGAGAGCAATGCTGTTGTAAACACCGGTGAACTCTTAAAAGAGCCTCTCAGGCTTATAGAACAATCCGGAAGCGGCAGCAACACATTCGACATGATCCACAATATGCGCGATTATGACGATCTCACCTATGCCCACAGCATGAATGTCGCCCTTCTCAATTACGTAGCCGCAAGCTGGCTCGGATGGAGCGAGGAGGACAGAGAGCTCGCTATGGCCTGCGGCATGCTGCACGATATCGGCAAGCTGAAAGTGAGCCATGCGGTGCTCACCAAGCCCGGCAAGCTCGATGCCGTCGAGTATAAGCATATTCAGAAGCATCCCATCTTCGGATACAAGATCCTTCAGGACAAGGGCTTAAATGAGCATGTAAAGAACTCCGCTCTCATGCATCACGAGCGCTACGACGGAAGCGGTTATCCCCTTCAGCTTTCGGGAGAATCCATCGACAAATTCGCCCGTCTCACCGCAGTTTCAGATGTGTATGAGGCCATGACCGCCGCGAGATGCTACCGCGGGCCCTTGTGCCCGTTCAGAGTTATCGAGATATTCGAGGAAGAAGGCTTCGAAAAATATGATGCCGAATTTGTTCTTACATTTCTCTCGAATGTCGGCGCAACATATGTCCGAAACGCATGTCTTCTCTCCGACGGACGCGAAGGCGAGATCATAATGCTCAACAAGGAAAAACTCTCCCGCCCCGTTGTCCAGTGCGGATATGAATATGTCGATCTTATGAAGTATCCGAAACTGTCCATACAGTCGCTTCTGTAATATCATACCCGGAGGCTGAATTCTTTTTTGCCCCGGCTGCATTATAAAAAATAAGAGCTCCGCAGGTTTATGATACTTTCCTCACCTGCGGAGTATTATTTTGCTCTTTTAAATTGTTTTATGTATGAGGACTCTTTTTCCGATCAGGAAATGTTTTTCTTTAAAAACTTCTGTGATATTCTGTTAAGTCCGCTTGTAAGAACCTCTCCTGTTATCCTGACCTTTATATCGTCATCTCGCATTACTATATTTCTTTTTATCGCTTCGACATCGGTGTAGTCCTTACCGATCACCTGCTCTAAAATATAGCTGGTCCTCTCATATCCCGCCACAAGCATTTTTTCGATATTTTCCTTTGTAAAGATAACTGAACTCTTTACAAAATTATCATCCGGGAATGTAATCTGGATCACCTTTTCATCAAAATTTCTGCTCTCAAATCTATAGCTGTAATTATCAAAATAAATACAGATGAGATAGTCGAAATTTTTGTTCTTAAGCGGATACACCGGTATATTGTCTACCATCGCTCCGTCAAAAAGAAGCATTTTATCGATCTTTACAGCCTTATTGTAGATCGGCATCGACACGCTTGCCTTTAAGTACTTTCCCACCAGTTCGGGATCTTCTTTAGCAAGATTTTTGTAGATCACCTTCATATGCGTATAATCGAGAAAGGTCGCATAAAAATGTCTGTGAAACTTGTTTTCCGGTGAGTATATCTTTTTGATATCCTCCTGTATCAGACAGCTTCTTAAAATCTGACTTATGAAGAATCGGTTATCGTCTATACAGATCTCCTTCCACATCTTCTCCGCCACATCAAGCTTATTCTGGTCAAACGCATATCCGTTTAGCACGCCTATTGATGCACAGCTTAAATAATGTATAGCGTTTCTCGGTATATAATTCTGTATTGCTCTCAAGGCTCCGACCTGGTAAGCTCCTTTAGCCATTCCTCCCGACAGAACGATTCCGACTCTGGTTTTCATCTACATGTTTCCTTAAAATATTTCATTATTGAGGACAAAGCTTCAGCGCAGCGTAGACACCTTTCTTGACCTTCTTAATGCTTTCCTCTCCTCGCGCTCACGCCTGCGCTCTTCTTTTGCATTTTCTGCCTGTTCCTTAGCATCAGTGTATCCGGTGAGTCTGATGATATCATCGATATATCCGATATAATCCTTTGCGAATACAAGCGTGAAATCCTTTGTGGGCCATCTCTTCTGAAGATTTTTTTCACTCTGGATGAAGCTGTAGATCTCGTAGTGAGTAAAGCCTTTATTCAGCAGGATCTCGCCGCCTTCCACATTGTGGTCAAAATCCCTGAAATAGTCCTTCTGTTTCATATACTTTTTGGCGTACAGCTGTGTGCCCTTATCGGAATGAATAAGATAGAGCTTTCTCAAGGGGCGAATCTTTATTGTGGAGGTTCTGTGTCTGCGCTTTAAGTAAACGGGGATGATGAAATCAGGCTCGATCCCGTTTGCATCAAGTGCTTTTCTGATCCTCTTGGGAATGCGCTTTGGAATAAGCTTTACCTTGTCCCTCTGCCTGAATATCTTTCTCATGAGAGGAAGGAAATAAATATGTTCAAGGTACTGCGCCGCATAATAGCAGGCCCTGAAAATCACGCAGCATATAATGAAAACTATTATGTTTATGATATATCCCGCTACGGGCCAGAAAACGTTTATCGCGCAGATAGCGAATACAAGCGCTGCCTTTGCCGCCTCGCAGAGCGCAGATACAAAGGGAACGGGTGTAAAAATGACCTGAAAAGCATCAATGCCCTTTGCTACCGTCCTGATAATATAGTTTACTATCAGCGACATAAAGCCCATAAACGCCGAAAAGATACTTGACAAAATTCCGACAGCTATATTTCCGAAGCCGCCCGAAGCAGACGCTGCAGTTCCGAGTGAATCCGCCGAAAGATTGATCATAGAAACTCCGCCTGAAAAATGCTCATTTGCAGCCTCTACAACAGAAGCCGCACCCATCGTGGCAACTCCTGTCACACTCAATACACCTATCACAAGAATGCAGGCGAGTCCCAGAAATCTCTCGAGATAACCGAGCGTGCATACACCGAAAACCTTCGTGCTGCTGTTTGCCTTCATAAACTTGCTTGCCACGAAAAACAGAGCTACGGTAAGAAGTATCCAATGGTTATCAAGCGGAAATGACGGAAGGTTCAGAGGATTGTTTGTCACCTTGTTGATATTTGCAACAATACTGAGGAACAAAAGCGCTGAAAAAGGCTCTGCGGATACAGAGACGGTTGCTGAATAATCCCCCGCAAGATCGCTCAGGCGATTTCCGAGAAGACCGTCATGCAGGGATACAAGTGTATCCTCCGTGCTGACTGCGCCGCCGGTCCCTGCGGCAAAAATATTTCCCGCTCCGGCCTGCACAAATCCTGTTCCCAACACAAATGCAAGTATGGCGCATGTAAGAACATACGCCACAACGAATTTTTTATGCTTTTTATATTCTTTCAGAAGTATCTCTATCATGATCGGTTACCTCATATACTGCAGCCACTATATGATATGTCTGCATTTACGCCGTGTCATGTTAAGGTATAATACTGTCTTAGTACTCTTTAGCTTCCTCTTCACCGTTAAGAACTCTGAGTCCGCCCTGTGCAAGTGCAAGAAGCTCATCTTCTCCCGCATAAACGGTAACGGGAGCAATCCAGTCAACGCTCTTTGCGATATCATCGGTAACCGTCTTTCCGTATGCGATACCGCCGGTAAGAATGATCTGGTCAACCTTGCCCTGAAGAACGGTAGCGCATGCGCCGATGTTCTTGCAGATCTGATAGATGAAAGCGTCTCTCACAAGCTTAGCCTTCTCGTCTCCGGCCTCAACTCTTGCGGTAACTTCTCTCATATCATTGGTTCCGAGATATGCGTTGAATCCGCCGTTTCCGACGATCTTCTTCTTCA
>JAEEGL013195417.1_pt1 | contig 12308 bp, 13 predicted proteins | sample 9134231 | NCBI WGS metagenome assembly JAEEGL01 (sample SAMN16246548, study PRJNA631951) | gut metagenome | biome: gut microbiome; feature: rumen; material: fiber-attached | host: Bos | place: Iran: Karaj | collected 2018-10 | reverse complement strand
GTCCTGGTCAGCCGTGACGGGCTGCTGAAATGGATTGAAAAGCAGTACTCGTCGAAAAGGGTGAATCAGGATGCAGGGATCAGCGCCTGACCGCTAAAACTGTTTGTTCCCCTATGCAGGACGGGATTCATGGTATAAGATGAATCAGGCAGTTTATTCTGCCGGCTGTACCTTGAAAACCGAAACGGATAATCAACCGGGGGAATGTATTGAGGAGGATAATACATGCCCCGACAAACACTGATACCCAGACAGGACGGACGATATTCCTGCAAGTATAACGGCAGGTACTTCTACGGCAAGACGCCGGCGGAAGCCCTGCACAAGCGGGATGAATACATCAAGGAATGTACCCGGGGATATGATCCGGACTATAACCGGATCCCCTTCCTGGATTACGGCCTGGAATGGCTGAATGTCTACCGTACGGGATGCAACCGGAAGATGAGGCAGCAGTATAAAAACATGATCGAATACGCTGCCGCTTCCATCCCGAAGACAACCGTCCGCTCGATCAACGCAACGGACATACAGCGCCTGTATAATACGCTGGCCGGCAGATCCCACAGCTATATCTCCAAGTTCTGCAGTACAATCCGGGGAATCTTCCGTGCGGCCGTACAGGACGGTGTGATCATCCGGAGCCCGGCAGAGCTGGCTCAGCCGCCGAAAGGCACCGCCGGAGAGCACCGGTGCCTGGAGCAATGGGAGCAGGATCTGGTCGTATCCACCTATGCGGAACACGATTTCGGCATCTGCGCCATGACCATGCTCTTTGCCGGACTGCGCAGAGGGGAAATCATCAACCTGAATGTGGACCGGGATGTGGACTTCATCAGGAAGACGATCACGGTACGCGGCGCCTCGTCGTTTTCTGAAGGCAATCAGGCTGTTGTGACCGAAGGAAAGACAAAAGCTGCCCAGCGTGTGATTCCGCTGAATGACTGCCTCGCCAGTGCGCTGAGATTCCATCACGGGCTTCTGTGCTCAAAGCAGGACGGTACGATGATGTCCCTGATGTCCTTCACCCGGAAGTATGAGTCGTATATCTCCTTCCTGGAGAGAAAACTGAATGGCTGCCCTGCCCGCTGGTACGGAAAAACCAAAGAGCATAAAGCGCTTCTCGCAGAGGGAAAACCCCTTCCGCCCTGGCAGGATGTCCGGATCCGATGTCATGATTTCCGCGTAACCTTCTGTACCATGTGCTATGACGCCGGCATTCCCATCAAGACCCTGCAGGTCTGGATGGGCCATTCCGACGCCACCATGATCATGAAGAGTTATGCGAAAGTGACCGCGGAAAAAGAGCAGCTGGACGCTTCCAGGCTGAACGATTTCACGAAAGCACGCTTCCTCGCCCGAAATTGAAGTCGAAAAGTATCAAACCCGTTATCCTTCAACGGATAGCGGGTTTTCAGCATCCTGAGCGAATTAAAGTTGTACGCTTCGTCCGGTACTGCTTGACACCTTTTGGATTTTGGAAAAGCCCTGTGGGTGTTGATTTATATACGGAATCCTGACACCCGTCTGACACCTTTTACCCCGTTAAACGGCGTTATTTTGGGTACTGCTGAGTCCGGATTTGTCACTTCATTTGTCCAATCTGGTCATTTAGGAGTTTCTTCCAAAAACCAGCAAAGCCTTGAAGCAAAAGGAAAAGAGACGCTTTTCAGCGTCTCCCTCTTGGTGAGCCCGGCGGGATTCGAACCCACGACCTTTTGATTCGTAGTCAAACACTCTATCCAGCTGAGCTACGAGCCCACATGCTGTCGTGACAGCTTTAGTATAATAGCACAACCGGAAAAAGGTGTCAAATCTTTTTTTATTTTTCCGCGGGTTGTTTGCCATAATCCTGCCGGGCTGATAGAATAGTCCCGGACACAGGAGGAACGAAATGGATATGGAAAAAGCCTGCGGAACAAAGGAATCCGGAAAGATCCTGTATGTTTCCGATCTGGATGGAACGCTGATGCGGAATGATGAAACTCTTTCCGGATTTACGGTCCGGACCCTCAATGAACTGATCGGACAGGGGCTGGCGTTCACCTATGCCACAGCCAGATCCGTAGAAAGCGCCCGGAAAATTGCCGGAGATCTGAAGCTGTCTCTTCCTGTTGTCACCAGAAACGGAGCGGTACTGGCAGACAACAGCACCGGCAGGCATCTGGAAAAAGCGGTTTTCACGGAGGATGCGGTTCATCTTCTGAAGGGACTGCTTCCGGAGCTGCCTGAAACCGGATTTGTTTCCTGCTTTTTCGGCGACAGGATGATCAAATCATTCATTCCCGGGAATCATTCCCCCGGCATGATAAAATATCTGGCCAAAAATATAAACGATCCGTTGCTGCAGCCGGAGGAAGATTTTGAAAGCCTGTTCCACGGGAAACCCGGATACGTTTCCCTGATCGATTCCCGGGAGAAGATGGCTCCGGTCTATGAAAGAATGCGGAAATACTCCTGCTGGGAATGCCTTTTTCAGAAAGACACCTATTGGGAGGAATACTGGCTGGAAATCTTCCCGAAAAACTGTTCCAAGGCCAATGCGGTCCTGGGACTGAAAAAAACATACGGATTTGAAAAGCTTGTGGTCTTCGGGGATTCGGTCAATGACCTGTCCATGTTCCGGATTGCGGATGAAGCATACGCGGTGGCAGGAGCCGCGGACGACGTGAAGTCGGCTGCCACCGCGGTCATCGGGAGCAATGAAGAGGATGCGGTTGCCGCGTTCCTGAAAGCGCGATGGAATGAGCAGGTCTGATGCCTGAAGATTGCGCCGGAACCGGGGTTTTGATATAATTCTGATGCTTGTTTTCGGAGGAAGAGCCAAATCATGAAATCGATCATTGTTGAAACGCGGACGGAACTGAACCGTCTTCAGGATCCGAAATACCGTGATCTTCAGATCCGGCTGATTCCGGCAGTCCGGCCGGAATCCATTCTCGGCGTACGTACACTGGAGCTCCGCAGGCTGGCCGGAAAGCTGCTCAAGCGGGAAGATTGCGAAATCTTTCTCTCCGCGCTTCCGCATACGTTCTTCGAGGAAAACCAGCTGCATGCTTTCATGATATCCGGTATGAAGGACTGGAATACGTGTATTGCCTCCCTGGAGCAGTTTCTGCCGTATGTGGACAACTGGGCCACCTGCGACCAGATGTCTCCCCGTGTATTTGCAAAGCACCGTCAGGAACTGCTGCCGTATATCCGGAAATGGATCGTTTCCGAAGAAACCTACTCCGTCCGGTTCGGTATCGGGATGCTGATGGCACATTTCCTGGACAGCGATTTTGATGCTGCATATCCGGAGATGGTTGCCGCCGTACGTTCGGACGAATATTATGTGAACATGATGATCGCCTGGTATTTTGCCACTGCGCTCGCGAAACAGTATGACGCGATCCTGCCTTTTATCGAAGGCTGCCGGCTGGCTCCGTGGACCCACAACAAAGCGATTCAGAAATCAGTTGAAAGCTTCCGGATTCCCCCGGACCGGAAGGATTATCTGAAATCGCTGAGAGTGAAGGAAAAGCGCGGAAAACAGGCATCCGAAGCCTGACCCCGCTGCCGTTCCGTATATGGAGGTAAAAAAATGCCTTATGAACTGAAGTCCGCCCGTTTCCTGGCCCGGGATGCTCTGCGGCAGGCTGTAAAGCCGGGAGATACCGTCGTGGACGCTACGATGGGAAACGGGCATGACACCCTGTTTCTGGCTGAGCAGGTCGGAGCCCAGGGCCGTGTTTTTGCTTTCGACATTCAGGAAGATGCCGTCGAATCCACCCGTAAGCTGCTGGAAGAACACCGCCTGGCGGACCGGGTAACACTGATCTGCCGGAGCCATGCTGATCTGGCGGAACTGGTTCCCCGGGAGGTGTCTGCCGCCGTCTTCAATCTGGGCTGGCTGCCCGGCGGAGATCACCGGATTACCACCTGCTGCGCTTCCACTGAAAAAGCTGTCCTCGGCGCGCTGGATTGTTTGAAGCCCGGCGGCATCGTTACCGTCTGCGCATATCCCGGTCATGAAGAAGGCAGCCGTGAACTGGAAATGCTCGTCCGATTGCTTTCAGAGCTTTCCAACCGGGCTTACAATGTCCTGCGGCAGACATTCCTCAATGCGGGCGCCGGCGCACCGGAGTGTTTTATTATCCAGAAACTCTGAGGCAAATAATCTGATCAGGATAAGGAGGAGGATCTCATGGAATTCAATCTGTCCGATCTGCCGGACCTGTCTTCGATGACTCCGGAAGATCTCCGCAGCCTTCTGCTCCGCCTGCAGGATCTGTATGGCGAAGTGGAAACGCAGGAACCGGAGGATGAGGAAAGCGAAGAATATGAAGACTGGCTGACAGACCTGGAAGAAATTGAGGATCTGATGGAGGAAATCAACGAAAAACTGGAGGAAGAATCATGAGTGAAATCATTTCGAAACGGAATGCCCTTCTTGCGGAAACGGTGATCAAAGGCCTGAAGAGCAGGAATATGACCGGCTGGTATGCGGAGACCCGGGAAGCAGCCCTGGCAAAAGCCCTGGAACTGATTCCCGAAGGCAGTACCGTTACCATGGGCGGCGCCATGAGCGCCCATGAAATCGGCCTCGTGCAGGCCCTGAAAGACGGAAATTACCGGTTTATCGACCGGGACGCCATCGAAGACAAACGGGCCGCCATGCTTGCCGCCTATGACGCGGACGTTTTTCTTTCCAGTGTCAACGCCATGACATCTGACGGCATCCTGGTCAACATTGACGGCAATTCCAACCGGGTTTCCGCAATCGCGCAGGGCCCCCGCAAAGTGATATTTATCGTCGGAATGAACAAAGTATGCGGTGCGGATCCCGACAGTGCGCTGAAAAGAGCCCGCAATACCGCTGCCCCGATCAACGCGCAGCGCTTCGGGCTGTCCACTCCCTGCACAAAAACAGGGACCTGCATGGACTGCAAGTCCCCGGATACGATCTGCTGCCAGTTCCTGATCACCCGTTTTTCCCGTCATGCAGGCCGGATTCATGTGATTCTGGTCAATGATACGCTCGGTTTCTGATCAGGCAGGATTTCTTTCATGCCGGCACTCAGCAGTGCCGGCATATTTCCTGAAAAACGGCCGGGATCGCCGCAGCGGTATCCCCTGCGGTCATACTGATGTCCCCCATCCGCTGCCCGGCAATTTCTCCTGCGCGTCCGTTGATCCATGCCGCCGCCGCGGCAGCCCTCACAGGGGTTTCCGGATGCACCACCGCAACAGCAGCCAGCACACCGCTCAGCACGTCCCCGCTCCCCCCGGTTGCCATTCCCGGCGTTCCGCGGTCTGTCAGGATCGTCTGCGCACCGTCCGTAATGATGGTCGCCGGGCCTTTCAGAAGCAGCGTAACCTTGTGATTCCGGGCAAATTCCTCCGCCAGCGGAATCGGGTTGTTCCGGATTTTTTCCATGCTTTTTCCGCTCAGCCTGGAGAACTCTCCCGGATGCGGCGTCAGGATCACCTTCCCTTTTGCCTGCGCCAATCCTTCACAGTTCATACCGGCCAGCGCGTTGAGTCCGTCCGCGTCCAGAATCAGTGTGCCTTCATATTTCTGCAGCAGATACCTGACCGCCTTTCCGGTTTCTTCCGTGTTCCCCGCTCCCATGCCGAAGGCGGCGGTCCGGGTTCCGAGAAGCGCTTCCCGGAAAGTCTCCTCCCGGAACAGGATCTGCCCTTCCTGCTCATCCAGCGGGAACAGCGTCGCTTCAAGCACCTCCGGAACCATCTTCCCGCACAGGCTGCGGGGGGCGCATAAACGGACGATCCCGGCGCCGGACCGCATTCCGGCATTCGCCAGCGCCGCCAGCCGGATCGCTCCCGAATAGCGCAGCGATCCTCCGATCAGCGCAAGGGTTCCATAATCCCCCTTATGGCTGAAATGCTTCCGGGGCGGAAAAAGTTCAGCCACGTCTTCCGCTTCCAGCAGCTTCATACCGCGGCCTTTCGGCGGAATTCCGATATCAACGCAGACCTTGTCCCGGATCAGATCCCCGGCCATGTTCAGAAAATGGCCCGGCTGCCAGCTTCCGACACATACGGTCAGATCGCTCCGGACCGCCTCCTCCGCCATTCCGCTGTCGCCGTTCAGTCCGCTGTTGATATCTGCGCAGACCACATACGAGCCGCTTTCATTGATGAGGCGGATCATCCGGGCTACTTCCCCTTCTGCCTTTCCATGGAAACCGGTACCGAAAATACAGTCCAGAATGCTTCCGAACCCCTCAAGGGTTTCGGTTTCCTTCCACATACGGACCGGTATTTTTTTTGCTTCACAGCATCCGAACCAGAGCTTCCCGTCCGGGGTAAACTTTTCCTCCTGCAGAAAGATTTCGCAGGGGATGCCCGCTTCCTGCATCATCATTGCGGCGACATAGCCGTCTCCTGCGTTGTTGCCTGTTCCGCAGACCACGGCAACAGGCGGCTTCCATTCCGCCGCGCGGAAGATGCCTTCCCCCGCCCGCCGCATCAGTTCCATTCCCGGTACAAAGGATGAAATGACGATTGCATCGCTCATCCGCATTTCCCCGACAGATAAAAGATCCTGCATGCTCTTTTTCTCCCTGGTCTTTCCGTTTTCTGCTCAGAGAAAGAATACTCGCATTTTCCGTTTTTGAAAAGGTCCCTTTCCGTTTTGGAGCTGCTTCCTGCATCTTGACATTTATGTATTTTTGTTGTATTAATTATCCAAAGTGCAGAAAAAAAACTGCACGATGGAGGGGGTTTATTTATGTCATTCACTTTCCAGCCGATGATGGAAAGCCGTCCGATCCGCGAGATTGCGTACGATGTACTGAAAAAAGCCATCATCACCGGGGAAATCCCTGCCGGAGAGCGGATTGTTGAAACCGAATATGCCGATCGCCTGCACATTTCCAGAACTCCCCTGCGGGAAGCGCTCCGCAAGCTGGAACGGGACGGGCTGGTGGAATATGTCATGCGCCGCGGTGTGATCGTTCACGCGTTCACCACCGAAGATGTGGACCAGATCTATACCATCCGGAATTCCCTGGAAATGCTGACGCTGCCTTATATTATTGAAAATGCCACGGCCGAGGATATCGCTTCCCTGCGGGAGAAGCTGGCTGAAATGGACCGGCTGATGAAGAAGGATGATATTGAGTCTCTTTCTCCGCTGGCCCGCGATTTCCATACCGCCCTGACCTCCATTTCCGGCAAGAGCCGGATTCTGAGGGTCATTGAAGGCCAGGATGAATATATCCGCCGTTTCTCCTCCATGGCCATCAAGCAGGAAAACCGCCGCAGCGCCGCCCATGAGGAGCATCATCGCCTGGTGGACCTGGTTGAAAAGAAGGATCTGCCCGCCTTTGAAGCCCTGATGAAGCAGCATATTGAGCGCAGCAAGGAATGCTGTCTTGCCGCGCTGGCAGCCAGAAAGCAGAATCGGGATCTGTGACAAGAAAAAGTCCTTGATTTTTGACTTTCTCTGTGATATGATCGTTGGGCTGATTTGTAAGGAGGTTTGTTTCTATGGCTACTGCGATTTCCATTGTGCTGATCATCGCGGCACTGTTATTGATTGTTTCTGTTCTGCTCCAGTCTTCCGATGATGACGGCATCGGCGCTCTTTCCGGACGGAGCGACAGCTATTTCAGCAAGACAAAGGCCAAGACCTTTGAGGCAAAGCTGGCTCTGGGCACCAAGATCACAGCCGGTATTTTTGTGGCGCTGTCCATCCTGCTCCTGATCGTGAAATAAGCATCGTTAAGGATTTTTAAAAGCTGTCTCCCGGGCGGAGACAGCTTTTTCTATTCTTCAATCCCGTTGATTTTGAAGCGCAGCCGCGGCAGCGGGATTCCCCGCTCTTTTCCCAGTTCAAACATTGCCTGCATCAGTTTTGCTTTGGCAACCCGTTCTGTCATCTCCGCCGAGGAAACGCTCACCTTCAGGTCCTGATGCTCCGGGTCGTCGCATACCAGCATATACACCGCCGGGTCCTGGCTTCGGTCCACATGCCAGTGAATCCGGATCAGCTCTGTATTATCCACGTTCAGCCTCCCCTTCCGGCATTACTTCATTTCCGTAATCAGAATCTTCCGGGCCACATTCACGCATTCGGGAATTCCTGCGCCTCCGGCGAGTTCCGGCCTCCCGCCACCCCGTCCGACGCGCCGGATCAGAACGGCCATGTCCACCGGCACGTCTTCGGAGCGTGCGAAAGTGAGCCTTTCTCCGGCCGCAAGCAGCAGCAGTTTTCCCTTTTCGGAGATGTACTCGGATACCGCCGCGGCAACCGCGCGGGCATCCGTTTCCTCCGTAACCACGGCAGAAAGGGTAATTCCCTTCAGATCGTCTGTGCGTTCAGCCTGCCGGAATTTCTCCAGCAGTTCCCGGGTTTCAAAACGGTTCGCCTTCCGTTCCGCTTCCGCCAGCCGGCTCTTCAGTTCGCTGGCGGTCCGGCTCAGCTTCTCCACGGGACAGCTGAGCGCCGCTCCGGCTTTGTCCGCGCAGCGCATGTATTTCCGGAACACCGCCGCCGCCCGTCCTCCGCAGACAAAGGAAATCCTTGCCTTCCCTCTGGCCGGGATCACGGAGAGAATCTTCAGCATCCCGATGCGCCCGGTGGAAGACGGATGTGTTCCGCCGCAGGCAACCATCTCAAAGTCTCCCATGGCAACGATACGCACATGTTCCTGTACGGTGGGCGCTTTCCGCAGCGGCAGGTTTTTCAGTTCCTCCTTTTCCGGGAACCAGCAGCGGATCGGCGCGTCCAGGCGGATGCGTTCGTTTACCGTATCTTCCAGGAGGGAAATTTCTTCCTCAGTCAGATGCGTCCGTTCCTCAGGCAGCGCCACATCAATCGTGGAGTCCTCCTGCCCGAGATGCAGCCCGATGGTGGTCCCCTGCAGTTTCTCCCACACAGCACCGGCCAGCATATGCTCGCCCCCGTGCTGTTCCATGTGGTCCGTCCGCCGCTTCCCGTCGATCACGCCATGTACTTCCGTTCCCTCCGGGATCATCCGGTCCAGGGTATGCCATACCTCGCAGTCCCGGTCTGCCTCCACGTCGGTCACACAGGCTTCTCCTCCGGAAAAAAACAGTTTTCCCGTATCATAGGGCTGTCCACCGGAGGTAGGATAAAATGCGCTCCGGTCCAGGGCTGCTTCCCAGGTGCCCTGTTTCTTTCCCGGACGCATCCGGGTAACCTTTCCGTCAAACTCCCACAGATACGCGTCGTCATAATAAAGCCGTTCCGTCATCTTCTCCTCCGCTGTCAGGCCATCTGCTCCGGATGGAAACACCGATCGAACTCCTCCGCTGTCAGGAAGCCCAGCGCTGTGCATGCTTCCCGGAGGGAAGTCCCGTCCCGGAATGCTTTCTGCGCAGTCTTCGCGGCCTTTTCGTACCCGATCACCGGGTTCAGGGCGGTCACGAGCATCAGGGAACGGTTCACATTGTCCGCCATTTTCTCCCGGTTCACCCGGATCCCCCGCACACAGCGTTCGTTGAAGGATGCCATGCTTTCCGCCAGGAGGCGCGCGCTCTGCAGAAAATTATACGCGCAGACCGGCAGGAAAACGTTCAGTTCAAAATTGCCCTGGCTTGCCGCCATCCCGACTGCCGTATCATTTCCGATCACCTGAACCGCCACCATTGTGACCTGTTCACACTGGGTCGGATTCACTTTCCCCGGCATAATGGAAGATCCCGGTTCATTGGCAGGGATCGTAATCTCCCCGAGTCCCAGCCTCGGTCCGCTGGCCAGCCACCGGATATCGTTGGCAATCTTCATCAGATCGCACGCCAGCGCTTTCAGCGCTCCGTGGGCGGCTACCATTTCGTCCAGGGAAGTCAGCGCGTGAAACTTGTTTTCCGCTGTACGGAAAGGAATTCCGGATTCTTCGGCCAGCAGGCCTGCGCTCAGGCGGTCGAAACCCTCCGGAGCGTTCAGGCCGGTGCCCACTGCCGTTCCTCCGAGGGCCAGTTCCCGAAGGGGCTCTCCCGCGCTGCGGATCAGCTCCGCGTCCCTTTCCAGGCTGGTCCGCCATCCGGAAACTTCCTGGGAGAACCGGACCGGTACGGCATCCTGCAGATGGGTCCGGCCGCATTTCAGCACGTCCGTGTTCTCCTGTTCCAGCCTGCGCAGGGTTTCCGCCAGTTCACGCAGGGCAGGCAGAACCCGCTCTTCCAGGATCAGGGCTGCCGCGATATGCAGCGCCGTGGGAAATGTATCATTGGAGGACTGGCTCATATTCACGTCATCATTCGGATGCAGCAGGACTTTGCCGGCAATTTCATTTCCCCGGTTGGCAATCACTTCGTTCACGTTCATATTGCTCTGGGTGCCGCTTCCCGTCTGCCAGACCACCAGCGGGAAGTTCTCCGCCAGTGCGCCGGACCGGACTTCCTCCGCGGCCGTGCAGATTGCCGAGCATTTTTCTTCCGTCATTTTATCCGGACGAAGCTTCCGGTTTGCCCGGGCTGCCGCTGCCTTCAGCATGGCAAAAGCGCGGATGATTTCCTCCGGCATCGGTTCCCTGCCCCTGCCGATGGGAAAATTATTCCGGCTCCGTTCCGTCTGTGCGCCCCAGTACCGGTCTGCCGGTACGCGAACCTCGCCCAGGGAATCATGCTCTACTCTGTATTCCTGCGCTCCCATCTGCCTTCGCCACCTTTCCGATGCCATAAAAATACCATTTTTCTGCCTCCGGTTCAACTGTTTCATGTGATTTGACGAAAGCCGCGTTTCCTTTATAATAGGAACAGGACAGACAGTTTTTGCGGAAATGAGGTGTGCGGATGAAGTTGCCCCGTGCGGTTTCGGACCTGATCACCCGGCTGGAAAACGCCGGATATTCCGCCTATGCCGTAGGCGGCTGTGTCCGGGATACCCTTCTCTCAAAACAGCCTCATGACTGGGATCTGTGCACCTCCGCCCGTCCGGAGGAAATGCAGGAGGTATTCCGCGGCGAACATGTGGCGGAAACCGGCCTGAAGCACGGAACCCTTACCGTTATTCTGGATCATATTCCCTATGAAATCACGACTTTCCGTACGGACGGAAGCTATACCGATCACCGCCATCCGGATTCCGTCACGTTTGTGAACCATGTTGCCGGAGATTTGTCCCGCCGGGATTTTACGGTCAACGCGATGGCGTATTCCCCGCGGAACGGGCTGGTGGATCTTTTCGGCGGACAGGAAGATCTCGCACGCCGGGTTATCCGCTGTGTCGGAGTCCCGGAAGAACGTTTCCGGGAGGATGCCCTGAGAATTCTCCGGGCGCTGCGTTTCGCTTCAGTTTTCGATTTTTCCGTTGATCCGGAGACATCTGCCGCGCTGCGGTCCCTGTCTCCCTCCCTGAAACAAGTAGCCGCGGAACGGATCCGTGAAGAGCTTCTGAAGCTCCTGTGCGGTCCGGGCGCCGGACGGATTCTGCGGGAATATCCGGAAGTCCTTTCGGTGATCATTCCGGAAATCGCTCCGATGGTCGGCTACGACCAGAAGAACCATCACCATCATTTCGACCTCTGGGAGCATACGGTGCAGGCACTGGAAAACGTGCCCCCGGAACCGGATCTTCGCCTGACCATGCTCCTGCACGATACCGGCAAACCCGCTGTCCGCACTTTTGACGAGCGGGGGGAGGCCCATTTCCGCGGGCATCATACGGTCTCCGCGGAAATCGCGGAACGGGTGGCGGACCGCCTGCGCTGTGACCGGGAAACCCGGGAACGGGTCACCCGTCTGGTCTATTACCACGACATGCCCATGCGGACTGCCTCCGGCGCGGTGAATCTGGACCGTTCCTACCTTCTGCGCCAGCTGAACCGGTTCGGGGAAAAGGATCTCCGGGCGCTGTTCCGGATTCACTGTGCGGACAGAACCGCCACCGGTTATTCTTCTCCGGAACGCGAGAAGGCGCGGCTGGGAGAGAGGATGGCCGCGCTGGATGCGCTGCTGGCGGAGCATCCCTGCTTTACCCTGAAGGATCTGGCCCTGAACGGAAACGATCTGAAGGCGCTCGGGCTGAAGGGGCCCGCCCTGGGCAATGCTCTGCAGCGGCTGCTGGAAGCCGTCATGGAGGGGCAGGTTCCCAACGAAAAAGAAGAACTTAAAAATTTTGTAACAAAGTTAATGGAAATTTAAGATTATCTCAAAAAAAAAGATTGCCAATCCGCAGGTGCTGTGATAAACTGTAGCAGTTAGCCCTGGTTTGCCGTCGGGCGGCTGCATCCGTTGAAAAACGGGTGTTCCGGCGGGAAATCAAACCCCGTCTCTTTAGGCGCTGGCAGACTGCACCTTCCATAGCAGTCCGTCAGTGTTGTCGTGCGCCT
>JAEEGL012293233.1_pt1 | contig 12308 bp, 11 predicted proteins | sample 9134231 | NCBI WGS metagenome assembly JAEEGL01 (sample SAMN16246548, study PRJNA631951) | gut metagenome | biome: gut microbiome; feature: rumen; material: fiber-attached | host: Bos | place: Iran: Karaj | collected 2018-10 | reverse complement strand
TGAAAAACGGGCTTGATCTTTCTCACACGCTCGTTTCGGTCCACTGCCACAATGATCTCGGACTTGCTACAGCCAATTCTCTTGCCGCAGTTGCGGCAGGTGCCGACAGGGTCGAATGCACCGTAAACGGAATAGGAGAGAGAGCGGGCAATGCGGCTTTGGAAGAGATAGTCATGAATCTTTTTACCAGATCCGATTATTACAACGCCTATACGGACGTAGATACACAAAACATTTACAACTCCAGCAAGATGCTGACGATCCTTACGGGTGTAAAAGTGCAGCCCAACAAAGCTATAGTAGGTAAAAACGCTTTTGCGCATGAAGCCGGCATCCACCAGCACGGAATGCTCGAAAACAGGAATACTTACGAGATAATGACTCCCGAATCGGTAGGAAGGATCCAGGCAGAAATAGTCCTCGGCAAACATTCGGGAAAACACGCTCTGGAAGCAAAGATAAAGGAACTCGGCTACGCACCTGACGACGGACAGATGATCGTTCTTTTTGAACGTTTTAAAAAGCTCGCCGACCGTAAAAAATCAATCAGTGACGAGGATATCGACGCTCTCGCGAGAAGCATTTTTTCAAGGCATTCAAGCGATATGGCTTACAGACTGATCGATTACAAATTGAATTCCGGAAATATTGTCGGAAATACGTGCCAGGTCAGACTCAAAAAGTTTTCAAGCGAAACTGTCACAGGTATGGCACTCGGAGACGGTCCTATCGACGCCGCATTTTCGGCGATCAACAATGCCGTAAAGGAAGATTTTACGCTGTTAAATTACTCTATTGAAGCTGTTACCGGAGGTACTGACGCACAGGGCGCAGCCAGCGTAAAAATCTCTTTCAAAGATTCAACTTTCAAAGGTTACGGTGTCAGTATGAACATATTCGAGGCCAGTATTTATGCGTATATAAATGCAATAAACAACGCTTTGGCAGCAAAAACAGAAGAAGGGGAGGAAAGAAATGACGAACGATAACCGATCTTCCATGACACTGACTCAGAAAATAATAGCTCGTCATCTCGTTGACGGATACCGTGAAATACACGCCGGAGAGCTCGTATTTGTAAAACCTGACCTCGCCCTCGCAAATGATATAACAGGACCTGTTTCGATTGATGTTATGCATGCGGCAGGATTTGATTCGATTTCCAAAGATATATGTTCGGTATTTGTCGCAGATCATTTTACACCGAACAAAGATATCAAAGCAGCCGAGAATACTAAAAAGATAAAAGAATTCGCTTTTGCCAACGGGGCTTATTTTCTTGATTCGGGAATTGAGCATGTGATCATACCGGAGCAGGGATTCTTAAGACCGGGAATGCTTTGCGTCGGAGCTGATTCACACACATGCACATACGGCGCGGCAGGTGTTTTTTCTGCAGGCTACGGAAGTACAGATGTAGCTTTTGCGATGTGCACGGGCAGATTCTGGCTCAAAGTTCCGTCAGCTGTAGCAGTCGTTTTCAAGAACAAACTAAATAAAAACATCTGCGGAAAAGATATAATTCTCGATTTGATAGGAAAGATCGGTGTATCGGGCGCATCATACAAATCCATCGAATTCTTCGGCGCTTCTTCAATCCCGATGGATGACAGGTTCACGATCTCAAATATGGTAACGGAAGCGGGAGCTAAGAACGGACTGTTTCCTTATGACAAAGTATCTGAAAAATATTATAAAAAGATCGAAAGAGCAGTTCCTCTTCCGAATGATTTCATTTGGCCGGAAGCAAATAATTATGAATATCCCGAGGATCCTTCTGTCTATGATCAGATCATTGAAATAGATCTTGCAAAACTGGAACCGAAAGTCGCTGTTCCGAATCTGCCTGAAAACGTCAAAAACGTATCTGAACTTAGTGATGTTCATATAGACCAGGTCGTTATCGGTTCCTGCACGAACGGAAGGATAAGCGATTTAGCGGCCGCTGCAGCCGTTTTAAAAGGTCATAGAATTGCTGACGGTTTGAGACTTATCGTGATACCGGGAAGCCGCAAAGTCTTCCTGGAAGCCGTCAGAAGGGGCTATATTGAAACTTTCCTTGAGGCAGGAGCAGTAGTATCCGCGCCTACCTGCGGACCGTGCCTCGGAGGTCATATGGGAGTGCTTGCATCAGGCGAAATTGCTCTTTCAACTACCAACCGCAATTTTACAGGCAGAATGGGCGCGAAGTCTTCTGCCGTTTATCTCGCAAGTCCGAAAACCGCGGCTTATTCTGCGATAGCCGGAAAGATCACATACGGATATGGGGAGGATCGGAGATGAAAGTTTTCAAATACGGAGACAATGTCGATACAGATGTCATTATACCCGCAAGATATCTCAACGTTACGGATATGAAAGAACTCTCGGCGCATTGTATGGAGGATATAGACAGATCTTTCATCCGGAGAGTTTGCCCCGGTGACATCATTGTCGCGGGAGATAATTTCGGTTGCGGATCATCGAGGGAACACGCTCCTGCAGTAATAAAAGAATCCGGGATATCTTTAGTTATCGCCAAATCTTTTGCCAGGATTTTTTACAGAAACGCGATCAATATAGGACTTCCGATACTTGAATGCAGAGATGCTTTTGAAGGCATTGACGACGGAGATCAGATCGAATTCGACCTTGAAAAAGGTATGATCCGCGATATATCAAAAGATAGATCATTCAAATCCGAGCCTTTTCCTCCTTTTATTATGGAAATTATTAAAGCAGGCGGTCTTATGTCGTATGCGAAAAAGGAGATCGAGAAATGACTTCAAAACGTTTTGATATAGCTGTAATAGAAGGAGACGGAATAGGTCCGGAGATCACATCGTGCGCTAAAAAGGTGCTCGATAAAACGGGAGATCTGTTCAGTTATTCTTTGAATTACATCCCGGTCTGTATGGGCGGCAAGGCAATAGACGATCACGGAGAGCCTTTTCCTGCAGAAGAGCGGGAAAAATGCTTAAAAGCCGACAGCGTCTTACTGTCAGCTGTGGGAGGTCCTAAGTGGGACAACTGCCCTGAAAGGCCGGAAAAAGGTCTTCTGACATTGCGTAAAATAATGGAATGCTTCGCGAATTTAAGACTTATAAGGCTGTTTCCCGAGCTTTCGGACGCGAGTCCTCTAAAAAGATCTATACTCGATAAAGGCATCGATATTATGGTCGTGAGAGAGCTCACCGGAGGCATTTATTTCGGAGAACATTCGATTTCCGAAAGATCCGCGTACGATATCGAATTATACAACGATTATGAGATCGAAAGAGTAGTCAGAAGAGCGTGCGAGATCGCGATGAAAAGAAAAAAGAAACTTTGTCTTGCGGATAAGGCAAATGTTTTATCTTCTTCAAAGCTCTGGAGAAGGATTTTTACAGAGACAGTCAATGATTATCCGCAGATCGAATGCACATATATGTATATCGACAATCTATCGATGCAGCTTATAAGGGATCCTTCTCAATTTGACGTGATCGTAACATCAAATATGTTCGGAGACATAATCACAGATGAAGCTTCGATGCTCACCGGTTCTCTGGGAATGATACCCTCGGCGTCACTCGGAAACAGTTCGAAGGGAATATATGAACCCATACACGGTTCAGCTCCCGATATCGCCGGACGGGGAATAGCAAATCCATGCGCGATGATACTGTCCGGAGCGATGATGCTGAGATACTCGTTCGATCTTCCGAAAGCGGCAGATATGATCGAAAAAGCTGTTGAAAACGTACTGAAAAAAGGTTACAGAACAAGAGATATCGCGACAGAAGGTTGCATTTTAACCGGATCAGAAGAGTTTACCGACATAATAATAAAAGAGATCGAAGACATCTCAAAATGCAATGAATAATAATTTTAGGGGTAAAAATGTTAACGGCGAATAAATGGAAAGATTATAAAATACTCGATGCGGGAGACGGAATGAAGCTCGAAAAATGGGCTGATATCACTCTTGCAAGGCCGGATCCGCAGGTCATATGGGAAAAGCAGGAACCGAAACTATGGAACAGCGCCGATGCGACATACAACAGAAGCAGAGAAGGAGGAGGCAGCTGGGAATATTTGAAGAAGATCCCTCAAAACTGGACTGTAAAGTATGACGACTTGACATTTAAGATCGAACCGATGGGATTCAAACATACAGGTCTTTTCCCGGAGCAGGCCGTCAACTGGGACTGGATGAGGGAATTGATCGCAAAAAGACGCTCCGAAGGTAAAAATGTAAGCGTGATCAATCTCTTCGGTTATACCGGAGGAGCCACTGTCGCGTGCGCAGCGGAAGGCGCAAGCGTATGTCATGTTGACGCTGCGAAAGGAATGGTCGAAAGGTGCAAAGAAAATATCGCTCTTTCAAATCTTCAGGGATCTCATGTACGTTATATAGTTGATGATTGTTTCAAATTTGTCACGAGAGAGATCAAAAGAGGCAACAAATACGACGGTATAATATTGGATCCTCCTTCATACGGCAGAGGCCCCGGAGGAGAAGTCTGGAAACTTGAAGACAACCTTTTTAAATTTGTTAAACAGCTCACGGAGATAATGTCAGAAGAGCCGCTTTTCTTACTGTTGAACTCCTATACGACGGGTTTTTCTCCCTGTGTTACGGCAAATATACTGGAGATGACCGTAAATTCGAAATTCAACGGCAAAGTCTTTGCGGACGATATCGGACTGCCGATCAGATCAGGCAAAAAAATAGTTTTACCGTGCGGATCATCCGCAAGATGGGAAAGTTGATTTAACGGAGCATTCGAAAATGCAAACTGAGATCTATCGTTTTAACGGAACAACGACTCAAACGGGTCTTCAATTAATTTATGAGGACAATCATTTGATATGTGTTATAAAACCTCGCGGCGTTCTGTCTCAGAGCGACGGTTCAGAGAAGGACGATATGCTCTCTATCGTTAAAAATGATATTTCGGCAAGATATAACAAGCGGGGAAATGTATTTCTCGGGCTCGTTCACAGGCTCGACACGAATACAGCCGGGACTATGGTTTTTGCAAAGACATCAAAGTGCGCTTCCAGGCTTGATGAAACTATAAGAAAAAGAGAATTTTACAAGGGATATTTCGCTGTAGTAACAGGAACTTTAAAAAATGAAGGCGGATATTTGTTCAACATCCTCTCCAAAGACGAATCGAAAAATATCGTATTTGAGGATCCCAAAGGCAAAGAATGCGTATTATATTATGAAAAAATTGCTGAAAGAGGAGGAAATACGCTCGTTTTCGCATTTCCCATAACAGGAAGGACGCATCAGATCAGAGCCCAATTTGCTTTATCGGGCCATCCTCTTCCGGGAGATGTGAAATACGGAGGTTGCAAAAACGAAAATGCGTTTTCTCTCTGGTCTTCAGTAGCCGCATTCAAACATCCAACGAAAGATCTGACGATGATTTGCCAGTCGATTCCTGACAAGTTTTCTTACTTTACAGCCTTCGAAACTTCTTTATTTGAAACATATCTCGATGATCTGGATATCAATAAACTCAAAGACATTAAAAACGCAGACATCTCAAAGCATATCGTTACACGGGGATAATCAATAATGGCAGATGCTTTTCGTTCGTTCGATCTTGACATAAACAAACAGTACGACCTGATCGCTACTGCGGCTTTCGGACTTGAATCAGTCGTTATGAGGGAACTCAAATGGCTTGGGATAGAAGATGCCCTGTGCGAAAACGGCAGAGTTCGTTTTAAGGGAACGATTAAAGACGTGGTCAAATGCAATCTCTGGCTCAGATGTTCTGACAGAGTATTGATCGAAGCGGCGAGATTTCCAGCGAAAACATTCACTGAACTGTTTGACAATACACAGGCAATAGACTGGCAGGATATTTTACCTTACGGATGTGAGTTTCCGGTCGAAGGAAAGTCAGTAAAATCGATCCTCCATTCAGTTCCCGACTGTCAGAAGATAGTAAAAAAAGCGATCTGTGAAAAACTTAAAAGATTCTATCACATCGACGGAATGATCAGCGAAACAGGACCTCTTTTTAAGCTTGAAATATCAATGCTTGACGATATGGCAACTATCACGATCGACACGTCAGGCGCCGGACTGAACAAGAGGGGATACAGAAAACTCACCGGGCCCGCTCCTATAAAAGAGACTCTCGCTGCCGGAATGATACTTGTCAGTCGCTGGAATCCTGAAAGAGCATTGATGGATCCGTTTTGCGGAACCGGTACGATCCCCATCGAAGCTGCCATGATCGGCTTGAATATCGCACCGGGATCAAACAGGGAATTCATTTCGGAGAGCTGGCATCCCGAGATCAAGAAACTGTATGATTTTTACAGAAACGAAGCAATAAACAGTGTAAAAAAAGATGTTTCCCTCAAAATTTACGCGTCAGATATCAATTACGAATCTATTAAACTTGCCTTGGAACACGCGAAAGAAGCAGGTGTGGATGATAAGATCAACTTCCAGAAGATAGATTTCAGACAGACTTCTTCGAAAGCAAAATACGGATTCATTATAACGAATCCTCCTTACGGAGTGAGACTGGGTGAAAAGAAACAGGTCAACAAACTGTATGAGGATATGGGCGTTCATTTTGCGCAGTTCGATACGTGGTCATACTATATAATCACTCCCGAAGAAGGATTTGAAAAGCTTTTCGGGAGGCGTGCCGACAAGAAAAGAAAACTGTACAACGGAACTATAAAATGCGAATATTACCAGTTTTGGGGCCTGAAACCACCTGTAAACTAAAATAAAACGATCGGAAGACTTACTGCTTAAGTGATTTTCGAAAATCGTTAACTTGAAATATTTTTTTATGCAAATCAGATAAACGCACCGTGAAAAATGATATAATATAAACAACACGCAAAAGGAGCTGAAAGACATGTTAAAAGCAAATGATTTCATCAAAACGAACAATACTATCCAGCGTTTCGTTCACACACAAACAGGCGAGATCTTCACACCTATCGGCGTCAATTATTTCTGCAAGGGAACGGGATGGGCGCCTCATCTTTGGTACGACCATCATTTTGCTGAATATGACAGAGATTTTTCCAGGATGCAGAAGATGGGCATCAATATTATCAGAGTTTTTCTGTCTGTAAACACATGCATGTCCGGTCCTTTTAAGATCAACGAACAGACGATGCAGTATATAATAGAAATGCTCGAATATGCTCAGAAATACGATATAAGGGTAATTTTTTCAGGTGTTTCAATGTGGGACGGAAGGCCGGCGTGGTTTGATGATCTGAAGATAACAGGAGACAGCTATTTTTCCGATCCTGTCCTTCTCGAACAGTTTGCTTTTTGCTGGGATCATGTAGCGGAAACGTGCAGAGATTATCCTTCGCTTTTTGCATATGACCTTCAGAACGAGCCTTTTATCCCCTGGGAGAGCTCATATAATCCCTCCATGTGGTTTGAATTCGCCTCAAAGAGAGCCTCGATGCCCATGTTTGCTGATGTTTCAAAGAAACTTTTCGATGCGAGAAATTCGATTCCGGTAAACTCTTTTGACACTGATGCTGATGTAATATATGCATATCAGGCATTCAGAAACAAGCTTAGCTACGATTTTTGCAGGATCTGCTGCGACGCGATCCGTAAAAAGGACACAAACCATATGATCTCAGTCGGTTGTCACCAGTGCAGCGCGACTCTCGATTTCAGAAGCCCCGAAAGATATGCGGGATTTGATCCGCACGTAGTAGGGAAACTCCTCGACTACGTTTCGATACACTATTATCCTTACGATTATGATATAGATATTGCCGAAGACCCGAATAACTATACTGAGGCATTGAATGTCATTTCCGCTCATTTGAGATATATGGACGTCGGAAAACCCGTTATGATGGAAGAATTCGGACTTTACGGAGGAGGAGTCGCGCCGGGTTTCGGATGGAGACCTCCTTTCAAATATCTTCCTGCTGAAATGTCCGCCAAATGGGTTAATGACGTCGTTTCCAGAAATATCGAAAACTGCTCCGGGTTCCTCAACTGGGGCTTTGACGACAACAAAGACCAGGGCGATCCGACAAGATATCAGGGTCTGTTTGACGACGATTTCAAGATCAAGCCTCTCGGAGAAATATATCCCGATATGATCAAGAGAAGCACTGAATACGTCAACGCAAATCCTGCTTATGTCAAAAAGACGCCTGTAGAAGTCGATCTGCGAGTTATTTTAACAGATCAGGAGAAATACAAGGAATTCGTCAGATTCATCAGGAAGGAATTCCATACGCTCGAATCTCCTTATTTCGTTGTTAAAAATGCTCCCGATTTCAGATAATAAACAGATCTGAACCTTATAAAGGAGGATACTGAATGCCCATCCAATGGTTCCCGGGTCACATGGCAAGAGCGAGGAGAGTTCTTTCCGAAAACCTCAGACTTTGTGACATAGTGATCGAAATAAGAGACGCCCGTCTTCCGTACAGCAGCAGCAACCCTGAGATAAACCGTTTGCTCGGTGATAAACCCAGGGTGATCGTTTTGAACAAAAACGACCTTGCGGACCCTGTGATCACAGAAGAATGGAAAGAATTTTACAAGGAGAAAAACATTCCTGTTATATTCACAGACTGCAGATCGGGAAGCGGCGTTAAAGAGGTTGTTAAAGCGATCAATGACAAGATGCAGCCGTATATCCAAAAATGCATCGCGAAAGGTCGCAAAAAGCCTGTCATCAAAGCTATGGCAGTCGGTATCCCTAACGTAGGGAAATCGTCTTTTATAAATAAAATAACCGGTCGTGCAGGAGCGAAAACAGGAGACAAACCAGGCGTTACGAGAAACATTCAGTGGCTGAATATCAATCCGGATATTATGCTCCTCGATATGCCCGGACTCCTGTGGCCAAAATTCGAAGATCAGAACTGTGCATACAAGCTTGCTGCGTCAGGGGCAATTAAAGACGATATAAGCGACGTTACGGAAATAGCCTGTTATCTTTGCCTTTTACTCGCAAAACGCTACAGAGAGGCCTTTTTCGGCCGCTACGGCATTGATCTGGACGAGAGTTTCTTTGAGAAGTACGATGATGGATATCTGGAATGTCTTTATACTCATATCGCTGACGGAGTTCCGATTCTTGAAACTGTCGGAAGGAAGAGAGGCTGCCTTATAAAAGGCGGAGAAGTGGACCTTACGAGAGCCTCTAATATTCTCCTTGACGAATTCAGAGGAGGTAAGATCGGAAGGATCTCTCTCGATTTTACGGAGGATGAAAAATGACGGAAGATCGTCGTGCCGAACTGAGAAAATACGAGAACGAGCTCAAAGAAGCGGGATTCAGATATGTCGCAGGCGTTGACGAAGCGGGAAGGGGACCTTTGGCGGGACCCGTTTGCGCCGCATGCGTGATATTCGATCTGTACAAAGAATTCCCTGATGCGGACGATTCGAAAAAACTCACACCTGCAAAGCGTGACGCACTGTTCGATCAGATAATATCTATGTCTGAGGGATACGGTATCGCATTCTCGGACAATAAAAGGATCGACGAAATAAACATCCTTCAGGCGACGTACGAAGCGATGCGGAAAGCCGTTTTATCAGCAGTCAAAATGTCCGGCATAAACCCTGACAGAATACTTGTAGATCACGTTCATATACCAAAAATACCTTTTACACAGATATCCATAACACACGGGGACGCGCTCAGTGTAACGATAGGTTCCGCGTCGATACTCGCAAAGGTATCAAGGGACAGACTTATGGAAGAATATGCTGTCAAATATCCGGGTTACGGATTTGAAAAACACAAGGGATACGGTACGAAAGATCACTACGAAGCGATCAGAAAGATCGGTATCAGCGAAATTCACAGAAAGACTTTTCTGAAAACGATACACTGAAAGGAAAAAATTTGAATACAAGAAAAAGAGGGTCTCTCGCCGAGGATGCAGTAACTGAACTTTATAAAAAAGCCGGTTATGAAGTCGTTGAACGGAACTGGCATTTTCACCGAATCGGAGAGATCGATATAATACTCAAAAAGAAAGATACGATCGTTTTTACTGAGGTAAAATCGAGAAAGCAGGGAAGTATGACCACTCCCGCGGAAGCCGTCAATGCCAAAAAGAAAGGAACTATCAAAACGCTCGCAAAAGCGTATTTCTCCGAATATCTTTCAAAAGGCGATAACGTATCTGATTATGTTGTCAGATTCGATGTCGCGGAGGTGACAGAGACTGAAAAAAAGTATATAATAAATGTGATCAGAAACGCGTTTCAATAGTGTTTTTGATGATATATGATGAAATAATACGCAACGGATGAATTTATGAGCAGACAGGACGATATAAGAAACTTTTGCATAATTGCGCACATAGACCACGGAAAATCAACGCTCGCAGACAGAATACTCGAAAAAACGGGCGTTTTGTCATCCCGTGAGATGGAAGACTGCGTACTCGACAATATGGATATCGAAAGAGAGCGCGGAATAACGATCAAAGCTCAGACGGTCAAATTGAGTTACAAAGATTCATCCGGCAGAGATCTTATTTTTAATCTGATAGACACACCCGGACATGTGGACTTCAACTATGAGGTATCAAGGACGCTTTTCGCGTGTGAAGGCGCGATCCTTGTCGTTGACGCGGCGCAGGGAATTGAAGCCCAGACATTGGCAAACGTCTACCAGGCGATGGAACACAATCTTGAGATCATACCCGTAATAAATAAGATCGACCTGCCTTCAGCTCAGCCCGAGTTTGTAAAAAAAGAGATCGAAGACGTTATAGGAATTCCCGCAATGGACGCACCGCTTATTTCAGCAAAGATGGGAATAGGTATCGAAGATGTCCTCGAAAAGATCGCATTTGAAATTCCGGCACCTGTCGGTGATGAATCAAAACCCCTTAAAGCCCTCGTATTTGACTCATATTATGACGCATATAAAGGCGTAATTATTTACGTTCGCGTATTCGACGGTATAGTTAAAAAAGACGATATTATCAAAATGATGTCATCCGGGAAAGAATATACTGTAACGGAAGTAGGAACATTTCTTCCGGGAACATATCATCCCGAGGACTGCCTGTATGCGGGAGAAGTAGGATATATCTGCGCGTCAATAAAGAGCATCGGAGACGCGACAGTGGGAGATACGGTAACTATCGCAACAAATCCGATAAAAGAAGCTCTTCCCGGCTTTAAAAAGGTCCTTCCGATGGTTTTCTGCGGCATTTATCCTGTTGACGGAAACGATTACGAAGACTTAAAAGACGCTTTGTACAAGTTGCAGCTTAATGACGCTGCGCTCGTTTTCGAACCTGAGACCTCTCAGGCGCTCGGTTTTGGTTTCAGATGCGGATTCCTCGGACTTTTGCATCTCGAAGTAATACAGGAAAGACTGTCAAGGGAATTTGATCTTGATCTGATTACTACGACGCCGAGCGTTATTTATAAAATACACAAGACAAACGGCGAGATATTTGAGCTTGACAATCCTACGAATATGCCGCCTCAGACAGAAGTAGATTATATCGAAGAGCCTATGGTAAGAGCTCAGATCATGACTCCCACAGAATATGTAGGAAATATTATGGAGCTTTCAACGGAAAGAAGAGGAATATTCAAGAATATGGAATATATCGAAGATTCACGTGTCCTGATGACTTTTGAACTTCCTCTTAATGAAGTGATCTATGACTATTTCGATTGCCTTAAATCTCGCACGAGAGGATATGCGTCTCTTGACTACGAAATATCTTCATATAAACCTTCAAAGCTTGTCAAATTAGATATATATTTGAACGGCGAGATCGTCGATGCTCTTTCTTTCATCGTTCACGAGGATAAAGCGTATGCGAGAGCGAGAAAAATCGCCGAAAAGCTGAAGGAAACTATTCCGAGACATCAGTTTGAAGTGCCTATCCAGGCATGCATCGGAGGTAAGATAATAGCCCGCGAGACTGTCAAAGCTTATAGAAAAGATGTCCTTGCGAAATGCTACGGCGGCGACATAACGAGAAAGAAGAAGCTCCTCGAAAAGCAGAAAGAAGGCAAGAAGAGGATGCGTTCGTTCGGCAACGTAGAGGTTCCTCAGGAAGCCTTTTTAAGCGTTTTGAAGCTGGATACATAATATTTGACAGGTAAACGAGGCCTCAAAAAATGAAAACTCTGGGACTCTACATTCATATACCTTTTTGCGTAAAAAAATGCGTCTATTGCGATTTTTTATCATTTCCAGACAGATTCGGACAGTGCGAGATGTATTTTAAGGCGCTGGAAAAAGAAATAGAGCGTAAGAGCAAACAATTCAAGCATTATACTGTCGATACAGTATTTATCGGAGGGGGCACTCCGTCAT
>JAEEGL012128587.1_pt1 | contig 12308 bp, 5 predicted proteins | sample 9134231 | NCBI WGS metagenome assembly JAEEGL01 (sample SAMN16246548, study PRJNA631951) | gut metagenome | biome: gut microbiome; feature: rumen; material: fiber-attached | host: Bos | place: Iran: Karaj | collected 2018-10 | reverse complement strand
TTCACTGTAAAGTGCCATTTTATTTCCTCCTTCTGTTTAAAGAATGAATGTCCGCTTTCCGGCCAGAAGATCCCTCCATACCGGCGAGAAGCTTCTTAAATATGCCACGACGTCTGATACGGCTTTGATCATGTATTCCACATCTTCATCGGTCGTTTCTTCACTGATCGTCAGGCGAAGCGACCCATGCGCGACGTCGTGCACGCGGCCGATCGCCAGAAGCACGTGGCTGGGGTCCAGCGATCCCGACGTACATGCGCTGCCGGATGACGCCTGGATCCCCTTGTCGTCCAGCAGAAGCAATAACGACTCGCCCTCGATCCCTTCGAAGCAGAAGTTCACGTTTCCGGGGAGCCTTTTCTTTGCGTCGCCGTTCAATGCGCAGTGCGGGATCGTGCTTAAGCCTTCGATGAGCCTGTCGCGTTTACTGATCAGATCTGTCGTGTTTGCCGGCATCTTTTCCACTGCTTCCTTCAGCGCGGCGGCCATTGAGGCGATGCCGGCGACATTCTCGGTACCGGCTCTCTTTCCCCTCTCCTGCGCTCCGCCTTCGATGAGGTTCGTGATCCGGATGCCCTTCTTCACGTACAGGAAACCGACGCCTTTCGGCCCGTGGAACTTATGAGCGGAAGACGACAGCATGTCTATGTTCTCTTCCTTCACGTCGATTGGCACGTGGCCGATCGCCTGGACGGCGTCGGTATGAAAGATCACGCCGTGCTTTCTGCAGATCTGTCCGATCTGTTTGATCGGCTGGATCGTTCCGATCTCATTGTTCGCGTACATGACGCTCACAAGGCATGTATCTTCCCGGATCGCTTCCTCCAGCTCTTCCAGCCGGACGATGCCGTCCTCGTGAACGTCAAGCAGCGTCACCGTAAAGCCCTGCTTTTCAAGCCTCTTTAAGGCGTGCAGGATGGCGTGATGCTCGAAGGCCGTGGAGACGATGTGCATCTTCCCTGCCTTCCTGCCAATCTCCGCCGCCGTCAGAAGCGCCTGGTTGTCGGCTTCCGAACCGCCTGACGTAAAATAGATCTCTCTGGGGTCCGCGTTGATCACCGCAGCGATGTCGGACCGCGCCTTTTCCAGCACTTCCTTTGCCTTCTGTCCCACTGTATAAAGGCTCGAAGGATTCCCGTAGGTCTCATTTAAGCACTGCACCATGACATCGATGGCCGTCTTGCTCATCTTCGTCGTGGCGGCATTGTCTGCATATATCATCAGTGTTCTCCTTTCGCTCTTTCCTTCCATAGTATAAACCTATTCGCCTACCGTGTCAATAGGTTTATATAAAACAGGGCTTGATTACCTACTTACCCTGCGGTATAATAGGCAATAGATCGGGAAAGGAGGTAAACGGCATGATCTCGACGAAAGGACGTTACGCGATCCGGGTCATGATCGACCTCGCGGAACATGAAAACGGCAAATTCATTCCCTTGAAGGACGTTGCCGAAAGACAGCAGATCTCCAAGAAATACCTGGAGATCATCGTGAAGGATATGGTATCCGGAGGGCTTCTGTACGGTGCAAGCGGCAAAGGCGGAGGCTACAGGCTGAGCCGCAGCCCCGAAGAATACAGTGTCGCTGAGATCCTGGAATTGATGGAGGGAACGATGTCGCCGGTCGCGTGTCTTGCGGAAGGCGCACCGGACTGTCCCCGCAAAAACGTTTGTCAGACGCTTCCGATGTGGGCTGAATACGACAAACTGGTCCACGACTTCTTTAACGGAAAGAAACTCAGCGACCTCTTGGTGAAAGAAGAATAAAGGATAAAGCCACAAAAAAGAAGGCGGCACTGGCCGCCTTCTTTTATAAAGGACAAACAGGCGGCCGGCAGCCGCCTGTTTTTTTACTCTTCGATCACGTACGCGTCGACGATCTCGCCTGCTAAGATCACATGGATGTCATGCGCGTCCCCGTAGAAACGGCTTCTAAGCTTTTCATCCAGCGCGCTCTCATCCATCTCCTGGCGGTAAACGACCTTACATTCCAGCGTGACCGGGAACTCCATAAAGCCCGGCACAGAGATCACGTTCGCCTCCACCGGCGTGAGTCGTGACGCGGCGATCTTATCCAGATCACGGCCGCTCAGCGTTCCGCAGATCTTCAGTGCCGTCGGGTCCGCTTTCCCTATGGGCGCGTTGACGGTAAACTCCGGATTCAGATCCAGCAGCTCCTTCGTATAACGGCTCAGGCGCACATAGCACACGAACATCGGACGGCCCCAGATCCGGCCGGGGTTTCCCCAGCCAATGACCATCGAATTCAGTTTCTCTCCGGCTTTTGTCGTCAGAAGGCATCCTTCAGGCAGCGCCTTGATGATGTCGTTCGCACAATCCGTGATGTCGATCTTTCTCTTGTTCATGATTCCGTCCTTTCTGTTACCGTTATTGATCAGATTATTGCCGAAGGCGGGGTTTTCCTGTAACTGTGAAGCTCATTGAGCATGTCCAGCGAGGCGAACTTCACACCGGCAATGGATCCTGCCTTTTTGACAAGTTCTTTCAATTCGTCGAAGTATTTCGGTTCCGGTGTGACAAAGACACAGATCTTGCCTTGAGACATCTTTCTGTATAAAGTTACACCCAGCTCCTCTTCGATGTGCCGAACCACTTCGTCGTTGTTTTCCGTCAAGGTAACAACGATTCTGGTGCTGCTGTACAGTTTTCCGGTCTCGGGATCACGCACATCGTTCCGTGTCTGTGCTTTCCTGACACGTATTCTTTCACTCCCGAAGGGGTTCTTTTCCAGTTTTCCTTCCCGAACTGCGAGGATCTGTTTGTTTTGTTCAAGTTTTTCAGCGATCTTCTCTTCGTCGATCCCGACGATCTCGTCGCGGCCGATGAATGCGGTCCCCTCGTCTGACTGGATGACCGAGAATTCCCCTTCCATCATCTTTCCGATCTTTGTCAGTTTGTTCTGATCGTCTGTCATCTTGTAATCTCCGTTCCGATAGATCACCGCGTCAAGCTGTCCGTCTTTAAAAAGCGGATACACGTCCGTTTCGTCGTTCTGTTCAATACCCGAATCCGTCAGGACGTTGGCATAGATGCCCGTACCGAGCTCATACCCCTGAGCCGCACCTGCCCGCTCTTCCGCGAGAACCCTTACCGCTTCCGGAAAAACATCAACCGCCTTGTTCGCGGCAACTGTAAGTTCGGCTGCATCTTCAGTCGATCCTTCAGTCTGACCTGCCGTGCTGCCGGACACCTCTTCCGTGCCGTGCGGATGCGGATCCTTCACACAGGCTGCCAAAAGCAGCAGGATCAGTATAAACGGTATGATCTTTTTCATGACCGCCCTCCTTTCATCCGTTCTCCTGAACAGTTGAGAAGCGCAGGCCCGGCACAGTCTGCTGTGCCGGGTCCGTTGTTGTTCCATGAGCCCTGCTGTTTCAATGGACTCTTTGATTAATAACGCTCTCTTCGCACTATCAGCAGTGCAGCCATGCCCATCGCTGTCAGAGCCAGTACAATGACCCACAGAAGCATATCCGTATGGCCGCCGGTCGCCGGAGGCGTAAGGTCTTCCTGAGTGACGGTGAGCTTCGTTGCGGCCACGCCGTCCTTAAACACTGCGGTCAGTGTATGCTCGCCCTCTTCAAGCGTTTCCATGTAGTCAGCTGAAAGCGTTGCCTTCAGGCTGCCTTCGGAAGAGATGTAGTTTTCAGGCGCGATGACCGTGCCGTCCATCTTCAGGCTCTCAAACAGGCCGAAGGTCAGTTCGTCCTTAACGCTGCGCTCGACTTCGATTTCAAACGTCATGCCGCTCTCGGAGTCGTATTCGCCGTCCGCGCCCTTTTTGAACGCATAGCTGAATTCCTCAACGATCTCGTCCGTATAGGTCTCTCCGTTGAATTCGACCGTCGCAGTATAGACTGTCTTACCGGGCGCAGTCGCCGTGGAAGGCGTGACCGCGAACGTCACCTCCGCCGGTACGGTTTGCGTATGAGTCTCATCGTTCTTGCAGACGAATTTCGCCGCTGCGCTTTCCATGTCATCCCAGGTGAAACCATCCAACTCATAGTTGTGACCAACGCCCTCGACAGTAGCCGTTTTCTCTTCGCTCAATTCGATATCGCTGCCGCGCTCGGTTGTCGTGACCGTCAGCTCCTGATCTTCGCAGACAGGCTCGAAACTGACAACAGCAAGCTCATCCCCTGCAGGGATGATTTCCTGCTCTTTGGACACCTTCAAAGCATAAGCGAATTTGATCTCGCCGTTATTCTCATCCACATGGACAGACTTGAAAGCAAGTTCGGAAGCCGTATCAAGATACGCCAGTTTTTCCGGATCATAGCTGATCGTAAAGAAACCGTTTGTGGAATCTTCAGATTCTGTCAGAACCACACTGCCGGCATTCTCTGCGGTAACCGTTTCTTCATCTGCCGTGCCGGCTGCTGTCAAAGCACTTTCTTTACCCGAAACACTGCGTTTGACCGGAGAATAATTCCGGATCATGTTCAGCCCGCCGGTAATGACATTTTCGGGTTCAGCAGTTTCTTCTTCCACCGCTTCTTTGTCTTCCGCATCCGATGCGCAAGTTGCATCCCCGATCACTTCTTCCTCGGTCATATCATCTTCTTCAGCCGCATCATCTGCCTGATCAGCCGCTTCTCCGGCTGTTTCAGCCAACTCAACAGAAGCATTATTTGTGTCTTCTGCGTTCTCTTCGGCTACTTCCGTCGTTTCAATGACCGTTTCCTCAGACACGGTTACTTCTTCAACCGTTTCCACGGGTTCCGTTGCTTCAGCGACTGACTCCACAGACTCCGTAACTTCAACGACCGGCTCAAGAGACTCTGCTGCCTCATCATCTGTTTCAGCCTTGTCTCCTGCAGTACCGGTAAACTTGCCGGCCTTCTCAGCCTCTGTGATCAGCCGGGCGCTGAATTCCTCAAGCATATTCTCTGTCTGTGCCGGGACCGGCATAACCGTTCCGTCTTTGATGCTTGCCGGAACGACCGGATTCTCTACGGAATTCGGCGCTACAGAGCCGTTCACATAAAGACCTGCAACCGGCCATACACCTTCTCCGAATGTGCCCGCATGATACACGAAGCCATTTTCCGGAACGTAGATCCATTGCTCAGTTTGCTCATCAAGTGTCAGATACGGATAAAGCAAGATCAATTCTGTGGTATTCGCGTTTTCATCATAATGAGACCAATACAGCCAGTCGCTTTCTCCGTCATAATACAGGGACTGATACAGGAAAGTGGTCTGAATGCCGGTTTCAATGATAGCCTCAGGTTCATAGAAAACGGGTCCATATTCAGGATCATCCATAAGGATCGTTTCCCAAATCGTGCCGTTTTCATCAAGAACCCAATATATACTGTAATTTGCACCGTTAAAGGATCCTTCATCGACTTTTGCAACGCCGGCAAGATAAGCGCCGCCGTTATAATTTGCAAAGTTGAGCACACCATAGCCATAAGGAAGACCATACACCATCTCACCGGAGCCATCGTCCTGCGGTATAAACGGACTAAGGACCAGCGCTGTTGAGTTAGTATAGACGTAGTTCGATACCTGAAGTCCGGACAAACCTACTGCCATATCGGTTGCATAATATGCGCTTGTACCAAGCTTGGTAAGCGCATAGTTGTCTGTCGACACCTGGTACAGGATGGTTTCACCCGTCGAGCTATCCAGCGTTCCGGCTATCAGTCTGCCGTCAGTCTGAACAAAAGCAGATTGGATGTAAGCAGGCGCGTCACTGTCCGATACCGGAGTATTGTGAAGAGCCTTCCAGTTCGGCAGATTGCCGGCATTGAACTCAGAGAAGAAGATGTCTCCGTTTTCATCCCAGACCGCACCATTCAGGATTCTATCCACCACAGTAACATAAACCGGTATTGCGGCAGATTTCGCAGGATCCTGATTTGATGTCGCGATGATCTGAGCCTGACCTTCATTGACAGCCGTCACAACGCCGTTTTCATCGACAGTCGCAATGCTCGTATCACTGCTGCTCCAGGTTACCGTACGGTCTTCTACCGTCATGGGAAGGACCGTTGCCAGTACTTCTGCCGTGTTGCCCTTATACAGATCCAGGTATTTAGGGCTGATCGTCACACTTGCGACCTTGTCAGGGTCCATTACCGGGGTATTCTCGTTGACCTTTATCGCCTTGGCCACTTCGTTTCCGGCATAGTCTGCCACGAACAGCGCCACATAGCCGTCTGCTTTTTCGATCGCTTCCGCAATATCCAGCACGGCTTCATACGTATCCTTTCCAGGAGCTGTTTCTGCATAAGCCGTATTGCCATCCAGGGAAACCACTGCGACATATGCAAGATTCAGGTTGTCCGACGCACTGATGGACAGCTGGCTGCCGTCAAGAGAAGCGCTGTTGATTGCAGGTGCTGTATCATCCACAGTGAGGTCATAACCGATATAAGCGCCCTTGCCGAGGAATTCGGAACCCACAAGGAACTTGAACGAATCGTCATCAAGCAGAATGCCCGCCAGTACGGAAGTCAGGTCTTTTTCGCCATCCGGGTATTCTTCGTTCGTGACCATGGCATAGTATTCCGGCACTGCATAATAACCGACACGGAAAACGTCGCCTTCCTCTAATCCGTAGGTGCGGACCTGCTTGTTCTCGTTATATGAACGAATCGCAGTATTCATCCATTCCCCGCGTTTTTCATTATAATACAGACCCTCGACCTGATATCCGTTTCGGGTATCTAGCATTCCATCCAGGACATCAATGATCTCTCCGCCCGGCTGATCCAGCTTAGAAACGGCATAACCCGTTATGGCTGCATTCCGGATCAGACGGTAATAGATGCTGCCGATCATGGACTTGCTGTTCAGGGCCAGCCTGTCTGCAGGGAATATATCCTCGACAATATAAGGATTCCCGGTGAAAGGCGAATTTACACCGTCATATGTCACGGTCATATAATTGGTGTAAAGATCTGAGTCACCCGTGAACGGAGCATACGGGAACTTATATGTACCATAAAGGACATCCACTAACGAAGTATTATCAAACATTGAAGCGTCAGTCCAGTTCCCATAGAATCCCAAAAGCGGGATAGAATGCTCGTGCGACAGATCGGCACCGTCTTCGGTCTGTCCGGATGCAGAAGCAAAAGTGAATCCTTCGATATATGCACCCGAAGTATAAAGCTGATCCAAGAACGCTTTATCAGCATCTGCTATCTCGATCGAAACGGTCACTTTCCTGCTGTCATGGGCAAGAACGGTCTCGGAAGGATACTCCGGCGCTTCCCAGTTCAGCAATAGATACGCATCGTAGGTAGAAATACCTTCCGTACCGTCCATTTCGCCGGCTTCCAGGTCAAGCTCCTCACCGTCGCGTTTGCCTGTCAGATAGTCAAGCAGCGCCTGCGCGTCGTCAGAATCCGTGTCACTGTCCCGATCGACGTCATGGCTTTCCGGACTGCCTTTATCTTCCCACTCATAGGAGACCGAAGCATCCAGCCCGACCGTTGCCCGATCCATGAAGTACGCCGGAATGGCATTCTCTGAATCAAGAACATCCGGATAATAATACGGGTAGTAATACTGTGTAAACATCTCCGTGCTGAGATCATATTTCAGATCGCTGTCGGAAAGATTATACAGCGTAAAGGAATAAGAGTATTTGCCTGTACGATCCGGATCATCTCCGAATTCAGCCTTGACCTTGCCGTCATCCGCAGCACCTGTTTTGGACGTCAATGTATTATTATCAGATCCGATCATCACGACCGAAGGCGCACTGACTGCCTTTGAAACATCAACAAGTCCGGCACTCTGCTGAAGGATCGAATAGTAGTCGCCATACTCATCCAACATGGGAGTCGCGGTTGACATCAGAAGGCTCTGGATAATCGCGCGGGTCGAATAGTTTTCTGCAAGCGCGTCATTATAAGAGATCTGGTCTTCGCTGTTTTCCAGCTTTTCGATCGGGTTTTCCTTGATGTACTGCGACACGATAGCCGCGAGACCGGCGATGTGCGGCGCTGCCATGGATGTTCCCGAGAAAGCTGCATACTGGTCAGGCCCGCCAACTTCCACCTTTTTATTATTCTGATCGAGCTCAAATCCATGCCCGTACACAGAGTAGATATTTCCGCCGGGTGCCGTGATCTCTGGCTTCATCAGAAGAGAACCCGGGATGCCCCAGGAGCTGAATTCTGAAATTGCAGCATTCTCACGTCCGGTTAAGATCTCTGCGGTAATCTCGTTTCCGATTTCCATCTCGCCCGTAAAGTAGGTGTATTTGCCGACTGTATTCTCTGTCAGGCCGCTTTTGATCAGTATGGCGTCTGCAAGGGTAATGGTAACGACCGGGAACGGTCCGGTAAATATCTCGCCATTCTGTCCGGCCAAGGTGGCACGTATGATACCGGGCTGATTATTTGCGATGATCACAGCCTTCGGCTGATAAGGAACCGCGTTCTCGCCTTTTTCCCGGAAGGAGATCCCGCCGCGGTTGACAATCACGACCTTCCCTGCCAGCGACACCGCCTCATTGACAGCAGCATAATCTTCAGATTCACCAACAGCATCGATATAAACGAATTCGGCATTCCCGGCAACGGACGTCAACGGACCCCCACTCGTGTCCGAAGCTTCAGTATAAGGTATGCTCTGTCCGTTAATCTCGATGAACACCCCTGTTGCACCGATGTTATCAGCGGAAGCAACCCCGAAGCTGTTGATGAACGTTCCCGGAGAACCGCCGGTATGCATGCTGACATCCTCAATGAACAGGTCGTTCGTATAGCCTTCTACATTATCCGAAAAGGCTCCGTTGTTGCCGGCGGAGATCGTCAGAATCGAATTCATGTCCTCGCTGTTGGTCAGATCGTTCAGAATGGTCTGATAATTCAGCGAATAAGTAAAACCGGGACTTGAAGAGCCCAGGGAGAGGTTGATCGCATCTGCGCCCAGCAGGATCGCGTCTTCGATTGCGACAAAATAGTCAGAATCGTACGGGCCGCCTTTGACGCCGAATACCTTCATGACAAAAAGCTGTGCGTCGGGCGCCATGCCTACCGCTTTGACTTCCTGGACCGCGTCTACGAATACATCACCTTTTTTGATATATTTATTAGCGGCAGCGATACCGGCAACATGAGAGCCGTGATCACCCTCAACATCCAGCAGATGATTCGTATATTGATTCGTCCCATCCTTATAGTTGTAGGCAAACGGAATCTTCGCATTCAGGTAGACACCCTCGCCTGCCAGCCCGAGGCCGGAAGGCACTGACGTCATCAATTCGACCGGATCTTTCCCTTCAGCCGCTCTCTCTTTATTCAATTCGTCGATCGCGTATTCAAAAGCATCCGCATCGAAAGAGATATGCTCCTCGTCGATACCGGTATCAATGATCGCGATCTTGCTTCCCGCACCGGTATACCCGGCCGGCCAGACACTCGCTGCTCCGACCATTGCGGAAGAAGTGTTCGCTGTGTTGACTTCGTTCGCCTGGGATTCATAGCGGTTTTCAAGGAAAACATCCTTTATGCCGGAGATCTCCTTGATTTCGTCGAGGTCTCCATATCGAACATTCGCGGAGATGATATTGGCAGCAAGTGTAATGCTCCACTTGACATCCAATTGATCATTCAGTTTCCGCTCGATCCTTTTTTGAACGATTTCCTGCCTGCTCTTCAACCGTTCGCGATACAGCTTCGCGTACCTGTTTGAGGCAAAATCATCCACGGAATAACCGGCTTCCATGACAGACGGCGAGTCCATAACGATAGATACGCGCACGATGTCGTCTGCGCTGTAAATCGTGTCCGGATCATCCAGTTCCGCTTTCGGTGCCGGTTCCGTAATATCCCCGCCCAGTTTCTTCACATTCAGCGTGGAAGGATCCAGGTCGAACATTTCTGTCCCGTCATTACCGTTTCCGAAACCGCTGAAATCATCCGCGACTGCGCGGACAGGGCCGGAAAAAGTCATGACCAATGACAGAACGATCGCCAATAGCTGTTTGAGTTGCTTTCTTGTCTTCATTCTTGTTCTCCTCAAGCATGAGCCTCATGAGGCCGGGACAGAACACTTGTATCCCGGGATCATAAGTTTCCATTAAAATATTAACTACGAATATATCAAAATATGCATCCGTTTGCAATCATTTTTGTGCCGGTAGATAATTATTTTAGTCTATGAAATTATTCTCCTCCGTCATTACCGCGCAAGGTTTTCCTGAGGCATAGAAGGTCATTCGTACATTTTGACGAATCCTGTATAAAAGTGTGCATATATACGGCAAAAGGGAGCGCCTTCGCGCTCCCTTTCGTTTCCGGATCATTCTTCTTTTGACGGCAGAAAGACCGGTCCGTCTGCCGCTGTTCGGCCGTTCCTCCTTAATGTCTGAAGAACAGGACTGCCGACTCGAAAAGCTTCATGTCGTAGTCGCCCGGCACGTTCTTGTAAAGGCCCTTCCCGATCCTCTCGGAGTGTCCCATCTTGCCGAGGATACGGCCGTCCGGGGACGTGATGCCTTCGATCGAAAGCAGTGAGCCGTTCGGGTTGAAATGCACGTCCATCGAAGGAGCGCCGGAAAGGTTCACGTACTGCGTTGCGATCTGCCCGTTTTCGATGAGTTCGGAAAGCACCCGGTCATTCGCGACAAACCGGCCTTCTCCGTGCGAGATCGGGACCGTCACAATGTCGCCCGCTTTCTTCAGTTTCAGCCACGGCGAATCAGCGCACGCGATCCGCGTGTTGACAAGACGCGACTGGTGCCGTCCGATGACGTTAAACGTCAGTGTGGGCGCGTTCTCGTCAGGCTCCGTGATCCGCCCGTACGGAAGAAGCCCCAGTTTGATCAGCGCCTGGAAGCCGTTGCAGATGCCGAGCATCAGGCCGCCTCGCTCATCCATCAGTTCGCTGACGCCGTCTTTTATCGCTTCGTTCCTGAAGAACGCCGTGATGAACTTGCCGCTTCCGTCCGGCTCGTCGCCGCCCGAGAATCCTCCCGGAACGAAGACAGCGTTCGCTTTTTTCAGTTCCTGCGCAAACAGGCTGACGCTGGAAGAGATCTCTTCGGCGCTTAAGTTCCGGATGACGAAGATCTTCGCTTCGCCGCCTGCTTTTTCCACGGCACGGGCGCTGTCGTACTCGCAGTTCGTGCCCGGGAAGACAGGGATCAGAAAACGAGGACGCACGATGCCCGTGTGCACGGCTACCGAAGCATCCATGCCCGCTTTTGAGCTGTCTTTCAAAGCCTGTTTCCTTACGGATGCTTCCAGTTCATCGAGAAGGTCCTTTTGCGCGGCCGTCTCGCCGGCCTTTACGTCGTTGCAGGGATAGACGTCTTCAAGCCTGCCTTCATAGGCCTTCAGCAGTTTCTTTAAGGACACGGAGCTGTCTCCCCTCTTCAGCACCGCTTTTTTTGTAACGGTGCCGACAGGCACCGCGCAAAGATCCTCGGGCAGCGCTGCGCCTTTTTTGATCTCGGCAAGGATCGCTCCGTAATGGGCTTCGAACATCAGATCGTCGTCCGCCTTATCCTCGAACAAAACGCCAAGACCGTTGCCGGCTGCCATCTTCATTGCGGAGACCGCCGCACCCTCCGCGCCCGGCACATAGGCCGAAACGACGACGTTTTTCCGCATGAGAGCCGTTACCGCGTCCCATTTTTTCATCAGGTCTTCTGCCTTCGGAAGACCGTCTTCTCCTGTTTTGGGCAGGATCAGGACCAGCCTGTTCCCTTCCTTTTTGAGTTCCGGCGTCACGATGTTCTGAAGTTTCTCGGTCGTGACCGCGAAGGAAACGAGCGTCGGCGGGACATCAAGGTCCTCGAACGAACCGCTCATCGAATCCTTTCCGCCAATCGATGCGATGCCGAAATCAAGCTGCGCCTTCAAAGCGCCCAGAAGCGCTGCAAGCGGCTTTCCCCAGCGCTCCGGACGGCTGCCGAGCCGTTCGAAGTATTCCTGGAACGTAAGATAGGTCTCTTCTCTTGATGCTCCCTGAGCAATGAGCTTTGCCGCCGATTCGACGACGGCGTTGTACGCGCCGTGATAGGGGCTTCTGCTTGATAAGATCGGGTCGAAACCGTATGTCATGACGGAGCAGGTGTCTGTCTCGCCATTCAGAAGCGGGATCTTATGGACCATGGCCTGCGAAGGCGTCAGCTGGTATTTTCCGCCGAACGGCATCAGCACCGTACCTGCCCCGATCGTCGAGTCGAAGCGCTCCGATAAGCCGCGGCGCGAGCAGGACCGAAGCGACGATACCGCGTCCTTCAGCGTTTCCGAGAAATCCTTCGGAATTGCAGGCTCCTCTTTAAGATGCACTGCCTTCACAAGGACTTCG
>JAEEGL011360325.1_pt1 | contig 12308 bp, 8 predicted proteins | sample 9134231 | NCBI WGS metagenome assembly JAEEGL01 (sample SAMN16246548, study PRJNA631951) | gut metagenome | biome: gut microbiome; feature: rumen; material: fiber-attached | host: Bos | place: Iran: Karaj | collected 2018-10 | reverse complement strand
TCCGGCATGATAGATCATCATATCGTCCATTTTGTCGAAAGCGTCAAGTCCGTGGATCGGATAGCCTTTCTGATAAGCCGTCGGATAACCGCCGGATGCAAGCACGACACAGACAGCTGCATTGTCTTTCCAGCTGACCATCTCTTCGGTCAGATTCCCGTCGATACAGGCGTTCAGGATCTGTACGAAATTGCTGTCAAGACGCGGCAGGATAACCTGCGCCTCCGGATCACCGAAGCGGGCGTTGTATTCAAGCACCTTGGGACCGTCTTTTGTGAGCATCAGTCCGAAATAGATAATTCCCTTGAACGGACGGCCTTCTGCTTTCATGGCCTTGACTGTGGGTTCAAAGATCGTCCTGCGGCAGATTGCTGCAATATCCTCCGTATAATAACGGCTCGGGGAGAACGTACCCATTCCGCCCGTATTCAGTCCCTGATCTCCGTCGAAAGCTCTCTTGTGATCCTGCGCGGATACCATTGGAACGACCGTCTCGCCGTCACAGAAACTAAGAACAGAAACCTCCGGTCCTGTCATGAATTCCTCGATAACGAGCCTGCTGCCGGCCTCTCCGAACTTGCGGTCGACCATGATCTCATCAACGCCTGCCAGCGCTTCTGCTTCGTCAGCGCAGATCAAGACACCCTTGCCGAGTGCCAGTCCGTCCGCTTTCAGTACGATCGGATAAACCTTATTGGCCCTGATATAAGCCTTTGCGGAATCGCTGTCGGAGAACTCCTGATAATCAGCCGTCGGGATCCCGTACTTCTTCATCAGATTCTTGGAGAAGACTTTGCTGCCCTCAAGGATTGCCGCGTTCCTGCGGGGTCCGAAAACGCGCAGACCGGCTTCCTCAAAGGCATCCACGATTCCGAGCATCAGCGGATCATCCATACCGACAACGGTCAGATCGATCTGATTTTCCTTCGCAAAAGCGACAAGCGCGGGGATGTCCTTAGCGCCGATCGGCACACATTCAGCCTGGGCCGCGATACCGGCATTGCCGGGTGCGCAATAGATCTTCTCCGCCTCCGGACATTTGCTTAAAGCGTCTACGATCGCGTGTTCACGTCCGCCTCCGCCGACTACTAGTATTTTCATGGTTTATTCCTCCTGTTCGGAATCCTCTGCGCTAGTCCAGGCGATTCCGTTTGTAAAATGGACTTTTCCTCTGGTGAAAAGATCAACCGCTTTAGGCAGGATCTGCCATTCGGCCTCCTGCATAACACGCAGCTGCAGCGACTCGGGTGTATCATCCTCCCGGACCGCAACCGCCTTCTGCAGCAGGATCGGACCGGTATCCGTCCCTTCATCCACAAAATGCACTGTGGCGCCGGTGACTTTAACTCCGCGGGCCAGAGCCATCTCATGTACTTTGAGTCCGTAACAGCCATCGCCGCAGAAAGACGGGATCAGCGACGGATGGATATTGAGAATCCTGTTGCGGTAGGCATGCAGGACTTCACGCCCAAGAACGACGAGGAAACCGGCCAGCACAACGAGCTCCGCGCCTTTTGCAATCAGCAGATCCCGTAATGCCGTGTCGTATGCTTCGCGTGAAGCGAACCTGCGGGGAGACAGGACCTGCGCGTCAATGCCGGCAGCCTTTGCTCTCTCAAGCGCATAAGCGTCTTTCCTGTTGCTGATGACGCAGACAAATTCCGCCTCCGGCAGCTTGCCGGCCGCTTTGGCGTCAAGCAGTGCCTGGAGATTCGTACCGCCTCCGGAAACAAGTACCGCAATTTTCATACCAGGATCACCTCAGGGGTTTCCTTCTTGGATTTAACGATTTCACCGATGATATAGGCCTTCTCGCCTGCGCTCTCAAGCGCTTCTACGGCCTTCTCCGCTTCGGACGCGGCAACGGCGGCGATCATGCCGATACCCATATTGAACGTATTGTACATACCCTTTTTGGAGATCTTGCCTTTTTTCTGCATCAGTTCGAAGATCGGCGGAATCTCCCAGGCTCCTACAGCAATGCCTGCGTTGAAGTGCGGAGGCAGCATACGCGGGATGTTCTCATAGAATCCGCCGCCCGTAATATGGCAGATGGCCTTGGGCGTTACGGCTTTGCGCAGAGCGTCTACCGCGTTCACATAGATACGGGTCGGGGTCAGCAGCGTGTCGCCAAGCGTTCCGCCGAGCTCGGGAATCACTTCTTTCAGTTTGTCAGCGGCATCCGGATCATTGAGCCCGAATACCTGACGAACCAGTGAGAAACCATTGGAATGGATTCCGGAGGATGCGATGCCGATCAGAGCATCTCCTTCACGGATCCCTTTTCCGTTGATAATGTCTTTCTTATCAACGATACCGACGGAGAAACCTGCAATATCGTATTCATCGTCCGGCATCATTCCGGGATGCTCAGCCGTCTCTCCGCCGATCAGTGCACAGTGAGCCTGTACGCATCCGTCGGCAACACCCTTAACGATCTCGGCGATCTTGGCAGGCGTATTCTTGCCGCAGCAGATATAATCGAGGAAAAACAGCGGTTTGGCACCACAGCAGATTACATCATTGACGCACATCGCAACCGCGTCGATACCGATCGTATCATGCTTGTCCATCAGAAACGCGGCCTTAAGCTTGGTTCCGACACCATCCGTACCGGATACGAGAACCGGTTCTTCCATGCCGTTGCCGGCGAGGGAATATAATCCTCCGAATCCGCCGATATCCGTTACGACTGCTTCGTCAAACGTTTTCCGGACATGCTCCTTCATAAGGCGGACAGCCTCATAACCTGCTTCGACGTCAACGCCGGCCTTCTTATACTCGATAGCCATAAATGATCTCCTTTCGTATTCCGGTACAGAATCAGTACAGATCTTATTTTACTCCAAGGACATTAAATACGCAAGAAGCTCGTGAGCTCCTTCCTGATGCGGCGCGTTGCCTACGATTCCGAGATAAAGATCCTGCGATCCGAATTTATGCTGCAGGACACTGTTCGTCCCGATATGCATAATCAGAGGAAAAGGTCCTTTGGAACCGGTAACTCTGCCGAGCTCGTCAGTCTCCGTCGTGACTTCCACCTGAATGAGATCGAAATGCGCCTTTTCTTCGTCTGTGACAAAGCCCTCAAGGTTCAGCAGCAGATCGGACTGCCCCAGCGCTTTCATCATTTCTTCGTCGCCGATCAGTACATCCAGACTCTCTGCCGCGATCATCATGAACAGCCTCTGACTGTTATAATACGAATTCTGATCCGCATCATGCGTCATCAGGAGATCATAAATCGTGATCTGATGGCGTTTGTCAGACAATGTCGGCAGCATCAGATTCAGTGTATCGGATGTCTCTGTATCCATCAGGTCCAGATACCTGGAAGAAACAGCTCCGATCGCGAGCGAATCCTGTTTCGGCGGATTAATGATGTAGTGATTTACAGCCCAGACAGCAAACAGCAGGAAAAGAACCCCACCGATAATGAACCCTTTGTAATAGGTCCAGATGTGCTCGAGTTTCTCTTTGTTGTTCAGCTCCTTGAAAGCGGCTTTTTCATGATCTTTCTCATACTTCAGCATAACGGTCTCCTCCTACTGAATAAATATGACCGGCGGATCAGATGGACTCCCATCCGCCGAAAAGTTCCCTAAGGAGCGGGAAAATATGTCTTACCTCACGGATCCCGAGAGAATGGAACTGCTGCAGCCGTTCTTTGCGCAGAGTGCCGGCCGGTACGTAGGCGGTCTCAAAGCCGAGCCGCTCTGCTTCCCGCAGACGGAGCTCTACTGCCGGCACGCGTTTCACCTCACCGGTCAGACTGACATCTCCGATCAGAATTGTCTTGCCGGGAACAGGCTTCTCCCGGAGCGCGGACGCCATAGAAACGATAACAGCCAGGTTGACCGAAGGTTCCGTAAGCCTCAGACCGCCCATTGTTTTAAGGACGACGTTTTTATCATAGAGCGGACTGCGTCCTCTCTGCTCCAGAATCGAGATCAGCGTGTTCAGATGATCCCGGCGCATACATTCGGAGATACGAGACGGATACGGTGTATAACTCTGGGAAACCAACGATTCGACCTCTGCGATCACAGGCCTGGTTCCTTCCCGGAGAACTGTCACCGCACTGCCGGAGACCGGCTCATCACGTACCGTCATGAAGTATTCGGAAGGATTGTCGATCGGCAGGAGTCCGTGTTCATCCATTTCAAAGAATCCCATCTCTCCGGTGCTTCCGAAACGGTTCTTGGACGCGGTCAGGATCCGGAGATCCTCATCTTCGTCGGAATCCATGGACAATACCGTGTCAACCATATGCTCGAGCGACCGTACACCGGCAAGCTCATCATCCTTCGTCAGCTGCCCTGTCAGGAAAACTGCCCGCGGATGCTCAGGATTCTTTGCAATCGAGAGCAGCGCGTTCGTGCACTCTACCGTCTGCGTCGGGGTACCCGGCCGGGACGTCAGTTCTTCCAATGCAAATGTCTGGATACTGTCGACGACGACCAGTCCGGGATCCGTCTGGGAAATGGCTCCCAGCACTTCATTCATCGAAGAAGTCGAGAGAACATAGATGTTCTCATGGATATCCGGGAGGATCCTCTCTGCCCTGCGTCTGAGCTGCCCTTCGCTCTCCTCACCGGAGGCATAGAGTACGCGGATGCCCTGCTGGGCAGCCTTCTGCGCGACCTGCAGGAGCAAAGTGGATTTACCCGCTCCCGGTTTAGCGGCAAGGATGCTTATGGAATCCATGATGATACCGCCGCCAAGCACCCTGTCGAATTCCTGTATGCCTGTGACGATCCGCCTTCCCTTATCATAACGGACTTCCTGCAGTTTCGCAAGACGTTCCGAATGTTTTGCCTGGGTCGACTGTGTGGTGCGTGTGTTTCCAAGTCCGGCTCCGGCGGTTACGGCCGCCGGCTCCGACTCTTCCATCGTGCTCCAGGAATGGCAGGAAGGACACTGTCCGGTCCATTTTTGTGATTCATAGCCGCATTTGCTGCAGCGGTAGATGGTTTTTTTCTTAGCCGGCATTCCTTGTCTCCTTTCCGGATTTATCGCACAGATGCGGCTTCAGAAACTGTCCCGTGTAGGAAGCGGTATTCTCCGCCACTTCCTCCGGCGTTCCGGTCGCGACGATGTGTCCGCCGCCGTCTCCGCCCTCCGGTCCAAGGTCGATCAGATAATCGGCCGATTTGATCACATCCATATTGTGCTCGATCACAAGCACAGTGTTCCCGCCGGCCGCAAGCTTCTGCAGAATATCGATCAGTTTATGTACGTCTGCAAAATGCAGTCCTGTCGTCGGTTCATCCAGTATATAGAATGTTTTGCCGGTGCTCCTGCGCGAGAGCTCTGTTGCGAGCTTGATACGCTGCGCTTCTCCGCCGGAAAGCTGCGTGGACGGCTGCCCCAGTGTGATATAGGACAGTCCGACATCATAGAGTGTCTGCAGTTTCTCTTTGATGCGCGGCAGATTCCGGAAGAAATCCAGAGCTTCTTCAACGGTCATATTCAGTACATCCGAAATCGACTTGCCGTGATAGGTGACTTCCAATGTCTCGCGGTTATAACGCTGACCGTGGCAGACTTCGCACGGCACATACACATCCGGCAGGAAATGCATCTCGATCTTCTTGATACCGTCACCGGAACATGCTTCACAGCGTCCGCCTTTGATATTGAAGCTGAAACGTCCCTTTGCATATCCTCTTGCTCTTGCTTCCGGAGTCAGGGCGAACAGGTCGCGGATCAGGTCGAATAGCCCTGTATATGTCGCGGGATTGGATCTTGGCGTCCGGCCGATCGGCGACTGGTCGATATTGATGACTTTGTCAAGATACTGCAGCCCGGAAATATCATCGTACCCTTCCGCCCGCACTTTTGCGTGATTGAGTCTGCGGGCAAGGATCTTGTAAAGGACTTCGTTGACAAAAGAACTCTTGCCGGAACCCGATACACCCGTAACGCAGGTAAAGAGCCCGATCGGAACGGAGAAATCAACGCCTTTCAGATTATTCTTGCGGACTCCGTATACTCTCAGGAAACGTCCGTCCGGCTCCCGGCGGTGTTCCGGGATGGGTATGCTGTAGCGTCCGCTCAGGTAAGCCCCTGTCAGGGATTCTTTGCAGTTCATGATGTCCTCAATCGTACCCTGTACGACAAGCTTTCCGCCGTTGATGCCGGCGCCCGGACCGATATCTACAATATGGTCCGCGGCTCTCATCGTATCTTCATCATGTTCTACAACAAGAAGCGTATTGCCGAGATCCCGCAGCTGTTTGAGCGTCTGCAGCAGTTTGCTGTTGTCCCGCTGATGCAGGCCGATGCTCGGTTCATCCAGAATATAGAGCACTCCCGTCAGTCCGGAGCCGATCTGCGTAGCCAGACGGATCCGCTGGGATTCTCCGCCGGAGAGTGTTGTCGCGGAGCGGGACAGCGTCAGATAATCCAGGCCGACATCATTCAGGAAATTCGTACGCGCCCGGAGTTCTTTGATGATCTGAGCGGCGATCAGCTGCTGCGTCCGGGTCAGATTCATATGCTCAAAGAATCTGGTCAGTTCGCGGATCGACATGTCTGTAATGTCTGCTATGCTTTTGTCGCTGACCGTCACAGCCAGAGCTTCCTTCCGCAGACGTTTCCCGTGACAGACCGGGCATTCCAGATTGGTCATGAACTCTTCGTATTCGGGTTTGAACGAATCCGATGCCTCCCTATAGCGTCGTTCAAGATTCTTAAGCAGACCTTCGAAAAGAATATGGTAAGTCTTGTCTCCGAACCGTCCGTCATAGTCGATGTCAAGCTTTTCATCAGCATATCCGTACAGAATCGCGTTCTGCGCGTCCTGCGGGAGATCTTCGAACGGCGTGTCAAGCGAGAAATGCAGCTTTTCGGCAAGCTGTTCCAGGATCTTATAAGCAAAGCTGTCGGGATTGCCGGAGCTCATCCATCCGGGAGCCGCGATGCAGCCCTCTTTCAGTGAAAGCGACGGATCCGGAATCACAAGATCCGGTGAGAACTCCATCAGATATCCGAGTCCGGTGCAGTTAGGGCAGGCACCGAACGGATTATTGAACGAAAACATACGCGGCTGCGGTTCGTCGATACTGATCCCGCAGTCCGGACAGGAGAAACTCTGGCTGAAAAGCCGGCGCTGCGGTTCACCTGCAACGTCTGCTTCGAGCAGCCCGTCGGAGAGCTTCAGCGCTGTTTCGATCGAATCGACCATTCTCTTCTCCAGACCCGGCCGTATCACCAGACGGTCTACAACGATCTCGATATTATGTTTGATATTCTTATCGAGCTCAATCGGTTCATCCAGCTGATACAGACTACCGTCGACATATGCCCTTACAAAACCGGACCGCTTTGCACTGTCGAGGACCTTTGCATGCTGTCCTTTGCGGCCGCGGACCACCGGTGCGAGAATCTGCACCCTTGTGCCCTCGGGGAGCTCCATCAGCTGGTCAGACATCTGGTCTACAGTCTGTTTCTCTATGACACGTCCGCAGTTCGGACAATGCGGGATACCTATCCGCGCAAATAGAAGACGGAGATAATCGTAAATCTCGGTAACCGTACCCACGGTGGAACGTGGGTTGTGGGATGTCGATTTCTGATCGATGGAGATTGCGGGAGACAGGCCGTCAATACTGTCTACGTCCGGCTTCTCCATCTGACCGAGGAACTGTCTCGCGTAGGAAGACAGAGATTCCATATAGCGTCTCTGTCCCTCAGCGAAAATCGTATCAAAGGCAAGAGAGGACTTACCGGATCCCGACAGTCCCGTCAGGACGACGAGCTGATTCCGCGGAATCTGAATACTCAGGTTCTGCAGATTGTGCTCTCTTGCTCCTTTGACCGTTATTTTATCTGGCATATGCTGTATATCTCCTTAATCTGTATCTTTCAGCTCCGCAAGCGCGGCCCGCAGCGAGAGGATCTCGTCGCGGAAGACCGCGGCGTCTTCGAATCGAAGATCTGCCGATGCTTTCTTCATCTGTTTCTCGAGATCGGCAATTGTCTGGCGCAGCTCCTTACGTGTCATGGATTCAGGATCCTTGCGCTTACGGATATCGCCGGAAGTGCTCTCTGTTTCAATTGCGGCATGGATTACATCGCGGACTTCCTTGTGAATCGTCTGCGGGATGATACCGTGAGCCTTGTTGTACTCATCCTGGATCGTACGGCGCCTGTTCGTCTCAGCGATAGCGTTTTTCATCGAATCTGTCATCATGTCGGCATACAGGATGACATGTCCGTCGGCATTACGCGCCGCACGACCTATCGTCTGTATCAGAGCTGTCTCCGAACGCAGGAAGCCTTCCTTATCCGCGTCGAGAATCGCGATCAGCGATACCTCCGGCAGATCCAGACCTTCTCTCAGAAGGTTGATGCCGACCAGTACATCATATTTACCGATACGCAGATCACGGACGATCTCAAGACGCTCCAGTGTATCGATTTCCGAATGCAGATACTGAACCTTGATGCCGGCTTCAGCCAGATATCCGGTCAGATCCTCTGCCATCTTTTTGGTCAGCGTTGTTACAAGAGTCTTCTGCTCCCTGGCGGTGGTTTTGCGGATCTCGGAAATCAGATCATCAATCTGTCCCTCGGAAGGACGGACTGTAACCCGCGGATCCAGCAGTCCGGTCGGACGGATGACCTGTTCGGCCTTTAACTGCTCATGTTCACCCTCGTACACACCGGGTGTAGCGGATACAAAGAGCATCTGGTGTATCTTTTTCTCAAATTCATCAAATTTAAGCGGACGGTTGTCCAGGGCAGACGGCAGACGGAAGCCGTAATCGACCAGTGTCTCCTTACGGGAGCGGTCACCGTTGTACATACCTCGGACCTGCGGGATCGTCATATGGGACTCGTCCACAATCATCAGAAAATCTTCCGGGAAATAGTCCATCAGCGTGAAAGGAGTGCTGCCCGGCTCGCGTCCGGAAAGCGGCGCAGAATAGTTCTCGATTCCACTGCAGAAACCCGTCTCCCGCAGCATTTCAATATCAAAATTCGTCCTCTGCTCGATACGCTGTGCTTCGATCAGTCTGTCTCGGCTGCGGAAAAAACGGATCCGGTCCTCGAGCTCCGCTTCGATACGGGCAATAGCGTCGGCCATCTTCTCATAAGAGATTACATAGTGGGACGCAGGGAAGATCATAACATGTTTGCAGTTCTCAATTACTTCTCCGGTCACCGTATCAACCTCTGTGATACGGTCGATTTCATCGCCCCAGAACTCTACACGGTATCCACGGGTCTCTTCGGAAATCGGCAGGATCTCCAGCACGTCGCCGCGGACACGGAATGTACCTCGCTCAAGGACCATATCATTCCGGTGATACTGCAGATCGACCAGCTTGCGCAGGATTTCGTCTCGGTCGCGTACCATACCGGGCCGCAGAGACAGGCTCAGACCGGAGTACTCTTCCGGACTTCCCAGACCGTAGATGCACGATACGGAGCTGACGATAACAACGTCTCTTCGTTCGAAAAGCGATGCCGTCGCGGAATGGCGCAGTTTATCGATCTCGTCGTTGATCGCGCTGTCTTTCTCAATGTAAAGGTCTGTCTGAGGCACGTAGGCCTCTGGCTGATAGTAATCGTAGTAGGACACGAAATACTCCACCGCATTATGCGGGAAGAATTCCTTGAATTCACTGTAAAGCTGGGCCGCAAGGGTCTTGTTGTGGGCAAGTACGAGCGTCGGCTTGTTCAGAGCCTGGATGACGTTTGCCATCGTAAAAGTCTTGCCGGAACCGGTGACCCCGAGCAGTGTCTCAAACCTTTTGCCGCTCTTAAATCCGTTGATCAGGCTCTCGATCGCCTGCGGCTGATCGCCTGTCGGCTGAAAGGGTGAAACCAGTTCAAAATGATCCATAGACACCCTCCCGGAAGACCTGAAGAATATAGAATTTCAGGTAAAATGTCTCATCTGCTCCCCACAGATACGGATGATCCGGAGACTGCGCGCGCACTTCCACCTGACGGATCCTGCGGTGTGAAGTGTTCGCTGCCTGCGTCAGCATGGACTGAAAAAGATCATTCGTCATAAAGTGCGAGCAGGAACATGTCGCGAGGAATCCGCCGTCATTTAAGAGCCGCATCGCGCGCATATTGATATCACGGTAGCCACGTACAGCGTTCTTGACGGAATTCCGCGACTTGGTAAAAGCAGGAGGATCCAGTATAATCACATCATAGCGTTCACCGCGGCGCTCAAGCTCCGGGAGCAGCTCGAGCACATCAGCCACCTGAAAACGCACGATGTTCTCAAGCCGATTAAGCCTGGCATTCTCCTCCGCCTGAGCAATCGCAAGATCAGAAGCATCGACGCCCGTAACCTCAGCAGCACCGGCGATTCCGGCATTCAGCGCGAATGACCCGGTATGGGTAAAGCAATCCAGCACACGCGCGCCTTTGCACAGTTTCTGAATCGCCAGCCGGTTATATTTCTGATCAAGGAAAAAGCCGGTTTTCTGACCGTTCTCCACGTCAACGATATAGCGGACACAGTTTTCTGTGATCGGTACTTTCGTGTCGAACGGATCCGTCAGGAAGCCTTTTACACGCTCCATTCCCTCAAGAGTACGGACTTTCGCATCGCTCCGCTCATAGATGCCGCGGACTCGGATCCCGTCCTCTGCGAGGATCCTTGTAATGCTCTCCGCGACAGACTTTTTATAAAGATCCATCCCGAGGCTCAGGGACTCAAATACAAGCACATCATTGAACTTATCGATGACAAGACCCGGCATTCCGTCTGCTTCAGCAAACACAATACGGCAGGCGCTTGTGTCGACCGTCTTCTTACGGTAATCCCATGCATTGCGCAGCCGTTTCTCAAAGAAAGCCTCATCAATCACATCGTTTGCGTATCTTGAAAGGACCCTGACGCGGATTTTGGAATTAGAATTATAGAATCCCCAGGCCAGGAAATCGCCTCTGTCATTACACACACGGACAGAGTCTCCATCTGTAATTGTACCGTCAATACGGTCAATCTCGTTATCGTAGATCCATGGGCCGCCTGCAAAAAAGCTGCGTCCCTCACCCTTCTTAAGGATTACCGTACCCTGCATGACAAGCCCTCCTTCCGGGGATTAATGGTAAAAGAAAAAGCACGCGACGGGATTCGAACCCGCGGCCTCCGGCTTGGGAAGCCAGCGCTCCACCACTGAGCCACGCGTGCAACACCGTTATTATACTATTCCAAGCCAGGATTGTCAAGTATTTCCGAGAGTTTTCAGCCTACGAAAACATCTTTTCTCAGGTTTGCAGCAGATCCGTTTTCTCCGTAAATCTCGCTGCGGATCTCCTGCATCCTGCGGTCCGTCTCCGCAATGATCTCTGCGGATTCGGCGAGCTTACGCTCGACTTCCTCAAGATCAACATTTCGGGACGTATGCTTCTTATAATGCAGCTCATGATCAAGACTTGCCCAGAAATCCATGGCCATCGTGCGGATCTGGACCTCTACTGTCATATCTCGAGTCTGATCCGCGAAAAAGACCGGAACCTGAACGATCAGATGCAGGCTCCTGTAGCCGTTCGGCTTCGGATTCTGTATATAATCCTTGATTTCAACGATCGTAATGTCATCCTGTCCCGCAATCAGACGGGCAAGACGGTATATATCGTCGATAAAAGAACAGACGACCCTGACACCTGCGATATCATGGATCTGATTCATCAACGTATCCTCATCCAGCGGAAGCTCCCGCTCGAGGATCTTACGGTACAGACTGACCGGCTGTTTGACGCGGGTTTTGATAACTTCGATAGGATTGCGGTTATATCTTACGGAAAAATCCGAGTTGAGCACTTCAAATTTAGTACGGATCTCTCTGGCCGCGCAGTCGTACATCATCATGATCTCACGGAAATGTGCGACTGTGTCGAACAGATGCGTCGTATCCTGTGTTATACTGCTGAGGTCCGGATAATAGCTCTGTAATTCTACGTCTGGCACTTGCATCCCTCCCGTTGGTATTGTATCATAGCCGGTTCTTTTGTCAAGGACTTGATTTATCCGCCGTTATGCTATAAAATGACGGTAACGGACGGCAGCGGATCTGCCGATAATCAGTCAGAAGGGGGAACATTTTAATGAAAAACGACAAATACACATTCTTTGACGAGATTCCGTTTGAAGATCTCGGAGGCGGTGTCCGCCGCAAGATTCTTGCCTACGGTGACGATATCATGCAGGTCTACGTACAGTTTGAAACAGGAGCCATCGGCGCGATGCACTCTCATCCTCACACTCAGCTGACCAATGTGCTGGAAGGTGAATTTGAATTTACGATCGACGGCGAGACCAGAATCGTCCG
>JAEEGL016899036.1_pt1 | contig 12309 bp, 10 predicted proteins | sample 9134231 | NCBI WGS metagenome assembly JAEEGL01 (sample SAMN16246548, study PRJNA631951) | gut metagenome | biome: gut microbiome; feature: rumen; material: fiber-attached | host: Bos | place: Iran: Karaj | collected 2018-10 | reverse complement strand
CATCAAGGGCGACCTGAAATACGGCGCGCGCCGCTCAAACCCCGACGGCAGCATCAGCCTGCACGCACGCCGCATCAGCTTCACTCACCCGGTGTCGAAAGAGCCGGTGAACATTGTGGCGCCAACGCCCGAAGACACGCTTTGGAAATATTTTGAAAACCGCCAAACGCAGAAATGATGTTTGCTGTGCGCAAAACGGCTTTAATTATACTGATGTTCAGCTTGTTAGGCTCGGCATCGGGACAAACCCGTTTTTCCAGCAAAAACTCCAAGCAACTTGTTGAAGACCTACTGCCACGTAACTCATTTGGTATCACCATTGTAAGCACTCGTCTCCGCGCCCACCCCGAATCAGTGGCGTCATTTGTTTCAACAGCCGAAAAACTACCCATTAAGGCGGGAATCATCATGACAACCGGTGTTGTCACCTGGGCCGGCTACCCAAACGACTCTGGCAGTTCTGGTTGCGCAATGTTCACTCCTGGCGACAGCCGTCTTGAGAAAATTGCCGGTGCAAGGACTTCCGATGCAGCCATTCTCGAAATCGAATTCGTGGCCAACACCGACGAAGTGTCGTTTGAATATTTTTTCGCATCGGAAGAGTATCCTGAATACGTAAACAAGGGTGTCAACGATGTTTTTGCGTTCTTCATCGAAGGGCCTGGATATGACACCCTATGCAACATTGCCAAACTGCCCACCACGGGTGAGCCTATCACCGTTGACCATGTGAACGCACAGCAAAATTCAGAATTTTACATCGAGAACAAGTCGTGGCGCGGCTACTCGATTGATAATCCGGGCAGCAGTCTTGCCAGCATTTTCCAATTCGACGGAATGACGACTCTGCTCGAAGCCAAAGCCAAAATCCGCCCCTACGCGACCTACAAGCTGACACTGGCCATTGCCGATGTGGGCGACAACATCTACGACTCTGGCGTTTTCATCAAAGCCCACTCGCTCAAAAGTGCCGGCAAACTGCAACCCATCGCCCCATATCTGAAATCAGAAATCGAAAAACGCATGCATCTCATTGGCGCCAGCCGCATCCGTGTGAACAACGACACCGTGGGGTTCGACAAGACCATTCATTTCGACTTCAACTCGTATGACATTCTAAGCGAAGACACAACATCGCTCAACGAGATTGCCGACCTGCTTGATCAGTTTTTCGATGCACGCCTGAAACTCATCGGGCACACCGACGATGTGGGCTCGGACGAGTACAATATGGATTTGAGCCGCCTGCGCGCCCGTTCTGTGGCCAACTACCTGAACATGCGCGGTGTTGACGACAGCCGAATCATTACTGAAGGTCGCGGCAAACGGCAACCCATCACTCGCCTGCAAACTGACGAAGCCCGGCGTAAAAACCGTCGCGTAGAGTTTCTGATTTATAAAAAATAAAACGTCACAACGTCAGCAGCCGCTTGCAAATCAACCGATTGCACAAAACCAATATTTTTTTAAAAAGTGTTAAAATAAAACAGCGGCAACTGAATCATTTTTTTCAAAAAAAACTACATTTGAACGCTATAAATGAATTATATGGAAGCGCTCATCATCAACGGCACATTGACAACGCCAGAAATCAACTTCAATGCTGAAAGCGGGCAGCTGCTCATCAAAGGCATGTCGCGGCCCGAAGACGTGTTGTCGTTCTACAAGCCTGTGTTCGACTGGATTACCGAATACCTGAAAAATCCATGCAAAAGCACAACCTTGAGCTTCAAACTCAAGTATCACAATTCGGCTTCAGCCAAAATTGTATGCCGAATCATAAACCAATTCGACTCGTTATACAAAAGCGGCGGCGATTTTAAGGTGAACTGGTACTACGCAGAAAGCGATGAAGATATTCTTGAAGCCGGCGAAGATTACAAATCGCTGACAGAAGTTCCATTTGAACTGGTAAAACTTTAAATATGAAACAAATAATCTCAACACCCAACGCGCCGCAAGCCATTGGGCCATACAGCCAAGCCGTTGAAGCCAACGGCTTTGTTTTTGTATCGGGGCAGATTCCAATTGTGCCCGCAACCGGACAAATGCCCGAAGGCATTGAAGCACAGACCGAGCAAGTGATGCGCAACATCGGCGCCATTCTGGAAGCCGCCGGACTCACCTACTCCAACGTTGTGAAAACAACCGTGCTGCTCAAGAGCATTGCCGATTTTGCCACAATGAACGGCATCTACGCAAAGTATTTCACCGCCGACTGCCCAGCTCGCGCCGCTTTTGAAGTTGCAGCCCTGCCCAAAGGGGCTCTCATTGAAGTGGAAGTGATTGCGTGCAAGAATTGAGTAAGGTATAATGTGTAAAGAGTAAAGTGTAGTGTAAAGTATTAATGTGTAAAGAGTAAAGTCTAGAACGCACTTCTAAACTCTAAACTCTAAACTCTAAACTTCTAAACTTCTAAACTCTAAACTTCTAAACTCTAAACTTCTAAACTCTAAACTTCTAAACTCTAAACTTCTAAACCTTTAAACCATGACACCAATAGTTAGCATAATAATGGGCAGCACATCGGACCTGCCCGTGATGGAAAAAGCCGCTCAGTTTCTGGACGATATGGAAATCCCATTTGAGATGAACGCCCTTTCGGCACACCGCACACCGGCTGAAGTTGAGCAGTTTGCCGCTGAAGCTAAAGGCCGCGGGCTGAAAGTGATTATTGCCGGCGCCGGAATGGCCGCTGCCCTGCCGGGCGTGATTGCCGCCAACACCACAGTGCCCGTCATTGGCGTGCCCATCAAAGGTATGCTCGACGGACTCGACGCAATGCTCTCAATCATTCAGATGCCCCCAGGAATCCCCGTTGCCACCGTTGGCGTAAACGGCGCACAAAACGCCGCCATCCTAGCCGCCGAGATGCTTGCTCTTGCCGATGCAAACCTTGCCAGCAAACTCGCAGCTTACAAAGAAGGTTTGAAACAGAAAATTGTCAAAGCCAACGCTGAACTTGCCGAAGTCAAGACTTGGAAGTTTAAGACGAATTGAAGCACGAAAATTCATTTTAACCAAGGTATTTCGGCAAGAATACATTAGGTGAATATTTATATAAGAAAGGCGCAACCCTATGGGTTGCGTTTTTTTTCATGAAACCATCAGGTTTGAATGGAAGGATGATGATTATCACGAGTGACGGGGACACGAATCGCACGACATTCGCTGCAAATTTTGAAGGGAATATTGGAAAGATTCGCTTCAATTGCAAGAATACCAGTTATGTTCTTTGGGAAGATAGGTAAGGCGAGCCTGTCAGAGAACCAAGCGCAAAACTAATTAGGCTAATTTGGTTGAATTCCAAACGGTACGATTAAAGCCTAACTGGATTATCCGATTCCGGACTTTGCACAACTATTTCAATTCCTAAAGGTACAATTAAAGTGCAACAGGTCTCGATCCAAATCTTGTCTATCAGAATTTTCAATTCCAATCGGTTCGATTAAAAGCAGACTTGTTCGGCTTCGCCATAATCGCTTCAATGTTGTTTCAATTCCAATTGGTTCAATTAAAAGTAATGATGACTACATTGAATATGTAACACCTGATAAGTTTCAATTCCAAATGGTTCGATTAATAATTCACATTCCTTTTTCTGATTAGCCGCCGCACAAATATTTCAATTCCAATCGGTGCGATTAAACATCCAACTTGGGTAGTGTTGACCTCGCGGGTGGGTATTTTCAATTCCTTTCGGTACTATTAAAAACGGGAATGTAGCAATAGGTCTGTCGAAGATCGAAGTGTTTCAATTCCAATCGGTTCGATTAAAAGTTCAAATGTTTCCGTTAATCTCGATACGATTGCAAGGTTTCAATTCCAAATGGTTCAATTAAACATCCAACTTTGGTGCGGTTGATTTCGCGGGTGGTTATTTTCAATTCCAATTGGTTCGATTAAAAGGAACCAAAAGAACCAACAGCAGAGCTTTATGTTCCGATTTCAATTCCAAATGGTGCGATTAAAACGGCATACTGCAGTTGGAGTTCGACAAGGTTTGCAACGTTTCAATTCCAATCGGTTCGATTAAAAACGCGCGAACTGGTGGGCGGTACTATGAGTATATGCTGTTTCAATTCCAAATGGTGCGATTAAAAGTTATACTCAACGCTTTGAGTGTACAGCGCAAAAAATATTTCAATTCCAATGGTGCGTTTAAAAATGGATTAGCTCGGGGTAATCGTTTGCTCGTATGATTTTTCAATTCCAAATGGTTCAATTAAAAACTAACTTGATTACCCGCTTCCTGAATTTGCTCAGCTATTTCAATTCCAAATGGTGCGATTAAAATGCAATTTACACTGTAGTATGAGCGACCTATGCCGTTTTTCAATTCCAATCGGTTCGATTAAACTGACCCATATACAACTGCACTGCCTGGTCCACAACGATTTCAATTCCATGCGGTACTATTTATTGGAAGTAACCGAAATGTGTCCGGCTCCCTTTTATCCATTTCAATTCCAAACGGTGCAATTAAAGAAAGGCACACGTTGCCGCAGACTTACACGCTGACAAGTTTCAATTCCTAATGGTTCGATTAAAAGACCGCTGACCTTACGTGTGCGGTTAAGGATTACTTTTTTCAATTCCCAAATGGTACGATTAAATAGAACTTGACCGTAATATGACTCGTCCGAATGAGTATTTTCAATTCCAAACGGTGCGATTAAAAGTGAAGATATGCACCCGAATCTGGTAGGGGCAACGCCTTTTCAATTCCAAACGGTTCGATTAAAAGTGCTGGTGTCACTTTCCAGCAGGTTCTCGAATCGTAGTTTCAATTCCAAACGGTTCAATTAATTACTTTTACCAATACATCAAAGAACATAACAATGCAGGCGGCCAATAATTATTAGTCGCCCACATTATTGATTTTATGGTTTTTATATTTGATTCTCGTAATCAAATGCTTCCATCATTTCTATCAATTTAGCTTCAGCTTTCTCCAAAGCGTCAGCCGACTCGTTCTCGGTTACAATGTAGTTCGAGCACGGCAGTGTGACAAATAAATCGGCTCCAGCGGTTTGGTCAACAATCGGTTTGGCTTTCGGGCGCTCGCCATCGTCAATCAATTTTGCTCGAATGGCGGCGGCAAGTGTATTGGCATTGTCGCTGATAGCCACAGCCAATGTTTCCATAAGGCTGAATGTGCGTGCCTGGTTCGAAGTGATTCGCCAATTTATCAACGCTTTGGCCAGCACAGGAATAATCTTGTCGCGCTCTGCTTTGGGCATAACAAGGCACTCTCCAAACACATTTTTGCTCAACTTCCAACCTTTACCTTTCAATTCCTCAATTTTCTCTTTCGAAATTTCCGCCTCGTGTTGGTTGGTCGATACGCAGAACAACCTACGTAAATCAATGGCAATGTCATAAACAAACAAACCCGAAGTGCGTGCGTTATCTGGAATCCAATTGCGGCGCGGCAAAGTGCGGTTGTTTTCTTGCAGAAAATCCTCAATTTCTTCTTCAGTCAATAGTTTATCACCCATCCGCACGTTCACTGGATGTTGGTCGGGGCGGTCGCTGCGGTCAAAGGTCAGATTTTCTTTGTCAACACCTGCCAACAACGGGTGAATGGGGCGCATAGCGGAAATTGAAAGCGGGCTGCGGCGTTTCAAAATCAAGCCGTCACCAGCTGCACGCATCCAACCGCCAAGCAGTTGGTCAACATAAATCGGGTCGCACGGCGACCATGGCTCTTTGTTTTCCAACTCCTTTTTAGCGTTGATGTTGTAGTTGAAAGTTACGGGCGCCATCTGAACACCCAACTCATCGGTCAGTGTTTGCAGAACCGACCGTTTTACTTGTTGCCCGCTCGAATAGGCAACTACTCTGTTAAACTGCGGGTCAAAATAGGTTTTCTGCCCGTCTTGTACGCAAAACACCGTGTGCTCTGCGTGCTTCAATGCTCTTAAATAAACAAAAGGACTCATAATTAAATATTTTATTGATTGTTATTTGAATTGTTCAATGTCGCTGCGTGGAACCTTACAAGTGTCAAAAAATAAGGCACATTGTCGGTCGGCATAGTGTTTACTGTCATTGCAATATCCTGAATGTGTTCAACATCGGCAATGTCTTCAGCAATGACACTTAATGCGTCGATAAAACCGCGTTTGTTTGTGGCGCCCAACACCGCATCAATTTGTCGAGAGTTGGTTGTTTTGCTTTTTTTGCCACTTTCGGCATAGTTTTTCAATGCCTTTGCAAATTCAAGGGACTTGTCCCACATTTCTTGATTGTTTAACATAGCTAATAACCAAATTTGATATGTGTGAAAATTAATTACTTGTTTCTCATCGTATTTAGGCAGTTTTGCGCCTTTGTCGGCAACCATATATTGCTTTAAGCCTTTGGGTTGCATTGCTTCAATGCCGATTGCACCCTTTTGGCAGCAGGTTCTGAATCCTTTTTCTGTTCCCCAAAGTTCCTCTGCTTTCAAACCTTCTTCCTCGTCGAACAACCTCTTGTAAAGTTCGATTGGACGGCGGATATGCTCCAAATCGAATGGTATAAAGCCTAAAGTTGTGTTGGTTTGCCCCAAATTGTAAACGTAACCCATCATTTTGGGTGAGTCGAAATGCCTTGAGATTCCAATCAGCACTTTCGTCCACGATTGTGTAGCAACATTCATTCCTCCCTCTTTTGTGGTTTCAAATGGTGTGAATCCCGCCATCGGCTGACTAGCGCTAAATCCTCTGCCATAGCAGTGCGAAAGCCATTGCCCGTTCCACGTGTTCACCTGATTACCTTTTAATTGCGGTGTCTCATTCAATGCTTTCCGATAAAGTTTCCATCCTTCGAAAATGTCAAGCAGAATTTCGGGGTTCGAGAACAATATCGATAAGCCGCCCTGAAGTCCAACTCCCAAACTTGAACCAATCCACGATTGGTAATAATCGTTTTTCGACATCGATAAATCGATATTTGAGACTTGTCCCGACGTGGTGGCAAACTCTTTTTCCTCCGAAGCGGGAAATCCTGGCGCAATGCTTGAGTCGGGCGATTTGCTCTCGTCAACTTTGGCCATAAAATCCTGAAGTTTCTCCTTTCTCTCGTCAGGTGTCAGAGTCTCAACCTTTTGGCCTTTTTTCATTTGCACAAAAGGTGAGTTTGTAACCCATTGCAGATATTTGTTGCTGTCGAAAAACAATGGATAGTACACTTCCACAAAAAACGATTTTGCGTCGTAGCTTGTGCCGTACTTCTTATTGTATGCATCCAAAAATATCTTTCCTATGGTTGATGTAATCATATTATAACGTGTTAAAATATTGCAGTTTAGTATATTCGGCAACAAGGCCCTTGTCGGTATCGTAAGCTTTGTTTGGAACAACAAACGGCCGCGAGCCTTCCTCAATCTGTTCCAAGCCATTGTGTGCAATGCTACGGTAGCTTACTGGTATTTCCATTTCCGCTCTATTGAAAGCGTTTCCGCTTACATAATTATCCTTGTCCCCTTCGGTTATGCAAACGGCAGAATTGATGTCAAGCACGTCGAGCAAAGCTGATTTGGGATAATGGCACAACTCTTTGATTTGCCATTGTCCGTCAACATAAACCGCACCTGAATAGTCAATGCTTGAAATCGGAATTTCGGGATAAACCGTGTCAATCATTGTCTGTACCGACGATTCTTCAATCACATCGCCGTCCGGCAGAACATCGAAACTGCGTTTCAAAACTTCCGCATCGTATGGCAACGCTTCTTTGTCGGTCTGCGGCGGCTGTATCACATAAATATGCTTGAATTTGCCAATGGTTTCGTCGGTTCGTTTGCGGTTGATACGGCCAAAACGCTGAATTAGAGCGTCGATTGGGGCACATTCAGTAATCATCATGTCGAAACTAATGTCAAGGCTCACTTCAACCACTTGTGTCGAAACCACAACGCAAGCACCGGTCATTCGGTTGAACGTTTCTTTCAAGTCTTTTTCCAATCGCGAACGGTCACCACGTTTGAATCGGCTGTGTATTAGCATTTTCTCAACCGAAGGGAATGCCTTGCAAATTGAATCGAACATCTGTTGTGAACGTTTTACTTGGTTGCAAACAATCAGCACTTTCTGTTTTTCGGCAACGGCTTTTTCAATTATCGCCGAACAATCGTCCCATTGCTCAACCTTGTGAATAATATGCCGATTGAAAGTTTTAAGAATATCGTTAGGCAGAATCACTTCGTAAACTTCGTTTTTTCCGCCAAGCAGTTGAAGGATTCTGTCATACAAAACCGAAGGCATTGTGGCTGTGCCGACGTGAATCCGACAACCAATAGCTTTAAGTATTTCAATAATTTTCAAAACTATTGCTTGCGTTTCGCTTGAATAAGTATGAATCTCGTCAAGAATCACATCGCAGCCTTTAAGGTCGAGCAGCATTGCCTCGTAACCTTTGATTCCAAACACGATTGATGCCATTTGGTGTGGTGTCATTACCTTCACCGATGCGCCAATGTGCCTTTGCATAATTCGCTCTTCGAGTTTGCCGTCTTTCATTTTCAAATTCGACGCGGCGTGAAGCAGATATACTTGTGCATCAGTGTTTTTCAAATCAGTTTTGATGCGGTCGTACATCGCATTGATTGATGCTTGAAACGGCAAAGTATAGAACACACGGCCCTTGCAACGGCGTAGCAGAAAATCGGTTTTGCCTGCACCTGTCGGGGCTGTAACCAAAGTGTGCCGCCTCTCATCATCGGTCGAGACCATCGAAAGCGGGTACAAATGGTGCTGGCGGTTGTAAAACGACAGGTCGGGGTTAATGAAAAGTTTGTCGAGATTGTTTTCCGACTTGTCTTCTAATGCCGAAGCAAAATGGTCGGCCGCCATCAGCAAGCCTTTCCATTCCGATTCGTTCAATGGTTTGTCGTAGCAATAATCAACAACAAACTCGTAATTGTTTCGGGCTTCATCGATGCTAATCGGATGTGTTTCAATGCCAAATTCGTTCAAAATGCCTAACGCAACGGGGCTCCACTCTTCGAATCTTTCGGCGTGCCGTGCGAAGCAATCCATATTCTCGTCCAAATCAAGAATACCCTTTTCCCGAACATCTTGAAAAATTGATTTGTGGTGCGCAACAATCATATCAATTATTGCTGGCCATTCGTTTTCGGGAAACATCGAAATGAAAAGCAACGAAGCAATTTCGTGGCGGAAAACAAAGCCAGGCTGCGGAACATATCCGTGTTTCAACGCCATTTGAAACAACGGACTGGTTTTGCCAATGTCGTGCAGAACCGCGCCTTTGAAAGCCAAATCTGGGGCGAGACCTACATTTCGGGCAATGACAACGGCTGCATCGGCAACATCTTTAAGGTGTTGCGTCAGCGTCATTCCGCCAGAATCTTCGTGTTTTGCCAATATGTAGTCGTACTTGCCCGTCATTTTTATAAGAGTTTGTTGCCGTTGTATTCTATCCAACCATACATCGGTTTATTGTTGTCGAAGCGGTTATAGCCAACCAAAAACGATTGTTCCGATTCGCCAAAACGAAGTTCAAAACCATCTAAATCAGCAAATTGTTCATCGTCCATTTCAATAATTTCGGCTTCGGGCAACATTATGTCCTCGTTTCGGCAAAGGCAGATATGTTGCTTGGCGGCCACTTGCGCATCGTCCAAGTTACCGAAAGCCAAATACAGCACAGGGTCAACCATAACGCCACGCTTCAAAATAGAGCGCTCACGAGTTGACTCTTTTTTAGTGACTTTCCAGCCTCTTGCTTGTGTAACTTCTTGTTGCGAGTCTATAGCAGAATAACTCAATTTATGCCTAGCGATTTTGGTGATTTGGCCGTTCAGACTTAATGTCTCGGGGAACAGTTTTTTCTCAATGCCCTCTATTATAGAAGGTGTCAAAAACTGCTGGCTGAAAGTTTCACCATCGCGCACCGCAGTCCAAGGTTTAATGAACCCGAATTTGCCTGTATATTTAACTGTATAATACATAACGATTTAGTTTAATAGATTGAGCCGAATCCAACACCAGTGCTATTCCCCAACCCCACATTCCAAGCGAATTGTTTTGTTTCGTTACTACCTTGAATAATCACAGGGCACATATTTGCCTTGTTGCTTATACCATCGTACCAAACAAGTTTTTTCTTCTTTTTCGCATACGACAAGTCGAATTCGATATGCAAGCCATCATCTTGCAAGCCAATCTTTTGCATCTTGGTTTTCAATGTTTCTTCAAGCAATTTTCCAGATAATGGGTTTTCATAATCATACTCAACGGTTTTGCCTTCCTCTCTGCGTTTTATCAGAATTGGGCTTCCTAAAAAGAACAATTCTCTATTCGAGAAATCGGGGTTTTCTTCTATAACTACTTCATTCACAAACATTCCGCAAAACAACTCTGGTCGTTTCCTGATTTGCGAAATCACATCTTTTGCCCTTTGCGTGTCATACAGACTGACAAACCATTTTGCGCCTTTAGGACAATTAAGCCCGTTTTTTCCTGCTACCGTATTTTGCAACCACGAGAATGAATACAACGAAACATCACCGTGTTCTTCATTGTTATTTCCCAACCATTTGTGCAATACTCCAATAAGTTTTTGCTGATAATCAAACGGAATGATTGCATTGTTTGCCGATGTTTTAATATGTAATCTCATATTTCTATTTTTTCGTTTCTCCAAATATAGGTTTTTGAACCTAAATTTCGAACACAAACATACACCGCCTGTGTGCCAAAATGCGGCGCACACAAAAAATTTATTCTATTTTTACAAAAAAAATATATGAAAACTGACACCTTTAGGAAACTTATATGGCTGATTGACACCATACAAAGTGCTGGAAAAATATCGCTGAACGATATTAATGAAAAGTGGCGCAACGCGACTTGCAACGATGAGAAAACCGACAGCATACCTCGCCGAACATTTATCCGATACAAAGAGACCATTCTGTCAATGTTCGACCTTGACATTGTGTTCGACAAAGCTGATGGAAACACTTATTATATTAGTGATGAATCATTTGGCGTTAGCAAGAAAACCCGCGATTGGATTTTAAACTCGTTTTCCGTGCAAAACCTATTGCAAGAAAGCCAAGGACTCAAAAACAGAATCCTTCTTGAAGACATTCCTTCGGGTGCAAGATTTTTAACCCCAATACTTGAAGCAATGAAACAAAGTAGTGTGGTTTGCATCAACTATCAAAAATTTGCCGAAACGGAACCCTCGCCACGGCGCATTGAACCATACGGTCTCAAACTCGACAAGCAACGTTGGTATCTGCTTGCTCGCAAACTGCCTGATGGTGAAATAAGAACCTACGCACTCGACCGAATCACGAAATTAGAAATGCTTGACGAACAGTTTGTTATCGATGCTGATTTCAACGCTGCCGATTGTTTCAAAGATGTTGTCGGGGTGTTCATTGAACCCGAGTTGAAAGCGCAAAAGGTGAAAATACGAGCCAAAAGCAATATTGCCAACTATTTACGCACATTGCCATTACATCCGTCACAAATCGAAACCGAACGCACCAACGACTATTCCGTTTTCAGTTTCACAGTCAAGCCTGATGTTGAATTTGAGAGTTGCTTAATGCACTACGGCAGCAACATTGAAGTTCTTGAGCCAGAAGATTTCAGAAAAAAGTTTGCACAAACCGCAAAAGAAATGAGCAAAATGTATGGGTAATTAGGAATTATTTGACAACAAAAAAAGGCCATCCTTAACCAACGGTTTATTTACTGACAATCAAAATAGTTACGCATTTTTATGCGTACCATTTGAAGTTTTTTTGTTGTGCCGTTTGAAGATTTTTGGTTACACTTTTTCGGGGGAATAATTTCAAAAATTTACACTTTTTCGGGGGAATGAAAGATACCCAATGCGTTGAAATCGTTTTTTAGCAGTTTTATTCAGATTAGTCTTGGGGCAAATAAAAAAAAGGCCACCCTCAACGGGTAGCCTTTTTTCATTTATCTAAACTCTAATCAGAGTCTCAAAATCACTTAACCTCCTCAAAATCAACGTCTGTAACCTCGTCACCACCGTTCTTGCCACCATTGTTGGCCTGCTGTTGCTGACCAGCGTTTGGCTGAGCCTGTTGGGCTTGGGCCTGAGCGTTGTACATATCCTGCGAAGCGGCTTGGAAAGCGGTGTTCACCTCGTTCATTGCGGCGTCGATGGCGGCAATGTCTTGAGCCTTGTGAGCGTCCTTCAGTTTGTTCAGCGCGCTCTCGATGGCCGATTTCTTGTCGGCAGGCAGTTTGTCACCGTACTCCTTCAGGTTCTTCTCGGTTTGGAAAATCATTGAGTCGGCCTGATTGATTTTGT
>JAEEGL016828036.1_pt1 | contig 12309 bp, 7 predicted proteins | sample 9134231 | NCBI WGS metagenome assembly JAEEGL01 (sample SAMN16246548, study PRJNA631951) | gut metagenome | biome: gut microbiome; feature: rumen; material: fiber-attached | host: Bos | place: Iran: Karaj | collected 2018-10 | reverse complement strand
GCGCTTGAGCAGCAAATTGAACAACCATGTCCATCATGACGAGCATCAACAATTTTACCATCTTCAATATATAATTGAACATTCATATCATCACCACAGCTAGGATTGTTTAAATGTAGAAAATGATATTTTGGATTTTCAACAAGTCCTTTATTGTGAGGATTCTTATAATTATCCATAATAACTGCTCTATATAAATTATTTAAATCTTGCATAATAATCCTCCTTAAAATTGACCAAAGAAATCAATTGCCTTCTTAACAGCATCAACTAATGCATAAACATCTTCTTCTGTATTATAGAAATAAAATGATGCACGAGTTGTTGAAATTTGATTTAAGAAACGTGTAACAAGTTGTGCACAATGATGTCCAGCACGAATACAAACATGATTCTCATCATAAATAGAAGCGGCATCATGTGGATGAACACCATCTATATTAAATGCTACTACACCAGTTTCAACACTTGGGTTATATACTGTAACACCATTAATCTTAGAAAGTTCAGTTGCAGCTAAATGTCCTAAATGGCTTTCCCAAGCAGATATCTTATCAAGTCCAATTGAATCAAGATATTTACAAGCTTCACCTAATCCTATTGCTCCCGCAATAATAGGTGTACCTGTTTCAAATTTCATAGGAGCTTCTTTGAAGGTCATAGAGTCTTTTAAAACAGTATCAGCCATATCTCCACCAAATTCAACTGGTGGCATCTTATCTAATAATGACTTCTTACCATATAAAACACCAATACCAGTAGGACCACACATTTTATGTCCTGAGAAACTTAAGAAATCACAATCAAGTTCTTTGACATCAATTTTCATATGAGGTGCAGCTTGTGCAGCATCAACTGAAACAATGATTCCTCTTTCATGACAAATCTTAATAATTTCTTTTATAGGAGTAATATATCCCATAACATTAGATACATATGTTAAAGCTACTAATTTTGTTTTATCTGTCAAGACAGACTTAAAGTTTTCCACAGTAATTCTACCTTCTTTTGTAAGAGGAACAAATTTAACTGTAGCCTTTTTAACATTAGCAACATTTAACCAAGGCATAAAGTTGGAATGATGCTCAAGTTCGCTTGTAATTATTTCATCACCTTCATTGATGAAAGTCATACCATAGCTTTGCGCAACTAAATTTAATGATGCAGAAGCACCACGAGTATATACTATTTCACTTGCGTCAGCATTAATAAATCTAGCAATAGTTTCGCGTGCTGATTCATACATATCAGTTGCTTCATAACTTAAGCCATAAACGCCGCGGTGAACATTACAACCATAATGATTATAATAATAATCTACTTTATCAATAACACACTTAGGCTTTAAGCTAGATGCGGCAGTATCAAGATAATGAAGATCCTTTTGTTCATTTAGAACTGGGAAATCTTTTCTATATTCACTTAAAGACATAAGACACCTCTAAATTTCTTTATAAATATTAGTATGTGTTTCTTCCTTAACATCATCATTCCATAATGATTCAATGATAGGATTTGCAATACCAGATAATAATAGCTTATAGCTTTCTTCTTTTGTTAAACCACGGCTCATTAAGTAATAAAGCTCTCTATCACTTAAACGACCAATAGCTGTACCATGATTAGCTTTAACATCATACTCATCAATTAAAAGAATAGGACGTGAAAGAACTGATGCATGGTCTCCATTAATAACTCCACGAGTTAATTGATGGCAAACAGATTTTGCCATTCCTTTATTAATCTTACCAACTGTATCAAAATTAATTCTTGATTCTCCTAAAGAAACTCCATAATTTGTAATGTCTGATGTAGTTTCTTTAGCATTGTGATTAATATGCGCATTAAAATTAGAATTGTTATTCTTATTTACAATTAAATACTTAACAAGTGCATTAGCTTTGTAACCATTTAAATTTATTTCTAAATCATTTTCACTACTTAAATTAGATAAATAATTTAATAATAAATAAGCATTTTCACTTAAGTTAAATACTAACTTATTCTTTTTTGATTCAAATACTAATGTATCAAATTGAACATTAGCATAATTACCTAAATTAACAGTAACATTTGAAGCTGAATTAATTAATAATATTTTAGCATTAATATTATCATTAACATTGATAACGACATCACAGTCGCCACGTAAAACATAAGAGTCATTATCAACATTTAAAACTTGCTTATTGTTTAATTCAATATTATGCATTTTACTTAGTATTTCTTGCACAAGCACCAAGAACTACATGTGGCGCATTTTCGTTCTCGTTTGCAATATCAATTCCAAGTTCTTTCTTAACCCAGCGATAACCTTCTTGGTCAATCTTTGCGATTAATTCTTGACCACCAGTCTTTACAATACGACCATTAATCATAACGTGTACAAAATCAGGCTTAATATAGTCAAGTAAACGTTGATAGTGAGTAATTAATAAGCATCCTAAATGTGCTTCAGGATCCTTAACCATATTTTCAACATTAGTACCTACAATACGTAAAGCATCTACATCTAGACCAGAATCAATTTCATCTAATACAGCAAACTTAGGCTTTAACATCTTCATTTGAAGAATTTCATTTCTTTTCATTTCTCCACCAGAGAAACCTTGATTTAAATAACGTTGAGCAAGTCCTTCAGGCATTTCAAGATCTTCACAAGCTTTATCATATTCTTTAATAAACTTAAATAAAGATAAATCATTACCACATGCTTTCATAGCTTGACGAATGAAATCACTATTTGTAACACCTGGTACTTCAACTGGTGTTTGATAAGCTAAGAATAAACCTAAACGAGCACGTTCATCAACGGCTAAATCATTAATGTTTTTACCATTGAATAATACTTCACCACTAGTAATTTCATACTTAGGATTACCCATGATAATACTTGATAAAGTTGATTTACCAGTCCCATTAGGTCCCATAATTGCATGAGTTTCACCAGTCTTTATTGTTAAATTAACACCTTTTAAGATTTCCTTTTCAGGAACACGTGCATATAAGTCTCTAATCTCTAATACGTCTTGCATAACAAGGCCTCCTTAAATATATAAAATGAGGTTAATAATATATATTAAACCTCATACCTTTAACCTTGTATTATTATACAAAAATTAAAAATATTATTCAAATAATATATCTCGATAAAATGAAAAAGATGGAATTTTAAAATTCCATCTCTAAATCAAACCATATTTAGTCTTATTTTCATACTCTTCAATTGTTTTATATTGAGAATCATACATATCTTTATAAACACTACAAGTGCTATAAAGTTCATCATGACTGCCTTCTCCTACTATCACACCATGATCTAAAACAATAATTCTATCACAGTTTTTAATAGTAGATAATCTATGAGCAATAATAAATGTTGTTCTACCTGTTTTTACAACATCCATGGCTTTTTTTATTAAAAGCTCTGTTTCTGTATCAATATTAGAAGTAGCTTCATCTAAAACTAAAATCTTAGGATTTCTTAATAATATTCTTGCAAAAGAAATTAATTGCTTTTCACCTAAAGATAAGTTTTCCCCTCTAAATGAAATTGGCTGATATATACCTAGTGGATTTTTATCAATCATATATCCAGCACCGACTTCTTTTAATACATCAATAACTTCTTGGTCACTATATTCCCTTTCCATAGTTACATTAGATTTTAATGTACCTGCAAAAAGAGAAGGTGTCTGTAATACAATACCTAAATTTTTTCTATAGCTTTGTTTATTAAACTTAGTTATTTCCTCTTTATCAATTAGAATTTTACCTTCTTGATAATCATTATAACGTAATAATAAATTCATAAGACTAGATTTGCCAGATCCTGTATGTCCTACAATACCAACTGAGCAACCAGATTCAACATGTAGATTAATACCATGTAATACTTCTTTTTTCTCCACATAGCTAAAGTGTACATTCTTAAATTCAACATCACCGTTAATTACATTAGGTGCTTCTTTTCCATCAAAAACATGTGTATCATTTTCCTCATCTAAGAACATATACACTCTATTAGCAGCAACAATAGAATCTTCTAGTTCGTTTAAGTTATTGAATATGGTATTAATTGGATTAATCATTTTATCTAAATAATCTGTAAATGTAGTAATCATACCCGCAGTAACTGCAACTGTAGCTAAATCAGTAGTATCTAAAAATTGAATACCGAAGAATAAAACAATTGCAGCTACTAATAAACGTTTAATAAATTCAAGTAATTCAATACCTAGATATGCATTTATAGAATTAGCCTTAGTTTGCATATAATTATATCTATCTACTAAATCAGTGTAATCCTTTAACATATACTTTTCTTGATTAAATGCTTGAATAATTAAAGTACCTGAAATAAGTTCATTTAACTTACCAGTAATACGTGAACTTGTTTCACGTATATCTTGATAATATGCATGAATCTTTTTTCTATATAGAGTTATCCACAATAAAATAATAGGCAAGCTGCATAATAAAATTAATGCTAATCTATAATCCAGAATAATAAATCCTACAAATAAAGCTATGATATTTACAATTGCTTGGGCAATTGAGAATTGAACAGTAAAGAATGTACGAACACCAGCTGAATCACTTGTAATCTTAGCAACGATTTTTCCATCTGGTTCTAGTGCATAATAATCTACTGGAAGATAATCAATCTTACGAATAGCATCTTCTCTAATTGCTCGTTCAATTTTCATACCTGTTAAATTTAGGATGAAATTTAGTGAATATCTTAATACAACCACAATAAATGTAGCACCAAGATATAACATAAGTAGACGTAATACTGCATCATACTCAACTTCTTCAAAGCTTGAGGATGTAGCTACATAGTCATCTAATATACGCTTTGTAATACGTGGCATATATGTTGTAAGAAGAGCTATTGCAAGAGCTAAAATTATACAAATAAAGATTTTAATCTTGTTTTGAATAATATAAGGAAGAGTACGACGTAATAAGCCACGCTTATTATATTTATTAGGTAATTTTTTACTCATGGCTTTCTTCCTCCTTTGTCATTAATTGATGCTTAAACAACTCAGAATACCATCCATGCTTATTCATTAGCTCTTCGTGAGTACCTTCCTCACTAATTGCTCCATTATCAAGAACAATAATGTGATCAGCATTCATTACAGCACTTAATCTATGTGCAATTATGATATTAGTTTTATTCTTACGAGTTTGATCAATATTATTTATAATATTAGATTCAGTTTTACCATCTACGGCAGATAAAGAATCATCAAGGATTAATAATGGAGCATTTTTCATAAATGCACGCGCAATTGAAAGACGCTGCTTTTGTCCGCCTGATAATGTAACACCATATTCACCAACAATAGTATCAAGTCCTTCTGGTAAAGCTTCAATATCTTTTTCAAAATCAGCAGCTTTAATTGAATCATAAACATCATTAAGCTCATAATCAATTGTTGTACCTAGTTCAACATTTCTAATAACAGATCTTGTAAATAAGATGTGTTCCTGTGGACAATATGCAATATTTCTTCTTACACTTTCCTTAGTATAATCATTAATACTAATACCATTAATTAATAATTCTCCAGAATCAATTGGAAATTGTCTCATTAATTGACGAATTAAAGTAGATTTACCTGCACCTGTTTTACCAACAATACCGAGTGTTTGACCTTTATTTAATTTAAGATTAATTCCTTTAATAACATATTCATCATTATCTGGATATTTAAATGAAATATTATTAAATTCGATTGTATCAATATGATCAAGTTCAATCGCATTTGGTTTGTCAACAATTACGCTCTTAGCATCATATATTTCATTTAATCTATCTAAAGAAATAATAGATTGATAAAAATTAGATAGCATATTACCTATATTTCTAAATGGAGATGCTAAAGAATTTAAATAAATCATAAATTTAACGAACTTAGCAATTGTAAATTCTTCATTTCCAGGAATCTTATGAACTGCATAAAAATAAGCAATAAGTACACTTATAGCAATAATTGATTGGAATATTGGTTGAAATGACACATTAACAAATAAATTTTTCTTTTCAATTTCGTATGTCTTCTTAGAATATTCCATATTCTTCCTATAGTTTTCTTTTTCCTTAGAGAAAGCACGAATAGTACGAACATTAGTAATACTTTCAAGTATTACATTAGACATTGCGCTAGAAGCCTCACGTACTTCTTTCCAATTCTTTTTAACCTTTAATTTAAGCACAAAATTTACTACAAATATAAGAGATAATGGTAATACTGAATATAATGTTAGCAATGGATTTATTATTGCCATTGATATAACATAAGCAATAATAACTGTTAATTCATATATCATATTTAAAAGTCTATTACCTGCAGAGAAATTAACATTTTTAACATCACCTAATGCACGAGCAAGTAAATCACCAGATTGATATTTTTCAAAAAATACAGCATCTTGAGAAAGTATATTTTCCATATAGCGTACTTGAAGTGCATAAAATAACTTAACTCTTAATCTAACCTGTATAAATCTACGCGTAGTAGTAACTAAATAAATGAGTATTGCTGAAAGTATAGCTTTTACAACAATGTGATTAATCAAATAATCACGTGTTAAAGTTTTCTTAGAAACCTTATCAGTGAAATCTCCAATAATATCAGCAGGAATTAATAAAGTTAAGGCTAAAATAACGCCAATCAAAAAAATAGCAATATAATATCGCTTATTTTTAGATATAAACCACCACATTTTTCTTATGAAACCAAACATAAAATCACCTTTTTTAATATAGAAATTATAACATTATTCTATAAGAATATGGGTAAATTTTACTCAAAAAAAAAAAAAAGATATATTTGTATGACTACAAATATATCCTTTTATTCTTTAAAGTAATATTGATAATATTATATATTAGCTTTAAGGAAGGCTATTTCTTCTTTCCATCCCGCGTCTTCATTAGGTGTTTCTAAATACATAGGAATATTTTTTAAACGTGGGTTATTAATAATATTAATGAAGGCTTCTTTTCCTATGAATCCTTCTCCAAGTTTTTGATGATGATCCTTATGCGTATTAAAATCATTGAATGTATCATTTAAGTGGATCGCTTTTAATTTATCTAATCCAATTACTTTATCAAATTCATCTAAAACATCATCTAAATGATTTTTAATATCATATCCTGCACAAAATACATGGCATGTATCTAAACAAACACCAAGATTTTTATTATATTTAACACCATCAATAATTCTTTTTAATTCTTCAAATGTTTTGCCAATTTCAGTACCCTTACCAGACATTGTCTCTAATAATACTGTAACAGACATTTCTTCCTTCATTACTTTATTTAAAACTTCAATAGTTTTTGTAATACCTATTTCTTCTCCTTGTCCTACATGACTACCCGGATGAAAATTATAGCAAATACCATTAAATATACTTAATTTTTCTAAATCTTCTTCAAAGCATTGTACTGCAAATTCTCTTGTTTCTTCTTTATTAGAACAAGGATTTAATGTGTAAGGGGCATGGCATAATGGAGTAATTATATTGTGTTCTTTAGAATATGTTAAATAAGCATTAAAGTCATCTATATCAATATCCTTGCTAGCTCCTCCACGAGGATTTCTAGAAAAGAATTGGAAAGTGTTAGCTTCAATAGCTACTGCTTCTTTAGCTGCAGCTAAAAAGCCCTTTGATGTTGAAAGATGTGGACCAACAATTAACATAGTCCAACCTTCTTTAAGACAGCCTTTAATTGTGTTTCAGAAGCAATTAAGTTTTCTTTTTCTTCTTCATCTAAATTGATTGGGATTTGTGTTTCTACACCATCTTTACCAACAATTGCTGGCATAGATAATGCAACATCATTAATTCCATTAGCACCATGTTGAACTGACGAAACTGCTAAAACTGATTTTTCATCACGAACAATAGCTTCACAAATTCTTCTAACGCTCATTGCAATTCCATAATAAGTAGCTTTTTTCTTTTCTATAATTTCATATGCACTATTTCTAACATTATCAGCAATACGTGCTGAAATAGCTCTATGCTCATAAAAGCCACGAAGTTCACAGAATTTATGAATAGGCATACCAGCAATTGATGCGCTTGACCAAGCTGCAATTTCAGAATCACCATGTTCACCAACGATATAAGCGTGCACACTTCTTGGGTCAACACGTAAATGCTCTCCAAGTAAATATCTGAAACGTGCACTATCTAAAACAGTACCAGAACCAAATACTCTTGATTCAGGATATCCTGATAATTTAACTGCTGCATAAGTTAAAATATCTACTGGATTTGATACAATAAGCATGATTGCATCCTTATTGTACTTAGCAATTTCAGGAATAATTGACTTAAAAATAGAAACATTCTTATTAACTAAATCAAGTCTTGTCTCGCCTGGCTTTTGAGCAGCACCTGCAGTTACAACAATTACATATGCATCTGATAAATCCTTATAATCTCCTGCATATATCTTCATAGGGCGAGCAAAAGGAAGTCCATGTGCAATATCAAGAGCTTCTCCTTCTGCACGTGACTTATCTAAATCTATTAAAACCATCTCCGAAAATAAACCCGACTCCATAATCGCAAACGCGCTAGATGAACCAACGAATCCGCAACCCACAATTGCAATTTTACGATTGTTTAAATTAGCCATAATTTTTACCTCTTATTTAATATTTATATAATATCACACTTTTAATTTTTTAACACTTTAATAATACAAAATTTTAAAAAGTGTGCTAAAAAACATAAAAAAAGGTGCCTCTAAAATAGAGACACCAATATTATATATTATTGTTGTTCAGCACGTTTAACATATGAAGCATATCTCTTTTGAGCATCCTTCATATTTCTTTCAAGAATTTCTTGAGCTTTGTCTGGATTAATCTTTAATAATTGATTATAACGACCTTCACTCTTTAAGAAGTCTTGATATAAGTCCCAATTTGGAGCCTTTGAATCTAGTGTGAATGGGTTCTTACCTTCTTCAGCTAGAGTTGGATTATAACGGAATGTTGGGAAATAACCACATTCTGTAGCTAACTTAGCTTCTAATTGGCTTCTATTTAAACCACCCTTAATGTTATGTGCAATACATGGTGAGTAGCAAATAACAATTGATGGTCCATGGTAAGCTTCAGCTTCTTTTAAAGCTTTAATAACTTGGTTTTGGTTAGCACCATGAGATACAGTAGCAACATAAATGTTACCATAGCTCATGAAAATTGATGCCATGTCCTTCTTGCTTGTTCTCTTACCAGCAGCAGCGAACTTAGCAACAGCACCGAAGCGGCTTGACTTAGATGCTTGACCACCAGTATTTGAATATACTTCTGTATCTACAACAAGAACATTTACATCTTCACCAGATGCTAGAACATGGTCAAGACCACCATAACCGATGTCATAAGCCCAACCGTCACCACCAATAATCCATTGGCTAGCCTTAACAAAGTATTGCTTTAATGACATGATTTCTTTAGCAAATGGTCTTTCATCTGCACCAAATACAGCTTCCATCTTTGGAGCTAATTCTTTTGTCTTTTCGAATTCAGCACGGTTTTCTACCCATGACTTAGCTAATTCAGTTTCTTCAGCTGTTAATTCATCCTTATGAGCAGCAAAGATATTTTGAATTCTATCTCTCATTGTTTCATAAGCAACTCTCATACCTAGACCGAATTCTGCATTATCTTCAAATAATGAGTTAGCCCAAGCTGGACCACGACCTTCAGCATTTACTGTGTATGGAGATGATGGATATGAACCTGAATAAATTGATGTACAACCAGTAGCATTAGCAACAATCATATGTTCACCGAATAATTGTGAAACTGCTTTAACATATGGAGTTTCACCACAACCAGCACAAGCACCTGAGAATTCAAATAATGGTTGAGCAAATTGAACATTCTTTGCAGTTGTTTGTGGAACTAAATTGCTCTTATATGAAACATTGTTATAGAAATATTTTGCTTCTTCAACTTGACCTGAAGCCTTAGCATCAGCGATTGGAATCATCTTTAATGCCTTTTCAGAAATTAACTTACCGTTTTCATCCTTCATTGGCTTTCCATCTTCACCCTTCTTTGGCTTACCTGGACAAACTGTAGTACATACACCACAACCTGTACAATCAAGTGTAGAGATAGAAATTACAAACTTATGATCAGCAACACCTGTAGCTGGTAACATTTGTGTATTCTTAGGAGCCTTAGCAGCTTCTTCTTCATTAACTAAGAATGGTCTGATAGCAGCATGTGGACATACGAATGCACATTGGTTACATTGAATACAGTTGTCTGCAGTCCAAATTGGAGTTTGAGAAGCAACACCACGCTTTTCAAGTGCAGCTGTACCAGATGGCATTGAGCAATCAGCTCTATCCTTAAATACTGATAATGGAAGTTCATCACCCTTTAATGCGGCAATTGGATCAGCAATGTTTCTGACAAATGCTGGTCTAGATAAATCAACCTTAACAGTTTCAGGAGTTAAATTAGCCCATTCTGGTTTAACTTTAATTTCGACAATTCTAGATTCACCCATATCAACGGCCTTAACGTTCATATCAACAAGTTCTTGACCCTTCTTTGAGTAAGTCTTAATTGCAAATTCCTTCATATGCTTCTTAGCTTCTTCAAAGCTCATGATTTGTTCATTTAACTTAAAGAATGCAGATTGCATAATTGTGTTAACACCAAGACCTGGACGGAAACCACATTCAAGAGCAGCATGAGTACCATCAATAATATAGAACTTTGCATGCTTCTTAGCTAATTGAATCTTATATGAATTTGGTAATAATTCTTCAATCTTTTCAGCTGGAGTTACAGTATTAAGTAAGAAAGTACCACCATCACGAAGTCCCTTAATCATTTCGAACTTATTTAGATATGCATCTAGAGAGCATGAAACGAAGTGTGGTTGGTTAACTAAATATGTAGAACGGATTGGGTTCTTTGAGAAACGTAAATGTAATCTTGTTGAACCACCTGACTTCTTTGAGTCATAAGCTGCATAGCTTTGTGAATAGAAGTCTGTATAATCACCGATAATCTTAGAAATATTCTTACAAGCACCTACTGTACCATCTGAACCTAAACCAAAGAATAATAATTCTGTAGTTGTCTTATCAGCAGTATCAATGTGCTTCTTAACTACTAAGTTAGAATTTTGGATATCATCGTTGATACCTAAAGTGAAGCTGTTCTTTGATTTAGTCTTAGCTAAATTTTCATAAACAGCGTTAATCATATCTGGAGTTGTATCTTTTGAAGATAAACCGTAGATACCACCAACAATTTTTGGAGCATCAGCTTTACCAATATATAATGAGCAAACATCAAGATATAATGGTTCACCTGCTGCACCTTGTTCAAGAGTTCTATCTAATACAGAAATATTTTTTACTGTAGAAGGAACAACCTTAAACCAGTATTTAGATGAGAAAGGACGATATAAATGGACCTCCACTAAACCAACCTTTTTACCCTTCTTTGTTAATACATCAACAACTTCTCTAGCTGCTTGACATACTGAACCCATAGCTACAATTACATCTGTAGCATCAGGAGCACCATAATATACAAATGGAGCATAATTTCTACCAGTTACCTTAGAAACCTTCTTCATGTAGTCTGCAACTACATCAGGAACTTCAGCATACTTTTGTGCTTGTAATTGACGAGTTTGGAAATAAACGTCATCGTTTTGAGCAGTACCACGAATCTTTGGATGATTGAAGTTTAAAGCATTGTCTCTAAATTCTTGAATCTTCTTATAATTAACAAGCTTCTTATATACTTCATAATCAATAGGTTCAACAGTATTTACTTCATGACTTGTTCTAAAACCATCAAAGAAATGTAAGAATGGAATAGATGTTTCAATTGCAGATAAGTGTGCAACACCACCTAAATCCATAATTTCTTGAACAGAGTTAGAGCATAACATTGCCCAACCAGTTTGACGAGCTGCCATAACGTCTTGATGATCACCGAAAATTGAAAGTGATTGAGCTGCAAGTGAACGAGCAGCTACGTGCATAACACCAGGTAGACATTCACCAGCAATCTTATACATGTTTGGAATCTTTAATAATAAACCTTGAGAAGCAGTAAATGTAGTAGTAAGTGCACCAGCTTCAAGTGAACCGTGTACTGTACCAGCAGCACCACCTTCAGATTCCATTTCTACAACTTTGACAGGCACACCAAAAATATTCTCCATGCCCTTTGAAGTCCATTCATCTACATATTCAGCCATTGGTGCAGATGGAGTGATAGG
>JAEEGL016655113.1_pt1 | contig 12309 bp, 6 predicted proteins | sample 9134231 | NCBI WGS metagenome assembly JAEEGL01 (sample SAMN16246548, study PRJNA631951) | gut metagenome | biome: gut microbiome; feature: rumen; material: fiber-attached | host: Bos | place: Iran: Karaj | collected 2018-10 | reverse complement strand
TGGCACGGCACGGCGGACCCCAATTTCGTGGACTCCGTGCGGTCGTTTATGTTCCGCAACCGCGACAAAGACGAGGCATGGATGCAAGCCCGCGCCGAATGGTGCTTCAACCAGATGTTGGTCGATTTCGACAACGTCAAGATCCAGACCATCGACTCTTTCTTACAGACCCTGCTCAGTGGTCTCGCGGGCATGCTGCACCAAAGTGCGGGCATGAATACCGAACTGGATAGCGACCGCGTCATCAACGAAGCGGTGGATCAGTTGTTGACCACCGAGATGACGGAGCAGGACCTCGTTATCATGCGCGACTTCCTCTATGTGCGCCTGGAGCAGGAAGGGACGATATACATCAAGCAGAGCCTCGTGGCGCTCGCGAAAGAACTGTATAATGAGTCGGTCCAGATGTTGGACTCGCGCGGCGAGATCGTCTTCGATGCGCAGAAGATTACCGCGCGCCGCGAGCGCTTGGCTACCAAGCGAGAGAACTCGCCGGAGATACTGCGTCTGCGCGAGGAACTCGAGGCAAGTTGGAAGGCGTTGAGTTGCGAACCGCTGGATAAGTCCTACGGCGGACATGCTGTCAATGCCATCAATGATGCCTTGGCGAATATCCGCACGAGTCTGGATCAACCCGACGAACTGAAGAAAGACTATCGTTTTCGCGGCCTGACGGAAGGCGCTTATCAGAGTGCCGTGGATCGCGAAGGACGCTGGGCGAAGATGCCACCGTACATCGCCGATATGGCAGTGGCCTTGACCGACGCGGCGCATCGTTGCCAGGCATTCTACGACACCATCGACCTGTCGGTAGCCCTCAGTTATGAAATGCAGCTGATGACCTCGCTGCAGCGTATCATCCAGCGCAACCTTGCCGAAGCGAACTGCGCGCTGCTCAGCCGCACAGCGAGCATCTTGGACAGCGCCCTGCGCGGCGGAGACGCGGATTTTATCTTGGAGAAAGTAGGCATTCGCTACCATCACGTGCTGATGGACGAGTTTCAGGACACGAGCAAACTGCAGTGGAGCGTGATTGAGAAACTGTTGCAGGAACTCGTCGCGGGCGAAGGCAACTCGCTGCTCATCGTAGGCGATATCAAGCAGTCTATCTACCGCTGGAGAAACGGCGATTGGCATATCATGGATAGTTTAACGAGTGAGGGAATGAGTGAATTAACGAGAGATAGACTCAATCCGCTTTTCACCTCCCTGCAACAGAACTTCCGCAGCAGCGAAGAAGTGGTGCGGTTCAACCTGTCGTTCTTCCAGTATGTCATGGACCATTATACGGATTTCCATCCCGAACTCCGGAGCGACGAAACGGCACTCATTCGGCGTATCTACGATGAGCATTACCGGCCGGAACTCTTGGATCAGTTCTATCAGTCAAAAAAGAAACGCGGCGGCTATGTGCGCTTCAGCGCACCGGAGACCAAAGACGAATGTCTGACGCAACTCTTCGACACGATGGAGCAACTGTTGCCCGACATCGATCCGTCGCAGATGATGGTACTGGTGCGCGGCGCGGCGGATGCCCAACTCATCACCGATGCGCATGCCTATCTCGACCCGGAACAGTATCCGAACCTTAGCAAAGCGGCTTTTGTGTCCGCATCCAGTTTTCAACTCGATGCGTCGGAAGCCGTGAACACCCTGATAGCTGCCTTACGGTGGGTGACCAATAAGAAAGATGACGTCTCCGCCTATCAGATTGAACTGGCGGTAGGACGCTCCGGCATTCTCGATGAGATACGTCAACAAGTGACCGTTCGCACGCCCTTGTATGAAGCAGTATGCGAATTGCTCAAGATCCTGCTGACGAATGAGAACGGTCAGTACTGCGGCTCCGAGACGGCCTATATCAATAACCTGCTCGACCGCACGCGCGACTACGTCTCAGCCTACGGCAGCGATATCAAGCAATTCCTGCAGTATTGGGACGAGACGATGCACGAGAAACCTATTCCCACTTCGGCAGCGGGTGCAATACGCATCATGACCATCCATAAGAGCAAAGGACTCCAAGCACAGACACTCTTCATCCCCTTCTGCAACTGGGATAGGGACGAAGGCAAGGCGTCTTCGAAGATCTGGTGCCCGATCGCGCCGGTGCTGGAAGAAGGCTGCGATTATATTCCGATCCCGAACCATTCTGAGATGGCCGATTCGGCATATGGCGAGCACTATGTCGAGGAGCACATCAACCTGCGTGTGGACAGTCTAAACATGCTCTATGTGGCCCTCACCCGCGCCGAGGATAACCTCTTTGTCTTCACCGATTATAAGCTGACCAAAGACGGCAAAGTACCCAAGCATGTGGGTGCCTACCTCGTGGCGTTCCAAGGTACGGAGTACGAGCAGGGACAGGTGGTAGTCAAACCTGTGAAGTCCGAACCTGCCGCGCAGCAAGTGGCGGAACTATGGGCGACCAGCGACCAGGTGCGTTTCATTCAGTCGCAGGAAGGTGCGCTCTATACCGAAAACGGCAATGAAGCCTATCGCCGTGTGGCGCGGATGGAAGAAGGTACGCTCTGCCATGAGATATTCGCGAACATCCAGAAGGCCGAAGACCTGGACACCGTGCTTGATCAGTTTGAGACGCGCGGCGAAATACGCGACAAGGCGCAGCGTGAAGAACTACGCGCCCTCATCTCCTCCGCTTGGACGGGGAATGAACAGATGCGGAGTTGGTTCGTCGATCCATGGGAACTGAAGCTCGAGCAAGCGATCATGCAGGAATTCAAGGAGATACGTCCCGACCGCGTGATGATCGACAAACTTACGAACGATGCCATCGTGCTTGACTATAAGTTCGGGCGGTGGAACGACCATTATATCACCCAAGTGCGTCAGTATATGGACGCATTACGTAGCCTCGGGCACCCACACGTACGCGGTTTCTTATGGTACGCACGGGAGAACCGGTTGGTAGAAGTGAAAGGAGGGAAGGCATGAAATCATTCTTACAACAGACCGCGCAATCCATCGTCGCGCATATCGAATGGAGTCAGTTGAGTAACACTACGCTCGTGTTGCCGTCCCACCGCGCCGGACTGGTGCTGAAAAACGAACTGATGCGCTTGCAGCAGGAGCAAAACTGCAAAGCGATCTGGTCGCCCGACGTGAAGACCTTGACACAGTTACAAGATGCCCTGAGTCCGCTCTATGCCGAAGATGAACTATTTACCATCGTGCGTCTCTACCGCCATTACCGCCGCCTCAACGAAGACGATACGGACCTCATGCCGCTCGATATGTTCTACGGCTGGGGCCGCCAGATGATTGCCGACTTCACCAACGTGGATGCGTCCATGCCGGCGGAGCAGGTGGCGAATTTCTTTGATAACGCCATCGCCGCGAATACGCTGGAGCAACTCCAACTGGACGCAGATACCCGCGAACGACTCAATAGTCTCGTCAACCCTAACGCGCAACACGGCGCCGATTCGATATACAGCCGCTATGCCGTCATATGGGATCAACTCTACGAGTTGTACCAGGCATTACACGCGGAATTGGCGGCCGAACAGAAAGGCTATGCCGGCATGCGGCAGCGAGCTGTCATCGAGCATTGGAACGATGAGTCGGTGCAGAAACAGATTGCAGGCCGAACGTATATCTTCGTTGGCTTTAACTACCTGCTGCCCGTCGAGCGCGAACTGATGGAGAAGCTGAAAGCGAACGGTCAAGCGATGTTCTATTGGGACTTTGTGCCCGATTTCCAAACCAACAGCAAAGCCTTCCATTTTGCCCAGCTCAACAGTGGTGTCTTGGGTAACAGCGCGCCGGAGATTGCTGCGTTCTCGCAGGTCCAATTCCCGAAAGATATCACCATTATGGCTTGTCCTTCGCGCGAGTCGCAGGCGCAGTTTGTGCACCAGTGGCTACTGGCTAACTACACGGCGCATGGTCAGAAAGTAGGCGTCGTGATATGCGACGAGTCGATGCTCGAGTCCGTGATATATACCATTCCGGCCATCACGTTAGAGGGAGAGACCGCACCCGAACCGATTAATATCACGAAGGGCTTCCCGCTGCGCAACACCGACATCTATGCCCGCACCCTCGCGTGGCTCTACGACAAGAAAAACGGTCAAGCGGAAGAACTCGTCACACCGAAGATTATCGATGACCTATTGGAGCATCTCTTCCCGAAGACCTCGGAGAATTCCGAAGAATCGGAGAATTCGGAGTATTCCGAAAACTCCGAGACGATGAACTGGAAGGACCTGCTGATCTTAGAGTCCGAGTACCAGGTGCGGAAGATCGCGAACCAGATGAGGCTGCTCATCACGAATGGTCTCGGCGATGTGCCGTTCACGCTCAAACTGCTGCGGCTGTTGATGCGCCGAACGATGGAGAACGTCACCATGCCTTTCCACGGCGAACCCATCACGGACATCCAGATCATGGGTGTGCTCGAGACGCGTATGTTGGATTTCGATAAGTTGCTCATTCTTAATGCCGACGAGGGCGTCATCCCGCAGCATCAGACGGATAACAGTTTTATTCCGTATTACCTGCGCAAAGCGTACTCAATGCAGACACCGGACGAGAAGGCGACCATCTACGCCTATAACTTCTTCCGTCTCATCAGCCGCACCGGTCATGCTACTGTATTGTACACCACGACCGAAGGCGCGGAGAACAGCAAAGGTATGTCGCGCTTCATCATGCAGATCCTCTACTCACCGGAATTTAACGTGCAAAAAGAGAGCCTGCACGAACCGAGTATCGTGCCTGAGTTTGATGACGCGTGTTTGGGAACAAGCGGTAAGTCCTTTGCGTCCATTCATCCCCACCGCCTCTCGCCCAGCGCCATCAATACCTATATCGAATGCCCGCGTAAGTTCTGCCTGCAGTATATCCAAGGCCGGAAGGGCGAAGAGAAAGAAGAGGCCCAATTTACGCCGGCGGAGAAGGGAACCTACGTCCATGCCTCGATAGAGTATCTGTATATGCACTATCTGGGCTGCGACAACACCAAACCGGTGCGTGTCACGCCCGAACAGATAGCGGCTATCAGCGACAACGCACATCTCCGGGAAGCTTTGCTGTACGCTTACAAAAAAGTCAATAAACATGTGCCGGAAGAGCACCTGAGCGATAACGAGGTGATCATGCGCTTTGTGCTCAATATCCTCGAACGTGACAAAGCGGATGCCGCCATCGGACTGCAGATATGCAAACTCGAAGCACCGTACTATTTCCGGATGGACGTCAAAGAAATCGGTTCGCTGGAGATCGGCGGTTTTATCGACCGTTTGGATATCTACGGGTCGGAAGGACAGCAAAAAATACGCGTAGTGGACTATAAATCAGGCGGTTACGACGCAAACAGGTTGGCCGCTTCTACAGAAAAATGGATGGAGCAGCAGGAGAAGAACTACGTGCGCCAGACGCTGATGTACAGTCACGCCGTGATGGCGAATGAGAACGAGGAAGAGAAAAAACAGAATCTGCCTATCGAACCCAACCTCTTCTTCTGCAGCCATAAGCTCACCGATCTGCCTACAACGGTGAAGGTCGACAAAGCGGTAGTAGCCAACTACCGTGAGCTCCAAGACACTTTCCTGGAGGCCCTGGAAACGAAGATTAATGAGATCGCTACCGTCACAGAATTCCCGCCCTGCGAAGAAAGCAAGTGCAAGAGTCACTGTCCGTTCCTCCGCCTATGCCACCGCACCGTCCGATCCTTTGACTGAGCAAAGACAGATTAAAATTTTCAGAAAATGGCATACAAATTTGCGTATGTCATTTTTTTTGTGTAATTTTGCACCCGCAAAATTGTTGAACATGAAGAGATTTGTATTTTTTGCCGCTATGTGCGTGTCGATGACGCTGGCGGCGCAGAAACAGAACGAGGCCTATCTGGCCTATATCGAGCAATGGAAGGAGACTGCTATCCAGCAGCAGATAGACTACGACATCCCGGCAGCTATCACGATGGCGCAGGCGCTGCTGGAGTCCGGAGCCGGACAGAGTGAGTTAGCCGTGAACGCCAAGAACCATTTCGGTATCAAGTGCACGAGTGACTGGTTCGGCGGCGTGTATTACCACGACGACGAGACGGCAGGGGAGTGTTTCCGTCAGTATTACGATGCTGCGGAGTCGTTCAAGGACCACTCGGTGTTCCTGCATCGACCGCGCTATACCAGCTGCTATGAGATCGCTCCGCAGGACTACGAGGCTTGGGCCTATCGGCTGCGCGACTGCGGCTACGCAACCGACTACCTCTATGCACCGAAACTGGTGAAGATCATCGAGACCTATCGTCTGGATACGCTGACCGAAGTGGCATTGCGGATGACAAAGAAGAGCCAAGAGCCGGCAGCAAGTGTAGCGCCAGAAGAGCAGGCAAAAGTTGCTGCTGACAGCAATGTAGACGCGGCAGAGCCGCAGGCTAAGCCCGCTCCGCAGAAACGTCCGCTGAAGGCCACCGTCGTGCGGAGATCCGATCCGATCATGGTCATCCATAATGATCCGGAACCGCCGTACGTGGAGCCGTTGACAGCCAAACAAGAGCGCGACAGTTTCATGCTCATGCATGCCATGCATAAGCAAAACGGTGTTTCGTATGTCATTGCCCGCGAAGGCGATACTTATGCGAATGTGGCTTTCCGCCTGAACGTACGTGAACGCGACTTGCGTGAAGACAACGATGCCCTCGGGCGCGAGTTGCAGAAAGGCGACCGTATCTACTTATCCGCCAAGAAAAAGGTTGGCGATAAAGACTTCGTCTGGACGCATGTCGGACTCTCGCTCTGGGAATTGAGTCAGAACGAAGGAGTGACCATCGAGTCGATACAGAAACTGAATGGACTGGATCCGGCGGTTCGTGTTTTCCGCACGCGTCAGAAGATCTACCTGAAGAAGGTGAAAGAAGACTCGAAAGCTGCCGCAGGTTTAGGCATAGGAGAATAGCATGAAGAACGGAGCGGACATATCGGAAGCGTTGGTTGACTTCCTGCGCGAGAGCGGACTGGAACAGTCGGTTCTGGATGTGCAGATCGAGGAAGTATGGCCGCGCGTGATGGGAGAGACCGTCAAGAAACTGACGCGCAGTATTGAGGTGCGCGAAGGAGTGCTGTACGTACATGTCAACTCCGCGGCCCTCAAGACCCAACTCTTCGAGAACCGCTTCGAACTCATTCGCAAACTCAACGAAGCCGTCGGTGCTCCGGCACTCAAAGATTGCAGGATTTTAGGTTGATTTACCCCGCTAACATAGAACAGAAGATCGACTTCACGGTGATACGTGAGGAGTTACGTCGCCGGTGTGCTTCGTCCTTAGGGCGCGAGCGCGTGGAGGCGATGGGGATGGAGACGGCTTTTGCGAAGGTGCAACACTTGTTGTCCCTCACCGACCAGATGCGCATGGCGCAGAGTGATCCGATGCTCACCTTTCCTCGCGGCACAATCCACGACATGCGCGAGTCGATCGCTCGCATCCGCATCGCAGGGTTGTTCCTCGACGAAGCCGAGTTAGACGACCTGCGCAAGACTCTATCCTTCGCCGCAGACTTAGAGACATTCTTCGCTTCGCTCGACGAGCAGCGCTATGCGCTATTAAAAGAACTAGGAAACATAGGAGGCCTAGGGACCCTAGGAAGCCTAGTGGGCGAGATTGACCGGATTCTCGATCGCTACGGCAAGTTGGCGGACCATGCTTCGCCGGAGTTGGCGCAGATACGCCGTGAGTTGACGAACGCGCAAGGTAGCGTCAGCCGAACGCTTGCTTCTATCCTTCGCCAAGCAAAAGCGGACGGACTCGTGGATGCCGACGCTGCGCCGACGCTGCGTGAGGGGCGCTTGGTGATACCTGTTCCGCCCGGATACAAGCGCAAGATAGGCGGTATCGTACATGACGAGTCCGCGACCGGTAAGACTGTCTATATTGAACCCCAGCAAGTCGTGGATGCCAACAACCGCATCCGTGAGTTAGAAGGCGCGGAGCGTCGCGAGCGCGTACGTATCTTGCAAGCCATCACAGACAAACTGCGTCCGCAGACAGAATTGATACTCGTAAACCAGCGGATGTTGGCGGAAGTGGATTTTCTGAGCGCTAAAGTGTCGCTCGCCGAGACTCTGCATGCCATCCGTCCGGAACTTCATGATGAACCTCTTATCGACTGGAGCGACGCCCGTCATCCGGTGTTGTGGCTCCATTATGCGCCGCAGAACAAAACGGTAGTACCACTGTCGGTGCGCTTGCAAGTAGGTGAGAACCGCGTGTTAGTTATCAGTGGACCGAATGCCGGTGGTAAATCCGTCTGCCTGAAGACCGTCGCGCTACTCCAATACATGCTACAATGCGGCCTGTTAGTGCCGGTAGCGGAGCAGAGTAGGGCGGGACTATTTACCCACCTGATGATCGACATCGGCGATGAGCAGTCGATACAGGACGAACTGTCCACCTATTCCTCGCACCTAAGGAATATGAAGTATTTCTTGCGCAATGCGGACGCCAAAACGCTCTTCCTGATCGACGAAATGGGTTCGGGCACCGAGCCTCTGATAGGCGGTGCGTTAGCAGAGTCGATGTTGCGCGAGTTAGTAAGTAAACAAGCCTTTGGCTTGGTGACCACCCATTATACGAACCTGAAGCATTTTGCGGAGCAGACACCCGGCGTGGTGAATGGCGCGATGCTATATGACCGCGGCGCGATGCGTCCGCTCTTCCAACTCTCCATCGGTCAGGCCGGCAGTTCGTTCGCAATTGAGATAGCCCGCCAGACGGGACTAGGAGAGTCGATCATTCAGTATGCGACGGACTTGGTAGGTGAAGAGCATATCGACTACGACAAGCAGTTACAGGACATCGCGCGGGACAAGCGCTATTGGGAGAACAAGCGACAGTCCATTCGTCAGAAAGAGAAAGACCTGGAGGCGAAGATAGCCGATTACGAAGCGCGCCTGTCGGGCGTCAAACAGCAGAAGAAAGCTATCCTTGATGCCGCGCGCGAACAAGCCGCGGAGCTGTTACAACAGTCCAATGCGACCATCGAACGAACCATCCGCGAGATCAAAGAGGCCAAGGCCGACAAGCAGAAGACCAAAGAGGCGCGCGTCAAGGTAGAGGCGATGAAAGAGCAAGTAGGCAAGCCGAAAGCCCTTAAGGACTTCAAAGACCTGAAGGTGCTGAAGAACACCGTTCCTGCCGCACCTTCTTCGACTGCTTCTATTGTGCGTCAGCGAACGCTGTCTTTCTCCCGCACCTTGGATTTGCGGGGCTATCGGGCTGATGAGGCTTTGGAAAAACTCATCGCGTATATGGACGATGCGCTGATGGTAGGAGCAGGAGAGGTAACCATCCTGCACGGCACAGGTACCGGTGCACTGAAACAGTTGACGCGCGACTACCTCAATGACCTGAATCGTCGACGCCGTAAGCGCGGACAAATAGCGCTCGACTTCGGCGACGGGGACGTAAACCACGGTGGAGCGGGGCTCACTGTTGTGAGATTGTAGATTTTAGATTGTAGATTTTAGATTTGATATTTATGAAAAAAATCTTATTCTTTCTTTTAATCTTATGTCCGCTGGGACTGATGGCGGCGAATCCTGGTTTCGGGGATCGCAAGTACAGTCTGTCTGGCATGGTGGAGTACAGTTACAACAAGACCTGGGGACACCATGCGAATTTCGACATTCAGTCCCTGATGCCCATCAACCCGCATTTCGAGATGGAAGCGCGCCTGCAGTTTTCCACGGCGAATGTCTATTCGGGTGCGTTGCAACTTCGTCCGAAATTTGAGTTGCCGGTAGGTGAACTGTTTGTTGAGACGGATGTCTATTGCCGCGCTATCGCTCGCAACCGTATCGGTGATATCACCGCGGCTTTGGGTGTGGGTTACCGCATGGACTACGTGTCTATTACGTTGGGTGTGTTCGCGCGCGTGGTAGACGATTGGGACCGCTCATGGTATAACGAAGAGAGTTTTGTATGCGAACCGTTTAACTTGCTGTACCGTTTGGAAGTCTTCTGCCGTCCGCAGAATAACAACTGGAACCTGTCATTTATGTTCAGTAATATCGATGACTACCAGATGGAGCGCATGTGGCAGCCGCTCTTCGGCATCGGTGCCTGGTATGACATCAACGAGCATTGGCGTCTGAACTTCATGGCGCAATGTAAGCCGACGGGTATGTTCCATCTCGATGCTACGTTCTACGGCGCTACCGGCCGTGTTGGTTTCACCTATAGATTCTAAGTCGTATGAAAAAGAGTTTTTGCATAATAGTTTCCGTACTGCTATTCGCTGCTTGCGCGAATGAAGACAGCACGTTGGATATGAAGGGTATGTTCTCGCCGAACGGGGAGACGATCGATGCGCGTTTTGAGCAGTCCTTGGCGTACAATGCTGTGCGCGGCGAGATACACATGGACATGCAGGCCGATGACTACACGATATACGTCTGCACGGACAGTCATATCACGCGTAAGACTCATCGGAACCTGGATTATTTCGTAGCGCAATACCGGGCTGCTGCGGCTCCGAAACTCGCTCTGCACTTAGGCGATGTGATCGATGCGCAGAAGAACTTCCCTTGCGCCGACAGCATCCTGCATTTTGCCGGTCAGACCATCGCCGATACCTTGTTTGTTACACCAGGAAACCACGATATATACTTCAAGCAATGGCCTATCTACCGCGATTATTTCAAGTCTTCCGTTTATTGGTTTGACACCCGTAACGGCGAAAAGAAACTCGACCTGTTTATCTGTCTGGACAGCGCCGAAGGAGAATTGGGCGTGAAGCAGATGAATTGGCTGCGGTCGCTGTTGGACGAGAAGTCGAAAGAAGGCTACCGCCGTATCATCGTCTTCAGTCATACCCATCTATGGAAGTTGGATGCCTCGCAAGGACACACGTCTAACATGGCGCTGGAGGCGACGTATGAATTCACGTCCTTGCTCTCGCAATATGGCGTGGAGTTCTACTGGTGCGGTCACCAGCATGCGCGTCAAGTCGTTCGCTTCAAGGGCGTGACATATATGGTGCTCAATGCCACCAAAGACAGCGAGAACGGTCAGTCGTACATGATCGCTCACATGGGTAAGAACGTCTCGTACGACTATATTGATTTTCCGAAAGAGTAATCAGGGCTTAGTGCCTTTGAACGCATTCTTGTCAATCTCCACGGACGGGGGAAAGGCAGGAGCTCGCATATTGGAGCAGTCCCTAAAGGCGCCTGCTCCGATTTTTTGTATCGTAACAGGGAACGAGGCTCGGCGCAGACTGCGACACTCGGCAAACGCTTCTTCGCCGATGGTCTTTACGGAGTCGGGGACGATAATCTCGCGCAAACTCGTGCAATGATAGAATGCGTACGAACTAATCTCTTTGAGAGGCGCAGGAAGGGTTACTTGATCCAGCAGTTTACATTCAGCAAAAGCCCCTTCTTCGATCATGTGAATATGATCCACCAGCGCGATAGAACACAGTTGCTGACAGTTACGGAAGGCATGCGCTCCGATACGGAATGTGGTCTTAGGAATATTAATCTTCTCCAGAGCCAGACAACCGTCAAAGGCTTCATCGCCCACAGCGTAGAGTCCTTCGGGCAAAGTGACGCGGTATAGATGCGTACAGCCTTGGCACAACTGTTTCGACAACGAGTTGATGCGCGCAGGAATCAACAGTTCGCGTATGGTCGAGCACCCCGCGAAGGCGGCCTCGCCGATGAAGGTAAGCGTTTCCGGCAGTTTGATCTGCTCCAGACCTGAACAGCCGGCAAAGGCGCCATTGTCAATGCGGCGTAGGTGCGACGGGAAATGCAGGTGCTTGATATTGCGACAAGCGTAGAAAGTACCTTGACCCAACACCTCAATCTCTTCGCCTAATACTTGTTCGCGCAGGTTGATACATTCATAGAAGGCACCCATGCCGAGCGACTTGAGATTAGTGGGCAACGTAGCCGTTTTTAGCAAGTTGCATTTATAAAAAGCGAAATTCCCGACCTCTTTGACGGAGGAAGGAATGATGACATCCACCAAGTTCTCGCACTGATAAAAAGCCGCTGTAGGGATGGCAGTGACGGTCTCGGGAATAGTAACAGACTGCAGCGTCTTTCTGTTAGCAAAAGCCCGCTCGGCTATCAGGCGAATAGGGATCTTGTTTTTGAAGACATACTTCGCCGGCAAATCATTATTCGTCGCTACGAGACAATCGTCGATGATGAGGGCGCCTTTCTTCCATTTTTTCTCATTATTATAAATACCGCTTCCCGTAAATACCTCTTCGCCAATAGAAGTGACGGTAGTGGGAATGATAATCTTCTCCAGGTTCTTGCAATCCCAGAATG
>JAEEGL015974516.1_pt1 | contig 12309 bp, 7 predicted proteins | sample 9134231 | NCBI WGS metagenome assembly JAEEGL01 (sample SAMN16246548, study PRJNA631951) | gut metagenome | biome: gut microbiome; feature: rumen; material: fiber-attached | host: Bos | place: Iran: Karaj | collected 2018-10 | reverse complement strand
TATTCCTTTCCGTTTACATTTAGGACATCAAAGTCATGGCCTGTGACAAACATGAAATCATCTCCATCCATTTGGAAATTCCAAAAAGGAATTTGGTGTTCAGACTCATAAATCAATCTGCCATCAACATAGAGAGCGTATCTGTCAAAATCAGTTTGTACGCTCCAAAGCGCATGGCCATATTTGTCAAAATCCATTCCCAAGACAAAAACGTAGGGGCCGAATCTTCCTTTGGAACAGCTAATCCAGTTTTCCATGAACATCGGGAAGCGAAAATCTTCGTCATCTATATCAACCGCTTCCAGCTCATTTTTTACTTCCGCAACAATCTCTCCGTCCTTCAAGATAAATATCATCTCACCGCTAAAATAATTTCCCAACAGGGATATTTCAAGTCCGTCTTCAAAACATATTCCCGAAAAAGAATTTGTTCCATAATCGGAAGCGTCCAGTTCCTTGAGAATTTTTTCCCCGCACATGATGTATGTGTTTTTAAAATCCAGTGACCCGGCGAGGTAATATATCCGTCCATCGCCGGATGCAAAAACTTCTACTGAATTATACGGTTTGGAATCTTTTCCATCAACACAGAGATGGTAGTTGAGAGTGTCTGGCTCAGCCCATGAGTACACAAACTCTTCCACTTCGTAACACAAAACAGGAAAGCAAACAGGAGAACTCACGAAGACATACGGTCCGCGCTTTTCTCCGTCAATGTAAACATAATCAAATCCATCTTCCTCAACGCAATAGCAGACACTTCCATTTTTCTTCTGCATAAAGCATTCCGGTCTATGTCCAAAAGGTCCATAAGATTTTTCCTCCGTAATTATGAACCAGCCTTCATTTTTGTTTGCAATCAGACTGTATTTTCCATATTCGGGTGCGAGGTAAAAAGTGTAGCATGAGTCGAAAACTGCAGCATCCTTTCCATTCAACACGAAATGATATTTTTCATCATCGTCGGAATAAAAATATGCAAAGTTTTTTCCTGCGCGCCTTATGTCAGGCATTTTTTTGAACGGTCCGATTTTCACACCATCAGAGTTTATGAAATATTCATCGCAAGCTTGATAGACAAAATCAAATCCTCCGTCATCGGAACCCACAAATTCCAAAACAGAATCTTCGCTTATTCCATCTGGAAGTTTTCCCACAATTCTGCCCGGTGATTCATGTGATTCCGAAAAAATCTGCACGGCCAAAAATGTCAGAGCAAAGACCAGCGGCAGTTTTTTGTTTTCCATAATCCCCTCCAGCACGCAAGTTTTTATCCATAAAAGTCTATCCGATTCACAGGACTTTCACAATACCACACCACCGAATCACCGCAGCTCTATTCGCCCCACATTCTGTTCACGCAGCGCAACAAGATTTTCGTTGCAGATTTTTTCAAGGAAAGATTTGTCGTGGCTCACAACAATCATCGGGCAGTCCAAAAGCGAGAGCGCATTTTCAAGAGCAAGCACACTCGTTATGTCCATGTGGTTCGTCGGTTCGTCCAAAACCAAAAGGGAAAGAGGCCTCTGCACGGCAAGCGAAATCATCAGCTTCCGAAGTTCTCCCGGACTCAAATCTGTCGGGGTGATTTGCTCAGGTTCGCTACCAAGCCTGTACAAAGTTGAAAGCACTTCCCCGCGCTCCTCTTCATCAAGTCCGTTGAAATCTGAAAGCACTAAATCGCGCTGCCCATCCGAAATCTCCTGCGGAAGATAGAACACATCTTTTTTGTTCCCCCGTTTTTCAAAAGTCTCCACCAGATGCCGGATAAAAAGAGTCTTCCCGCTTCCGTTCTCTCCGGTCCAGGCAATTTTTGTTCCACGCCCTATTTCGATATGCGGAATCCGAAGAGTATACGGGCCTGCCTCAAGCAAAGTTTCTTCTATTAAAATGGGCTTTGAAAAATCAAGGGCGGCAAGCGAAAAACCTTCCTTTCGCCTCAGCGATTTTTTGATTGAGTCCCTCGCGTTTTCCGTCTGCCTGATTTGAGTCTCGAGCCTTGACTTTGCATCCCCGGTGGTTCTGTCCTTTCCGCTGATTCTGGCGGCATCAATTTTTGCCTGTGTGTCATGGTCGTGCGGGTCAAAAGATTTTTTTGAAAGCCTAGTCCTTGACTTCTGGTTCTCAGACTCAAGTTTCGCGCTCCTCTGTTTTTCCGAAGCTGCCTTTGCGTTCAGCCTGTCCCATTCCCCGCGTGATTTTTCCGCATTCTGATTTTTTAGCTCCAGAGCCTTTGTAAGTCCGCACGGATATGACTCATACAAAATGCAGTCGCGTCCACCGGCAAAAGCCCTCGCACCGTTGTAAAGATATATTGTCCTTGTGCAGAGAGCGTCCGCAAAAGAACGGTCGTGGCTAACCATGATTCCAATCCCGCCGAAATCTGAAAGCGTCCCGGAAATCAGCGCGGAGGTTTTTGAATCAAGATGGTTAGTCGGCTCGTCAAGCAAAAGGACTTCGGGTTTTTCCGCCAGGGCACACGCAATCTGGATGCGTTTTTTTTCTCCGCCGGAAAGACTTTCGTAACGCTCCAGCATTTCCTCAGTGACACACAGACGCGAGAAAAAGTGTCGCACCTCGTTGTCGTCGGACCAGAACGCAGAATAAAGATTTTCCGGAATATCGGATGTCTCCTGCGCGCAATAGACAGGTCCGCCGCATCCGTTTCCCGGAAAAGAGATTTTACCGCCGTCCGGCAAAAGAAGTCCCGCAATCAATTTGAGCAGGGTACTTTTTCCGCATCCATTGCTTCCCGCAACGCAGGTCCAGCCATCGGAAAGCTGAAGTGAAAAATCATCAAAAAGATTTACATTGGATGACGGATAAGAGAAACTGAGTTTTGTAATTTGGATTGACATTTTGGCCTCCATAAAAAAGAAGCCAGATACAGCAGAAAATCTGTCGCCACCGCCGACATGGAATATTGATTATTCCAGAACATTTCGTTCATGAAAATTTAAAACTGCAACTGACTTCCAGAATAAAATCCAAAAAAAGGATTCTAACTAAAACATACCCAAGGGAAATTTTATGTTGATTGGAAATCAAGTTTACAGTCTCATCGGCAATGCGTCTCCTGAATTGATTATGCTTTTATTCTATGGGGATTCACAGACTGTGTCAATGTGGGTGATTGACTTTTTTTTGAAAAACGGTTTATTATATTGATATGAAAAGATTTTCCTTGCTACTTCTAGCTCCAAGTTCCTCTTTTGATGGCCGAAACTAAGGTGCTGGTTTGCTTTGGAAAATGAATTGAATGGAAACCACAGACCTGTTGCTTCGGCAGCAGGTCTTTTTTATTTAAGGAGAATTTTATGGCAGGCATGAATCCAAACGGCAAGTATGCTCCAATCGCTGACATTCCTTTGGAAAACAGGGAATGGCCTTCTAAAAAGATTACCAAGGCCCCGCTCTGGTGCTCGGTGGATCTCCGTGACGGAAACCAGGCTCTGGTCAATCCGATGGGAATCGAAACCAAGCTGGCGTTCTTTGATTTGCTGGTAAAAATCGGTTTCAAGGAAATCGAAGTCGGTTTTCCGGCAGCGTCCGACACGGAATATGAATTCATCCGCAGGCTTATCGAAGAAAAAAGGATTCCGGACGACGTTACCATACAGGTTCTATGCCAGGCAAGGGAGGCTCTCGTAAAAAAGACGATAGAATGTCTCAAGGGTGCGCCAAAGGCAATCTTTCATATATACAACTCCACATCCCCGGCACAGCGCAAGTACACATTCGGGAAGTCGAAGGAAGAAATCAAGCAGATTGCAATCGACGGTGTGCGCTGCATAAAAAGCTGTCTCAGCGACGAGGACAGAAAGAGAATCCGCCTGGAGTATTCCCCGGAAAGTTTCAGCATGACGGAAATTGACTACGCGGTGGAAATCTGTGAGGCGGTCAAAAACGAATGGGGCTGCTCTCCCGACAACAAGATTATAATGAACCTTCCGACCACAGTTGAATGTGCCACCCCGAACGTATATGCGGACCAGATTGAGTATTTCTGCAGGCACATTACGGACCGCGACAGCGTTATCGTCAGCACGCACTGCCACAACGACAGGGGCACGGGGGTCGCTTCCGCGGAGCTTGGTCTCCTGGCCGGGGCGGACAGGGTTGAAGGCTGTCTCTTCGGCAACGGCGAGCGGACCGGAAATCTTGATATTGTCACAGTGGCAATCAACATGTTCAGCCAGGGAGTGAACCCGGAGCTTGATTTCCATGACGTTGAGTCAATCGCCGAAAAATACATGGAATACACAGGCATGGAGATTCCGCCGAGAACACCATGGGTCGGGGAGCTTGTTTTCACCGCATTCAGCGGAAGCCATCAGGACGCAATCAGAAAGGGTCTTGCGGCCCGCGCAAAGATGGACAAAAACGCGCTCTGGGATGTGCCCTACATTCTCATCGACCCGCACGACATTGGCCGTCAGTACGAGGGCATCATCAGAATCAACAGCCAGTCCGGAAAAGGAGGCGCGGCTTTCATTCTGGAGCAGGATTACGGACTCTGCATCCCCAAGGCCATGCACCCCGTTCTTGGTTCAGCCGTCAAGGATTCCGCGGACAAGGCACAGAGGGAGCTTAAGTCTGAGGAAATCTACAGCATATTTGAAAGTCGCTGGCTCAAAAACAGGTCCAACCTCAGCATAATCGACCTGTCCGAAACCCACGTCGAAGGCAGAAAGGAAAACGAGTCCACCGAGACAACACTCTGCCGCGCGGTGGTAAACTGGAAGGGACAGCAGATTTCGATTGGCGAAAAAGGCAACGGACCTCTCGACGCATTTGCGAACGCACTTACCCAGACCCCGGCTCCAAGGTTCAACATAACCGCATTCCACGAGCACAGCATTGGAACAGGAAACAACACATCCGCAGTGGCCTATGTCCAGCTCACCTGTGAGGACGGAAACCAGTACTGGGGTGTCGGAAAGTCAACGGACGTTGGCCGTGCCGGTGTCGATGCCGTAGTAAGCGCGCTCAACCAGATTGCCTAGAACCTAATTGCGTCTTCCGGGTGTCTGCTCCTTTGTTGCCGAAACCTCGTACCACTGGGAAGCCCCGGAGACAAAACCTTCTGGCGAAAGATTCTGCACATTTCTGCGGCATGCCGTGTGGGATTCGCGGTTGAGCGACGATGTGGCAAACGCCCCCTCGACTGAACATGCAGGATTTCCTGAACCGTCAACCCAGAGTCCAGAACCGTTGACAAGGGACGCGAATGTTTCCACGGATTCATTCCACGCATTCGGTTTCGCGGAATCGGCATAGACAAAAACATCCAGAACTTTCCCGGAAGGACCGTTCCTTATCGCGATAATGTCTGCGGAAGTTGCGAAACGACCCTCGCTCTCATTCTGCGCAAAAAGGTCCCTCGCGGACGGTGAAGAATCGGATGTGGATGCAAGCGAAAGATTTTTTCCAAGCTCGTCAACGCATCCGGAATCCCCGTTCCTCATGTGGACAACAATATACTCCCCCGCCGAAACCTCTATGGCCGGGAACGAATATTTTTTTGCATCCCCGTCAGATGCGCTCACAAGCTCCAGACCCGAAAGATTTCCCGAACTGAGCGCATAGATTTCCACGAACTCGGATTTGTCGGACTTGGACTTGTTCTTGATTCTGATTTCCGAAAGCGCAAGGACCGGAACCCTGTCGTTGTAGCCAAGAAAATCCACGCTTACCGTGACCGAATTTCCCCGCTCGTCCTCAAGCATGGCATCCAGCACATACTTTTTTCCAATCTCCATGCTCCTGTCCATCACAAAATCTACCCTTGAATTTTCGTCGCACGGAACTGCGCTGACAGGCTCCTCGTTTCCGTCCGCATCCTCCAGATGTACATGGCTGACACTCACACTGCGCGAAAAATCCACCGATACCGTCTTTGAGCCGGCAACCTCCATTCCAACTATCTGGGGAACGGAAAAATCGCCGTCCAAAAACTCCACCCCCTCAATCGACGTGCGGCAGCCGGCTGGGATGACCGAAAGCGTGACGGACAAAACCAAGGCAGCGGCAGGAAGAAGGGTCTGCAAAAAATACTTCTTTATTTTGTTCATATTGAACCCCCTACTATATAGTGTTCCGTGGAAATTCAAATTCCGCACAAAATCTGCAATTTTTTTTAATTTTTTTTTCGCCGCCAAAAAACTACCTTTTCGGGTAATGCTTTTTTGTGTATGCCATGTTTTAATCTTTTTGTTCCCAAATATGTGAGGGGCAAATCAACTCGAAAAAGAGAGGGACAAATTTTATGGAAAGAAAAATCAGTGGACACAGCCTCGGACTGAAGAAAGCGACATTCGCAGTGGCATTTCTTTTGGTTGGAACCATCGCCGCGTTTGCGCAAACCAATCATGCCGCCTACGTCAGAAATTTTATCAACAACCAGGGACAGTGCAAGACGGGAGCCTTGACAAGTTCAAACGGTTGCGTTGCCATAGTCGGGGGGAACGGATACGCCTCTTCCGGCATTCCACAGTCTCTGCAGGACCATCTTTTGGCGGAATCCAAGGCAGGAAGAACCATTGACGACATCTGCCTTACGGAAAATGGGAACTGGTATTGTGTCGGAGAGCGTCTGAGCGGCGTAAACTGTCCACAGGCCATGATAAATACTGTAAACAATTTCTGCAGGCTTGGCGACAGAATCCTCTGCGTAACTTTCGACGACAACGGCAACTGGATAGTGATAAGCTCCGCCCACTGGACCGCATCAAACTCATCGATTGAAAGCAACATGAAAAAGGTCCAGAACATGCACGGCAACATCCTTAGCGCGCATCTCGGAAACAACGGTGGACTTTCCGTAATCTGCCAGAACGGGTCAACGGTCTTCGGGAACGTCCCATCAAGTCTGACAACATTCCTCCAGACCAAACTGAATTTTGCCGCAATGTACATCAAGTTCTCCACAAATGGCTCATGGCTCATAACCGGACGCAACTCCGAATACGCCTACTCCATGTAAAAACGACGGTGCCGGACAGGATTTAGGCAAAAACTGCCTGCCTCCTAAAGTCAAGACATTTTCATGCCGAAAATCAACAGGTGGAAAAGGAACAAGATTTCCAATCAGCATTTTGGGGATTTTTCAGACAGGGCTTTCATGTGGGAGGAAAGTATGAAAAGGATTCTGACCGGCATTTTCTGTGCGGCATTGTCAATTTTTCCGGCATCCCTTTTTGCCGGTGACGCCGCAGTTTTTTCTGACATAGGATTTTCTCAGGACGGGCTGACCTATGTGTTCGGCGAATACGGAAAGACCGACCAAAAATATCAGGCGTGGGCCGAAATCTACACCGTGGACGTAAAGGAGAACGACTATGTTTCCGGTGGTGTGTTCAAGACCAAGCCCTCAAGCTCCACAGCGAATGTCTCGGGGAAAAAGGCGTTCGAGGATTTAATCAAGAAAAGCAAGTGGTTCTGGGGAAAATACAACTGCGTTCCATCCCAGCCGGGAAATCTTCTGTACGTGCGGGAGTCCGAAGAAAAAAAGCCCACCGAGCAGATTGTTTTCAAGGATTTCGAGTCGTCAACGGATGAAAAATCAATCTACTATTATATAACGCTTGTGCCGGAATATTTTGGCAAAGGCAAGAACATTGAATCGAAATTCTCCATCAACCTGGAAAAGAAGGATGCGGACGGAAACCTGATTGATGCAAAAAAAATCGGTACCCCGGACCTGAAACGGAAGGGCGTGTGCGGATACAGGATTGACAGAATCTTTACGGACGCGTCGGGGAAGAGCCTGATTTTCATTGTCGAGAAGACCACAATCGACGACACTGGAAAGTCCATCCGGTACATGGTTGAGGCGGCCAGGTTCTGACAGATGACCCTTAGAACTAGAAACAAAATCTACCTTATATTGTTCATACTCTCGATAGTGTTTCTGCTTGCGGGCGCGGGTCTCACAATCTACCTGTCGATGGAGGGAAAGGTCCATCTCGGCGAGGGTGTAATCAACAAGAAGGGTACGGTCGCCGCCTCAGTGATTGCGGTGCTGATGTTTTTTGCATACATTCCGGCGGCATCAGGATTTGTGTGCTTTGGATTTGAAAAAACGAGCGCGGACGAGGCCATTTTCTTTTTGGTCTACCTAATCTGCACGTTCCTTGAATCAATACGCCTAATCTACCCGGACCAGGAGATTCTGATTGCGTTTGTCAAAAATTTCAAGATAATCTATCCAGCGACGGGAATTCCCAGCACATCCACATTGATGGTGGCAATATCAAAGCTGGTTGTGTTTGTCAGGTCCATGGCGTATCTTTCGCTACTGTGCCTTCCGCTTTTTCCCCTGCTAAAAAGATATGTCACCGCCGAAGAGATTCTGGGACTTGCAGCCGCAATCAGTGTGCTGACATCCGTTCTGTGCAAGGTGAGGATAAACGAGTACCAGAATAATTTCACCCACGCAATAGCAAACTACTCGCAGTTCGCATGGGCCATAGCCTTTGTTTTTTTGTCCACATTCTTTTTGATTGGAAACTTCATCAACTTCAAGATGAAAAAAAGAATCCCGGAGGCGCTTGGGTATATGGGAATGATGGTCGGGCATCTCGTCCTCAGCCACGCGGACTCCTTTGTTATGCTTGTGTCCAGCGCGTCGGTGTTTTTTATTGGAACGACGGTCTACCTCAGGTCAATGCACGCACGGCTCAATTCGTAGCCGCAAAAAACAAAATCGTTTTAAAGAAGAAGGGTCGCAAGTCCACCAATCGAGATGGGAATCAAAAGATTGTCGAAATCCTTTAGCGGAAGAACCTCAATCAACATTCCGACAAGGGACAGAATCAGCGCGGCAAAAGCATTCCTACAGACAGCGAACGACGAGACGAATATCGCAAAAAAACATGTCAGGCTTCCGGCAGCGGTCTTTCCATCGGCAAACGGAACCTCCACCCTTCCATAGAGTTTTCCAGCAAGACTTGCGGAACCATCTCCAAATGCCAGTGCAAAAATCCCGATGCGGGCGTACTCCTCCTTCCAGAAAAGGGCCGTAAGTATTATTCCACATGCAAGAGTGACAGGGCCAAGGACGAATCTGTTTTCATCGCGGGACCTTGCTGCGAATGTGGTTATGTTTGAAACCAGCGGGATTTTTTTTCCATTTATTCTTGCAATCTCGGAGACGGAATACACAACGACGACAAGCATCAGAAGAACCAGGACGGGCCAGTACGCAAAATGCAATAGAAAAGGAACCACCGCCGAGAACATGTGTATGCTCTTGCGGAACAGCTCCTTCGCTATCTCTGTGCGTCGCTTGGTAAATGCCTGCTCTTCTTTTTCACAACCCGTCATTACTTCAGCTTTAGGATTTCCTCCCCGTACATGGCTTTTGGAATGTCCGTGTAGATTGTCGGCTCATATCCATAGTTCGGGTTCGCCGCATAGGCTGAGTTCTGGGTCGCAAGGTTCCTTGTCTTAACCCTCTCCATTGTCTCCTGGTTTCTGCTGAGAGAATCCCAAGCCCTGCTGCTTTCCGCAAAATTGACGAACGCCTGTCCGTTTGACTCGCTCTCGCCATTAAGGCCTGCGATTCTTGACAGTGTAACGCCAAGATTGTTGGTGGCCTTCATGTAGACATCAACAAGGTCGGCATGGTCGCTTCTTCCCTGCGGTGAGATGGAGCTGTACCTGCTGAAATCGTCCTCAAGAATGTCAACAAGGTCCTGGTAGTATCCCTGCGCGGCGAAATAGTCGTCCTTGATTGCAAGGGTGTTCGCAAGTGCCAGAAGCGTGTGCTCGTCCTTTCCGTTCGACAGTTCGTTTCCAGTGACAAATGCCTCCCACGCGCTGTCGTAGTCACGGTTGGTGTAGTCGATGTATCCAATCTTGTATCTGACAGGTGCGGTGTCGTTTTTGTTCTCCACGGACTTCTTGTAGTTGTCAAGGGCGGCGTCCATGTCACCGTTTATGAAATAGTTCACGTCGCCAAGGTCAGCGTACAGAACTCCGATGTCCTTTGTGCTTTCAAAGGCCCCGGTGCGGTTCTCCTTTTCAAACAGGTCGATTCCGTCGTTGTAGTTTTCCTGCGCCAGAACATATTCCTGCTGCTCCTTGTACTGCTCGCCAAGAAGCCTGTATGCGTTGATGAATGTCCTTGTCTCCTTCTTCGTGCGGCTTTCCTTTGAGCTGAATGCGTCTATGGATGCCTTGAGCATTGACTCCGCGTTCTTGTAGGAGCTTGTGACAATCGAGTAGCGTCCCATATTGTAGAGAGCGGTCGGATTGGTCTCGTCCTTTCTTACCGCATGTTCCAGAAGGTCCTTTACATCGGATATGCTGATTCTCAGATGCTCCTCCGATGGACGCAGGGAACCGTACCTCTTGTCAAGAAGATAGCCGCTGAGCTCCGTAAGGTCACGAGAGTCCAGCCTCTTGATGTTGGTCGGATAGAACATGGCCTTGTATTCAAGAACCTTCGCAAGGTCATCCACATGGACATAGTAGCGCATCTCGCGTGAATGGTAGAGATACAGCTCGTCCTTGCTTGCCTTGGAGAGAACAAGGGAGTCGTACTGCTCCTTCGCGTCCGCATATTTTGTCGGGTCCTCCTCGTCCGCCCATTCAAGGTAGAGGTCGCCAAGCTGCAATATGGCCTCCGGGTCGTTCGTGTGGAAATCAAGAACCTCGCGTTTCAGTATGCGCTCCGATTCCGCGTAGGCATAAAGCTCGGTCTGCTCCATCTTTGCCCAGTCAAGTCCCGCCTTTTTGTCATGTTCGAACAGCGCAAGGGCCGCCTTGTATATGTTTTCAGCCCGCTCGTACTGGTGGTGGTCGCTGTAGCTTTCGGCGAATCTGTAGAACCACTTTTTCTTTGCCTTGTTGCGCACCGCCATGTTGAAGCTTTCCTCGGACTGCGGATAGAGGTGCTCCTGAATCTGAGCGTAGCCCTGCTTGTAGAAATGCTCGGCCCTGAGTGGCTTCCATATAAAGTTCCATGAAAGGAATGCAATGCACATTATGAGTATGGCCGCGGATGCCGTAATGATTGCGAAAGGAATAATCCTGTTCTTGAGCTTGTACTCAAGGGACTGCTTGTAGATTTCATATTCCTCGGCAGTTCGTCTCTCAAAGTCGCGCGGAACGTCAACATGGATGTCAAATTCCTTGTCAAGCTGTGAGGCGAGCTGACGTGCGGGGAGCTTCCTTAAAACCTTTTCCAGAACGGAATAGATGCTGTCGTCCGTGAACTCGTTGCTGACGACCATGTTTTCTATGGCCACACGAAGGTTCAGCGGATAGCGGGCAAGGTTGCTCCTGAAAAGTCTGTATTCCGCGTCGGTGAATGTGTTCTTTGGCTTGCTGGATTCGTCCTCCTCGGCCTGTGAGAAATCCGGGGTGGACACAGAGGCCTTCTTCTTGAAAGACTCGTCCTTTGGTGAGGAAACGACAGGCTCCGTGAAATCCGGAATCTCAAAGTCGGTGTCGCTTGTCTCCATGCCCGAAAAACCATCCTCGGGACCGGATGTGACTGCCCCCGGCTCAGAAAAGTCCATGTCGTCCATGGCGGAAGTGTCGAACTGTGGTATCGGTTCCTCGTCCGCGCTAAAGTCAGGGGTCTCAGATCCATCAAGAACGCTGGGGGCTGCCCCACCCTCCGATGAGGTCCCGCCAATGTCTGTGGCTCCAGAAAAACCATCGTCCGCAGCTGGAGAAGTGCCATCACCCGCGCCAACAGCTGTTCCGTCGTCGTCAAAATCCGGAAGGTCAAGGGATGCCATGCCGTCGGTGGACCCTGCGGTGGACTTGGACATCTCCGGTGACTCGTTGAACTGGTCCGGGATTCCGTCGTTCATGTCAATGGATGTTCCGCCGGTGGAGCCGAATCCATCATCAAAGTCGTCGGAAGCAAGGGATGCGGATGCCTGGTCGATTGGGTCCAAAGAATCCTCTGTGTACGGGATGGTCTCTGTTCCGGCATCGGTGGCAGGAGCGGCCATGGGTCTTTTTGGTGCGCTTGAAATATATGAAGGCTCCTCGTCTGCATAGGAGCTGTAATCGTCCTCATCTCCGGACTCATCGTCTTCCTGCGGTGGATTTGAGAGCGCGAGAAGGGAGTCAAGGTCAAGGTCCTCCAGCGGGGTCTCCTCAGGCTCCGGTTCTGGTTCTTCCTCGGGCTGCTCCTCGAATTCGCTGAGGTCCAAATCGTCAAGGTCGGACGAAGAAGGTCCCGCAAGAAGGTCGGAAACATCGGGCATGGCAAGGTTCGTCTCAACGGAGTCAACCGCCTCTTTTTCACCCGACTCACCGGTTATGTCCGAAAAGTCGTTGGCCTCG
>JAEEGL013194698.1_pt1 | contig 12309 bp, 8 predicted proteins | sample 9134231 | NCBI WGS metagenome assembly JAEEGL01 (sample SAMN16246548, study PRJNA631951) | gut metagenome | biome: gut microbiome; feature: rumen; material: fiber-attached | host: Bos | place: Iran: Karaj | collected 2018-10 | reverse complement strand
GTCTCCACTACACCTACCCCTCCTCCTTCCCCCTCGATGCCATCGACGTCATCCGCCGCCACCCCAATATCTGCAACTATATCGACATCCCCCTCCAGCATATCAACTCCCGCATTCTCAACTCCATGCAGCGCGGCATCGACCGCGAGGGAACCCTTAAACTTTTGGAGCATTTCCGCCGCGAGCTCCCCGATGTCGCCATCCGCACCACCCTCATCGTCGGCTACCCTGGCGAGACCCGCGAGGAGTTCGAAGAACTCAAGGACTTCGTGCGCACCGCACGCTTCGACCGCATGGGTTGCTTCGCCTACTCCCCTGAGGAAGGCACCGCCGCCTACGCTCTCGCCGACGATGTGCCGCAAGAGGAGAAAGAGCGTCGCGTCGCCGAACTGATGGATCTTCAGGAACAGATATCCCTCGAGAAAAACCTCGCCCGCGTCGGCAACACCTACGATGTATTAATAGACAGAATAGAAGGCGACTACCTCGTCGGCCGCACACAGTACGACAGCCCTGAAGTCGACGACGAAGTCCTCATCTCCAGTCAAACAATCAGACAATCAGACAATCAAGCAATCACCCCCGGCACCTTCGTCAACGTACGTATCACCTCCGCCCAACCCCACGACCTCTTCGGCGAAATAGTTTAAAAAAACTTTCCGCTTGTCCTCTCCATATCATTTTTATTTCGTACTTTTGCACCCGGTTTCGGTTCCCCCGAAAGGGGGCCAAGAGGGAATCAGGTGAGAATCCTGAACAGTCCCGCTGCTGTGAGTTCCAGAGAGATGCACAGTTTCGAATCAATAGCCACTGTGGCGCCAGCAGGCGCTGTGGGAAGGCCAGAAACTGGGGACCAAGGGGTCCCCTAGTGTAGGAACGAGTCAGAAGACCTGCCAAAACCACAATCAATCATTAACAGCCCTCGAGGATAGGACGTTTTGATTATGAGCATTGTTGTTGAACACATAGTATCGTTTATTGTTCGCTTGAGGCCCCGCCTCGGCGGTCAACTGCTCAGAACGCTCCTTACCTCGGGGGCCTTTTTTTTCCTTTTCGCCTTTCACCTTTCACCTCTCACCATAAAAGCCCAAACGCCCGACTCCCTCCGACGGGAGCGCCTCGAAGAAATAGAAATCAGCGCCCAGCGCGTCCCCTCCGAACTGCGCACCGCAGCACCTACCCAAGTCCTCGACGCCGAGTACTTGGAACACTCTGGAGCCCTGCAACTCAGTGACGCCATCAAGCAGATGGCTGGCGTCACCCTCAAGGACTACGGCGGCGTGGGCGGCATCAAGACCGTCTCCGCCCGCGGACTCGGCAGCCAGTTCTCTACCATCACCATCGACGGCATCCCCGTCGACGACTCACAGAACGGGCAGGTAGACCTCGGCCGCTATACTCTCGGCAACACCGCCTACGTCAGCCTCTCGCAAGGACAGGAGCAGTCGCCCCTGCTCTCCGCCCGCGCCTATGCCGCCGGCAGCACACTGAATATGGAGACCTCCGTGCCCACCTTCTGGCCGGGCGAACACGTGAAACTCAAAGCCGGCCTCGAAGGCGGCAGCTTCGGTTTCTTCTCTCCCGCTCTCCTCTGGGAACAATGGTGGAACCGCAAGCTACGCAGCAGCTTCTACGTCAACTACCTACGCAGCGACGGAGACTATCCCTTCACCCTCTACTACACCGCCTCCCGCCAGGACAGCTCCTCCGTCGAACGCCGCAATCATTCTGCCGTATGGATGCTCACCGCCGACGGAAACCTCTTCTACACCATCGACTCCGGCAACACCCTCATGGTGAAAGCCCACTACATGCGTGGCGAGCACCAGCTGCCAGGTCCTGTGCACTTCTACAGTCAGGAGAACTCCAACGAGAACACCCGCGAGGAGGTAGCTTTCCTGCAAGCGAAGTGGAAAGTGGAAAGTGGAAAGTGGAAAACGCAAGTACTCGGTAAATTCCAGGCCACCTATGACTTCTACGAGGACTCCTCCTCCACCTCCATCACCGGATACCTCTTCAACAAATACCGCCAGCGGGAGGGCTACCTCAGCGCCAGCACCGACATCACCCTCTCCGACCATTTCTCACTCGACTTCGCCGCCGACGGCGACCTCAGCCACCTCGAGAGCAATCTCGCCATGCGCAACGACGTCACCCGCTCCAAACTCATCGCCGTAGCGGCAGCAAAATACCAACTCTCCCCTTTCACCTTTCATCTTAACCTCGTCTACAACAACACCCTCGACCGTGTCATCGACCTCGATACCACGCCCCACTTCCAACGCCTCTCGCCCTTCCTCTCCGCCATGTACGCCCTCGGCGAGGGCACCACGCTGCGCCTCTTCTACAAGGAGACCTTCCGCGTCCCCAGCTTCGGCGAGCTCTACTTCTTCCAGTCGCTCCCCCGCAACCTACGTCCCGAGTGCGCCCATCAACTCAACCTCGGCATCACACACGCTCAGGAGTTCCCACTTTCAACTTTCAACTTTCAACTTTCAACTACTATTGATGCCTACTACAACCGCGTCACCGACAAGATAGTCGCCCGCCCGGGGCACAACATGTACTACTGGTCGATGGAGAACCTCGGCATCGTCGACATTCTCGGCGTCGACGCCACCGCCGAATTCTCCTTCAGCCTTCAGCCTTCAACCTTCATCCTTCACCTCAATTACAGCTACCAGTACGCCGTCGACCACACCCTGCCGGACAGCAAGACCTACAGTCACCAGATTATCTACACCCCGCGCCACTCCGGCGGTGCCAGCCTTCGCTGGGAGAACCCCTGGGTGAACCTCGGCGCCACCGCGATGATTGTCGGCGAGCGCTATAGTGGTCCTCAGAACAGCGACGCCACACGACTCCCCGCCTACTGCGACTTCGGCATCAACGTCGACCGCTCCTTCGACCTCCGCATCGGCACCCTCTCCCTCCGTGCCGCCATCCAAAACCTCTTCGACGTCCAGTACGAGGTCGTCCGCTCCTACCCCATGATGGGCCGCAATTGGCGACTCGGCATCGTATACGATTTCTAGTTAATAGTTTATAGATAATAGATAATAGTTTATATCATGAGAATTTTCAATTTTCAATTTTCAATTTTCACTTTAGCGGCAGCCCTGCTGCTCGTCTCCTGCGAGAAAGAAAACACCTCCGACCCCTCCGGCGAGACCGATGTCACCACCGGCGCCACACGCGTCCTCATCCTCAACGAGGGCTCCTGGGGCTTTAACAACTCCACCATCTCGGAGCTCGACCCCGCACACCGCGAGATTACCGTCGACTGGTTCTCCTCCGTCAACGGGCGCGGCCTCGGCGATGTGGCACAGGACATGATTGCCTACGGCTCAAAAATCTACGCCACCGTCACCTTCTCCAACAGCCTCGAAGTCATCGACGCCCACAGCGGCAACGCCACTCGCGTCGACATGGGCAACCGCAAGCCCCGCTACATCGCGGCCGACGGCGGCAAGCTCTACATCACCTGCTACAATCCCTGCTCCGTCGTGCGTGTCGACACCGCCACCCTCGCCATCGAGGCCACCTGTACCCTCGGCAACTTCCAACCCGAAGGCATCGCCGTTGCCAATGGCAAAGCCTTCGTCGCCAGCTCCAATATCAGCGACGCCGCCGGCAACTATACCTACGACGACAAGCTCTATGTCGTCGACCTAGCCACCTTCGCCGACCCCGTCACCATCACCGTGGGATGCAACCCGCAGGAGGTGATGGAGATAACCGACGGAAAACTTATCGTGAACTATTGGGGCGACTACTATACACAGCCCGCGGGTTCAGCCATTGTCGATGCCACCACCCTTGCCGTCACCCCAACGGGACAGGCACTCACCAAATTCACCGTCTACAATGGTAAAGCCTATGGCTACGCCACCACCTACGATGAATCTTGGAACCAGACCATCAGTTACCTCGCCATCAATGCCGACGGCAGCGTCGCCGCTTTCCCCTTCTCCCCCTCGCTCGACGAGAACCCCTACGGTCTCGGCATCGACCCCAAGAACGGCTACTTCTACCTCTTCACCGACGGCAACTACAGCACCAACGGCTCCGTCTACTGCTTCTCGCCTACCGGCCAGAAATGCTTCGTCCGCGAAGCCGCCATCCTCCCCAAAAAAGCTCTGTTCTTAAATTAACCTTTATTGTGTAGCAATATAATCCATCACCTTGCGCTTGTCGCTGTTGAAGGTGAGGACATCGATAGCCTTATAGTAGTTCTGCGGGTCAGCGCAATAGCTGAAAGCATACTTCAGGAACTCCACCTGCGAGGCTGAGTAGTCGATTGTCGAGGCCAGCCTTCCTATCTGCTCCGCCGTGAGAGTCGACGAAGCCACTATCACCTTGCCCAGTGCCAGCCGGTCGCTGTCGAACGGCTGTCCCTTCATCCGCAGCAGCATCCCCACCAAATCCTCCTCTGTCACCACCTTCGGCCCTTCTCCAGTAGTATCAGCACCCACCAAACCATCATTTGTCCTTTCACTCCCTTTCGCGGCGACAGCCTCTTTAAAACCCATAACATCCACCCTCTCTTTCTCCGCCAGATTATACGACGGCGTATACAGCGTCATTCGCTCCAGCCGCGAGTCGTAATCCACATACACCGTCACCACGGGTTCGCCGGGCAGCAACTGCAGCACGGCGGCCTTCTGCTCCGGACTCTTCAGCACCACCACCACCTCGTGCGTCTGACTGCTCACGTCGTTCACCATCACGCGGCTCTGCGGCATGCGATTCTGCACCGTGCCATCCACAAACACCGTGAACGTCTCGTAGTTCCGCGACTCGAAATTCACCGTGTGCCGCTGCGGCGCCGGCACGCCCTGCGCCATAGCAGAATTGAAAAGTGAGAAGTGAAAAGTGAAAATTATCAGTGCAATAACAATCTTCTTCATAGTATCTTTCGCAATTTATGTTCGCGGAAATACATGGTGTCAATTGAGCGTCCTTCTTCGCCGTGGAGGGCGAGAGCAAACTCGTCGAAGGTGCGGTGCTCCATATAAATCACATTGTACACATCGCCCACGTTGTCAATAAAATGGGCATCGCTATCGGTGATGAAGTTGAAACGCTTGAGATACGCGAACTTCTTGAGGATCTCCTCCTTGGTGATGCGGAAATTGATTTCCAGCCCGTCGGCTCGGAGGTCGGGCGGTACGAAGCCCAACTGGCTCATCAGCGAGGTTGTACCCTTGTTGATATGTGCCGGCACGAAGAGGCCGCCGATGCGGTGTACCTCGTCGTAGATGCCGTCGATATCCACATCGATGGCGTTGAGCAGGTGGTACTCCTCCTCGCCCACAATCTCCTCGTTCTCGTCGACGATAAGCTGGTAGCCGAAGCGGTCCTCGTCGTTCGGGATTTTCGGCAGGTGCTCATCAAGGAACACCTGAAAGGCGTCAAGCTGCTCGTCATCGCGGAAATAACAGAGGCAATGTGTCTCCTCCTGCGAGGTTACCTCCACGCCGCCCAGCACGAAAAGTCCCTTCTCGCGACCAATCTTCTGCGCCACTTTCACCTGGCGCGTCGTGTTATGGTCCGTGATGGCAATCATATCCAACCCGCGCGCCAACGCTCGGTTCACGATGGCCGTCGGCGACATCTCGAGGTCGCCGCACGGCGACAGCACCGTGTGGATATGCAGGTCCGCCTTAAAAGGAGCAACCATAACTATTGTCTTAACTACTTAACTACTGATTCAGCAGCTGGTAGATCTTGCCGACGGTCTCGTAGGTCTGCATCTCGGTGCTCAGGAACGGGATGCCCTCCTCGTTGCTCTGCTCCACGGTGTCCTCGCTGGCCGTCAGACCTTTGACGAGGATGACGCAGGAGAGTTCCTTCAGCGAGGCGATAGCCATCACATTCTTGTGGGTCTGCAGTGTCACCCATACGTTGCCCATCTCGGCATTGCCCATCACGTCGCTCAGCAGGTCGCTGACATAGCACCCGTCGATGTCGCGGTCGAGACCGCTTTCGCCGCACAACACTTTGAGGTTCAGTTTCTCAACAAGCTCTCTTACTTTCATATATTTTCAATCTTTAATCGTTAAACATAGATTTTTACGGCTGCAAATATACATAAATATTTTGATATACACACAGACTCACGAAAAAATTTACTATTTTTGCAATTTATATGGAGCGCTGGCTTCTATCCTTTAAGTGTTGCATACAAACAACAGTTTTTTACAAAAACGTATTGTATATGCAACATTTTTATTATCTTTGCATCATATAACAAGAGGCTATGGATACACTTTACAGAAAGAGTAACAGGCTGTTAGCCAACACAAGTACGGATATTTTCCGCGAGAAGATGGGCGAGATTCATTGGAATGCACCTCTCATCAGTATCATTGGTGCAAAGGGTGTTGGCAAGTCGACGCTGATTAAGCAGTACCTCAAACAGCACTTTGAGCCGGGCGACCGCCGCATGCTGTACTGCTCGGCCGATACGGTTGACTTCTCTACCCGTACGCTGGTAGAGTTGGCCGAGGAATTCACGATTGGCGGCGGAGAACTGCTGGCAATCGACGAGATTCACAAATACAAACCTGGAACCACATATTGGAGTCGCGAAATCAAGGAGATTCGCGAGCTTTTCCCCAGCTTGAAGATGATTGTGAGCGGGTCGTCGCTCCTGCGGCTGAAGGAGGGTGACGCCGACCTCTCGCGCCGGGCGGTGAAATACACATTGCCGGGTCTCTCGTTCCGTGAGGCGCTGCGTTTCTATCACGGGTTGTCGTTCCCCATCTGGACGCTGGAGGACATCCTTTCGCATCCTTACGACCTGTGGCAGACGGTGTCGAAGAAATGCAAACCGGTGGTGCTGTTCAAAGAATACCTGGAGAAAGGATATTATCCTTTCCTGCTGGAGGGCGAGGGGGAATACCACACCAAAATCGAGCAGGTGGTAAACTACATCATTGAGACCGAACTGCCGCTGATATGCAAGGTGGATGTCGCCAACGTCAGGAAGTTACAAGCCCTTGTGGCTATGATTTGCAGCGAGACTCCCTTCGAGCTGAACGCCAACAGGATTGCCGCCGCCCTCGAGATTGGGCGCGACACGGTGGTGGAATACCTCAAATATCTGGGTGACGCCAAGGTGCTGAACCTGCTGTATTCCGGTACAAAGAAGGTAGGCAAGCTGTCGAAACCTGACAAAGTGTATCTGGAGAACCCCAATATCATGTATGCCCTTGCGCCCACCAAGGTGGAGATTGGCACATTGCGTGAGGTCTTCGCCGTAGGCAGCCTCTCGCAGTCGCACACTGTGGAATATGGAAAGACGCAGGGCGACTTCAAGATTGACGGGAGATACACGTTTGAAATTGGCGGACGCAACAAGAACTTCACCCAGATTGCAGGGTTGAAAGATTCCTACATCTTCGCCGACGACTGGGATATGCCCGACGGAGCCAAATTGCCGCTCTGGATGCTGGGATTCCTGTATTAACGAATTCGTTGGCTTCCCGAGGGACAAATTCAACGGCGAATTTGGCGAATTAAGCGGAAGCTGCCTTCGGCAGCTCAATTCGCCAACGAAAAAAGAAAGGCCGTCCGCCGATGAGAAAAGCCGTCTGGCAAAAAAAATGTTAAATTATTATTAAAAAAGTTACTTTACATTGCGATTTACTAGTTACCAGTTACCAGTTCTTTGTTTGAAAAAACAAATTAGTCTCCTTTCGGAGGCTAAAATGCACTAAAACAAACAAGTAGTTAAGGTGAGGATGTGAGGAACAAGTGTTTAAACCTTTTAAACGATGAGCAAACTAGTTAGATTGGTATCTACTTGTTACCTAGTTGAACCTCCTAAGAACACTTTATTCAATGTTCGAAACATGTTTTTATAATGCCGGCTGGAAGCCGGCGCTCCATTTTTTGCCTCTTTTGAAGGTGCGTGGATTTCGGAATTAGTGCCTGTACTGATAATAATAAAAAAGGGGTTAAAAAAAGTTAAAAAATATCAACTGGTAACTGGTAACTGGTAAAAACGAAAAAAAAGCGAAAAAGTTCCACCTTGAAAATTTTTTTTTATTAATGAAATAATAATTATATACTTTAATAATTTATTTTGCGTGTGTAGCGTGCGCGACATCAGCAAGTTACCAGTTACTAGTTACGCTAAATTTAAAAGAATGAAAAAAAGGCAGTATTTTTGCAGCGAATTTCAGACAAAAAAGTTAGATTATGGATTTGTGTATCTTTGCATTCATGATGAAACGTAACGCAAGGTTCAACTACCTGATTTGTATCTATTTGTTAGGAATAGCGTTCTTTACGCTGTTCCGAATTGCCGAGACGGTAGCCTATTGCGCCACCACGGAGGGCCCCGACGATTTCGGCGGGCAGTACCTCCATGCGCTGTGGAACGGCTTCCGCTTCGACACCACGGTGAGCACCTATCTCCTCGCACTGCCGTTGCTGCTGCTCATCATCGGCGAGATGACACGCTTCACGAAGCGCTGGTATTACGCCGTCATCCATTATATGCTGATGGTGTTCTACACCGTAGCTTTCTTCGGCTGTGCGGCCGATATCCCCTATTTCTGCGGCTTCTTCACCCACATCGATGTGGCGGCGCTGGGATGGACCGATTCCTTCGGCACCTTGGTGAGCACCCTCTTCGGCGATATGACGAATGTGCTGTACCTGCTGGCCTACATCGCCATTGTCGTCGTCTGGTGGCTGCTGGGAAGACTGGTTTATAAGTCAACAATTAAGAATTTACAATCCACAGATTTGCCGTACCGGTGGAGCATCCCCATCGCGGTGCTGTTGACCGGGGCTCTGTTCCTCGGGATGCGGGGCACGGTGTCGAAATTTCCCATCAAGATAGGCACGGCCTACTTCTGCAGCAATCCGTTCCTCAACCAGATAGGCATCAACCCTGTGTTTGCCTTTTTCAAAAGCATTCAGGAAGCCAGCAAGGACTCGAACCGAGCCATCAACCTCATTGACAAAGAGGAGGCCGAGGCGGTGTGGCACGAGCAGCAGGAGTGGCCTGCCGACGAGAGCCTCGAGGAGGCCACGCTGCGTCTGCCCGAGGGTACGAATGTGGTGGTGGTGCTCATGGAATCGATGAGTGTCGCCAAGACTTCCCTCTCCCGTGGCGACGACAGCTACACGCCTTGCCTCGACAGCCTGATGCAACGCTCGATGACCTTCCGCGAAGCCTATTCTGCCGGTATCCACACCTATAACGGCATCTACTCTACCCTCTACTCGCAGCCTGCCCTGCTAGCACGCCAGATTATGAGGAACACCCCCATACACCGCGTTTGCGGCCTGCCGCATGCGCTCGGCGCGGCAGGCTATCACACCGCCTTCTTCGTGGGCTATGACGAGAATTACGACAATATGCAGGGCTTCCTCTACGAGAACGGTTTCGACCTGGTGCTGGGCGAACGCGGCTTCCCCGGAAAAGAATCCAAGAGTCAGTGGGGCATCCCCGACCATGTGCTGTTCCAGCATGTGATGGACTACTGCGACAGCATCAGCGACCGTGGACCATTCTTCGCCTGCTGCATGACCTGCAGCGACCACGAGCCCTTCTACCTGCCCGAGAACATCGACTTCGTCCCCCGCCACAAAGAGATGGACAAGACGATGACGGAATATGCCGACTGGTCCATCGGCCAGTTCATGCAGCAGGCAGCAGAGAAGCCGTGGTTCGACAACACCCTTTTCATCTTCCTGGGCGACCACGGGCATTTCTACAAACCCATCTACGACATCTCGCTAAAATACAACCATATACCCATTATCTTCTATGCTCCGGGGCGGATAGCAGCTCATTTTGTCGACCGTCTGGCTATGCAGATAGACATTGCCCCCACCCTGCTGGCCCTTCTGGGTATCGAGGCGCCGCAGTCGATGCTGGGCATCGACCTGATGCATCACACCCGTCCCTATGCTTTCTTCAGCGCCGACGACAAAATTGGCTGCGTCGATGGCGAACTGCTCTACCTCTACCGCGCCAATGCCCGTACCGCCAGCCTCTACCGCTACAAGGAGCGCTCCACCGTCGACCTTGTCGACAGCTTACCCGAGCGTGCCGACGCCCTGCGGCGCTATGCCCTGGGTATGACACAAAAGAGTCAGGAGATGCTTATTGACGGGAGTGCAGCATGCCAATAGCCTCAACGCAGCGGATGCCGTCGAGGGCTGAGCTGACGATGCCGCCGGCGTAGCCGGCGCCTTCGCCGCAAGGGTAGAGTCCCTGCAGCTGTGGATGCTGGAGAGTTTCCTTGTCGCGCGGGATGCGCACGGGCGACGAGGTGCGGCTCTCGACAGCCAGCAGCGAGGCCTCCTCGGTGATGAAGCCGCGCATCTTGCGGTCGAAATCCTTGAAACCTTGTATCAGACAGTCGACGACGAAGTCGGGCAGTATCTCGTGCAGCGGGGCGCTGACGCAGTGGCCCATATAGTTGCTTTTGTTGAGGCGCGAAGAGGGCTTGCGGCGGAGGAAATCCACGAGGCGCTGCGAGGGGGCGTCGATGGTGTTGCCGGCGGCCTCGAAGGCGCGACGCTCGACGGATTTCTGGAAATCCAGGAGGCTGGTAGGGCTAGATTCTCTAGATATGCTAGAAATATCTTCGCTGCCGACGGTCACGGCGATGCCGCTGTTGGCGAAGCCACTGTTGCGGGCGGCGTTGCTCATGCCGTTGACCACCTGTTGTCCTCCTGCCGTAGCGGCCGGGACGATGACGCCACCGGGGCACATGCAGAAGGAGAAGACGCCGTGTTGATTGCTTGATTGTCTGGTTGTTTGATTGTTTGAGTATACTTGGGTGGTGAGACTGTAGGTGGCGGGGGGGAGTAGTTTAGAGTAGTTCTTGCCGTGGTATTGTATTTCGTTGATGAGTTCCTGAGGGTGCTCGACGCGGACGCCGAGGGCGAAGGGTTTAGCTTCGAGGAGCCAGCCACGACGAGTGAAGAGTTCATAGATGTCGCGGGCGGAGTGGCCGGTGGCGAGGATGACGGCGTCGGCCTCAATTTCATCGCCACCGACGGTAACGACACCGCGGACGTAGCCGTCCATGACGATGAGGTCGGTGACGCGGGTGTTGAAATGGTATTCGCCTCCGTGTTCGATGATGGTCTTGCGCATGCTGGCAATGATAGCCGGCAGGCGGTCGGTGCCGATATGGGCGTGGACATCGACCATGATGTCGGGGTCGGCGCCGTGTTCCACGAAGAGGCGTAGCACCTGGCTGACGTCGCCGCGTTTGGTGGAGCGCGTGTAGAGTTTGCCGTCGCTGTAGGTCCCTGCCCCACCCTCGCCGAAGCACCAGTTGCTGTCGGGGTTCACCTCCTTGGTGCGCACGAGGGAGACGATGTCTTTCTTGCGCTCCTCCACGGGCTTGCCGCGCTCGACGATGATGGGCTTCATGCCCAGCTGCAGCGCCCTAAGGGCGGCGAAGAGGCCTGCGGGGCCGGCGCCGACGATGAGGACTTGTTTAGTGGAAAGTGGAAAGTGGAAAGTGGAAAGATTGGCTGCCGCGGTCTGTTTTGCGTCGTTTTCCACTTTCCACTTTCCGCTTTCCACTTCCACGGTGCAATGATACAGGGGACGGCGGCGGCAGTCGATGCTGCGGCGAGTGATGCGGAAGGGCTCTAGCTCGTCTTCCCGAACACCCATGGCTTGCGCCACCGCGCGGCGGACAGAGGAAGGAGAGGCGTACTCCTCGGGGATGAGGTCTATCTGTAACTGTTTCATCGGGCGGTGTCGAGGAGGGATTGTAGTTCTTTGATTTCGTCGCGGTATTTAGCGGCAGCAAGGAAGTCGAGCTCTTTGGCGGCGAGCTGCATCTTGCGCTGGCGGTCACGGATTTCCTTTCTCAACTGCTCTTTTGTGTATGAGAGGAATGGAGATGGTGCAGGAGTATCAATAGCTTCCTTCTCGCCGTAGGGCGCGCGGGGTTCGGCGGCCTGCGGCATCGTGTCCTCCTTATAGATGGCAACGGGGTCTTTATCGGTGGCGTTCCGCATTTCGGCAGCGTGCTCAATAATGCCAGTGGTGCCGAGGATGGCGTCGGTGGATTTGACAATCTGTTTGGGTACGATGCCGTGCTCCATATTGTAGCGTATCTGTTTCTCGCGGTGGCGGTTGGTGATGTCGATGGCGCGCTGCATGGAGCCCGTGATGGTGTCGCCATAGAGGATGGCCTTGCTGTGTACATTGCGGGCGGCACGTCCTATGGTCTGGATGAGGGCGCGGTCGCTGCGGAGGAAGCCCTCCTTGTCAGCGTCGAGGATGGCCACGAGGGAGACCTCGGGGAGGTCGAG